>Ga0209427_10001443_pt1 | contig 27385 bp, 29 predicted proteins | sample DeeMarSWOR136_30_FD_187465 | JGI IMG/M metagenome (GOLD analysis project Ga0209427, IMG submission 187465) | Marine sediment microbial communities from White Oak River estuary, North Carolina - WOR-1-36_30 (SPAdes) (version 2) | ecosystem: Environmental > Aquatic > Marine > Intertidal zone >...
AATATTTCTCAATTGATTCCCATTCGCCTTTATCATTTACCACAATTATGGTCGCAAATCCACAGTCTTTATGACTCGTCATGCCAAATTCTGGCATATCATCGAACCATGCTAATAATCGGGTCATTTTAGCTGTAGTTGCAATAGGGTAAAATCGAGTAATTGCATTATTTGTATATTGATTTATTGCTACTTTTAAATCAGAAGTTGTATATCTTAAATCCATTAATTCTTCAAAACTAATACGACCACATAATGAAACAGGTTGAAATACCACACCCGAAATTACATCCCAGTTATCTTTAGCATAGTCCATAATTTTACCGACTTCATCATCGTTAACGCCTTTCGCTAAAACCGGAACCAACATAACTCCAAAAAATCCAATTTTTCGAGCATTCTCAATTACTCTTTGCTTTAAAGGCCACAAATTGACGCCTCTAATTTTTTTCCAAGCCTCTGGATTATCGGTCGCATCGAATTGTAAATAAATTGCATCCATTCCAGCCTCTTTGCATGCTTTCATAAACTCTATAGATTTAGCGAATCTTACTCCATTAGTGGTAACCATTATTTCTGTAAAACCTAATTCCCTTCCCTTACGAATGATATCGGGAAGATCATCCCTTACAGTTGGCTCGCCACCGGATATTTGGAGCATAACAGCTGGTACAGGCTTCATAGATCTAAAATGTTCCATAATCTGTGTTATTTGGTCGAAAGTAGGTTCAACTACGTATCCTTTCGCACTTGCATTTGCGAAACAAATAGGACAAGTTAAATTACAGCGATTTGTAATATCGATTAAACAGATATTTGGTGCACTTTTATGATTATCACAAAGACCACAATCATAGGGACATCCTTTATCTATTTCTTTTATCCCTGATGATGTATATTCGGGTTTAGTAGAATTATTTATCGTAGAGCCAATCTCGTCTGTAAATCTTTCACCCCATTTATATTCTTCAGGGTCAATTGATAATTTGTCTTTAAAATTGCCATGCTCCTTACAGTCCTTTCTCATCATCACAAAGTTCGTTTTAGGGTCTACATAAATTTCTGCAGGTATTGTTTGTAAGCACTCTGGACAAATACTTGTTGTACGTCTTATTATTTCTTCAGTCATATCAATCAAAACTCCATTATCTTAAACATCTTTTTAATTAAATTAGTATTTGATTAAATAAAATTTTAAGTTTTTTAAATATTATACCACAAAAGATATGATTATCAATATTATTAAAAAAGGAAGGTTTTCTTATTAAAAGTTTATTCTATTCCTCTTTCTAATTGAATTATTCACATCAAATAAAAAATTTTCACTTACTATTAATAAGAAACTTCTTTTCAAAATTTATAACCTAAAAATAATCAGAAAAAAAGGATTTTTATTCCTTCTTCTCGCAGTGGGATTTTTTTAGTTCATTTGTGTTTATATCCATATATGCAGTACATTTAATGGTATCTTCATAAGAATTAGTGCAATCTCCTTCAATTTTTTTTGTAATCTTCTTATTTATCAACTCTTCTTCAGAAAAATCTACTTCTAAGAAATCGCAAGATTTAAAACCCATTTCTTTTTTAAATTTGTCTATGTGATCTTTATCCATTTTCATATTAAATTGATAAAGAAAGATGTGAATATTAATCTTCATCCTATATTTTAGAGGTTAGGAGAAAAAAATTGAGCTCTAAAGGGAGACTCCTGCCACCAAGACCTCAATACAAGGTCAAAAACAAAATAGGGGGAGGAGGGCGAAATCAGAGTGTGGATAACCACACTACCAAAAGACAAAAATCCAGGGCGATGACAGGAGTCATAGGAAGTATGAATTTATTAATATAGACCTATTTTGTTTTTATAAATTTAAAAATTTTAATTTTTATCCTTTTTATGAATATTATTGATCTTAAACTAATAAATATTATTTTTGAGATTAAACTTTTATAAATATGCAAATTTGTTTTTGACTTCATTCTAATAATTTAATTCTAAGGAATTATTTCAATTCACACCAATAATGTGAATATTAGGCTAGTAGTTATCTCAAATGAATATTAATGCTAAGGATAAAGAAATATAAAGTTAAAATTTTATATCGGTTAAAAAATTTTTAAGATCTTAAAAGATTTTATAATTAATGCATTACTACAATAAAATTAAGATAAATTTGAGCCAAAACAAGCAAAAATATAACGAAATAAAACCAGATCCAGAAGTTAAGGTTAATTTATTCACAATAGTATGGGTTTTAATTGGCTTCATAGTAGCATGGATAAATATGGTTTTGATAATGAATTCACCATCAGAAATTGAAGTCATTTCTTATTTATCTATCATTTTTACAACCATTATTCCGGGTATAATAATGGGATTAAAAAATCGATATTGGGCTTATGGTTATTTACTGGGTTTCTCGATTTCAGGCATCCCTTTTTCGATATTAATTGATATTTTTATAGGAGGATATACATTCGCAACAGCTTTATTTATTTTCATCATCTTATGGTTAATATTTTGGAAAACCTGGCGTTCTTTAGGTTCAATTAAAACTGTCTAATTAAAAAAAAGGAATTAAATTTACATTAAAACTAATTGTTTACATTTAACACAAGGAATACCTTTTGATTGAGCTTCTTTAGCACATGTTGAACAATAATTAGTTTTACATCTAGGACAGGTATATATACTACCAATTATTTCTCCTTTATGAAAAAAGCAGTAATTTTCTGAAATCTTCACACTTGGAGGTAAAACCGGAGCAGGGGGCATTTTTTTATTATTCATAGTTATCAGATTCTACCATTTTTTACAATCTATCTTTCTTATACATTATAATTTTATATATGTTTATAAGAATATAGAAATGACAAATATAATGAAAATAAGGATTTATATTATGATTATTCATTAAGAATTGGGATATCTTCAATCGTTACGTTTACCACCTTTGAAACAGCCATGAATTTCTCCTTTATTGAATCGACAGTCAAGTTTCCAATGCCTAATGTATCCCCAATCAGATATGTCTCATAAAAGCAATTCTCTAATTCATAACAAATTCCAGTTGTATGTAGAATATCTTTACTTAAATTTAACTCGTTTAATATATTCGATATTCCTTTAACAAGATCGGGTGAGAATTCTACTAATCTGATTAGAATTTTTTTAATAACTTTAGTTCTAGTAGGAAAGCAACTAATTTTTATAACATCTTCTCGAGAGATAAAGATTAAAAGATAATATGGTGATTCTATAATTTCATTTTTCACTTCATCAGGAAATATTGTAGAGTTTAATTCATCTTTTGTTATAAGCAATCCAATAGAAATTCTATTTTTTTGCTTTCCTTCGTCATTTTTTACAACCATACGCATCAAAAATATAATGTAATAAAAAGAGTATATGTCTAATAATAAAAAATATTTGTTTTTAATTTTTGTTTTTTTCTTCAAATCTTTATTATTTTCAAGAAAAAATTATAATTTTTTCAACTTAGTTTTGAGTTGGTATTACTAAGATATTATTTGTATTTTAAATTAAAACAGATCTTTTGTTATTTAAATAATTTTTAATCAAGAAGTAGTTCTTATAAAATTAGCCGTTTGTCTCTGATTGATTTAAAATGTCGCTAAATTGGTTCAATAACCCCAAACCTGAAACCTTTGGTTTTAATAAAGAAAGGATAAATCTTAATGGAAGTAGATTTCATGCATTATATTTTTTAGATAACTTAACAGGATCACTTCTTTTAAGTAATAAATATTCTAATAATTCTTGCTTTTCTTCAAATGAAGATCTTATAAGTGGTTTTCTAAACGCTTTAAATTTGTTCATTAAAGAGATAAGACCTGAAGAAAGGGATGATGAAATTCAAGAAATTAATTTCAAGGAGACTCGACTAATTTATGAAAGAAAAGGAAGATTATTAGTAATAGCTATATCTAAAAAAACGAATTTGGAAATAGAGAGGAAAATCTTACATAAAATTGTGCAGGATTTTTATTTAAGATATGAGAATGATATCAAAGATTTTAATGGAATTATTAAGCCTTCATTTTTAAACTATAAAAAAAGATTAGAAAATATGAATTTAAATGGTTTAGCGAATTTAGATATTCCATTTTCATCTACAATAAAAAAATATTATTAATTCCCTTTTTTAATCCGAAGAATCGTCTAACTTCTTTTTTTCAATCTTTTCAATTTTATCTTCAATTTTTTCGCTGATTCCTTTAATGTCAGGTTTTAAATCCATTTTTTTATGGTCTATTTCTCTCTGTTTATCCATTCTAAAGGCTTTTTCTGCAATTGTTTTATTAATTGCCTCTCCCGCTTTCTTAAAATCTGGTTTGAGTTCCATTCTTTTTTGATCTTCCTCCCTTTGTTTTTCTCTCATAAACACTTTCTCACTAATGGATTTATTAATCGCCTCTCCAGCAGTCTCTAAATTTGGTTTAATTTCTAATCTTTGATGATCTCTCTCACGTTGTTTTTCTATTCTGAAAGCTTTTTCGTCAATAATAGACTTAATTGCTTGTGCTTTTTTAGGTATATCTGGTTTCAATTGCATTTTTTTGTGAGACATTTCTCGTTGTTTATCCATTCTAAAAGCTTTTTCTGCTACAGCTTTACTAATAGCATCTCCAGTTTTTCTAAAGTCTGGTTTTAATTCCATTCTTCTTAAATCATTCTCTCGTTGTTTTTCTCTCATGAAAGCTTTCTCGCTGATTGATTTTTCAATTAATTCGCTTGTTTTTTCGAATTCGGGTTTTAATTGTAACCTTTGTGAATCACTTTCTTTCTTTTTTTCTATTAAAAATGCTTTCTCATCAATAGTTTTACTTATTGCCTCTCCTGTTTTCTGGATATCAGGTTTAATTTTAATTCTTTTTATCTCACTTTCTTTCTTTTTTTCAATTAAAAACACTTTTTCATCGATTGTTTTGCTAATTCTTTCTCCTGTACCTCGTATATCTGGTTTCAATTCCATTCTTTTAAGATCTTCTTCTCGCTGTTTCGCTCTCATAAATGCTTTCTCTTCAATTGATTTCTCAATTTTTTCTCCAGTTTTTTCAATGTCAGGTTTTAATTTCATTCTTTCTAAATCTCGCTCTCGTTGCTTTTCTCTAACGAAAATCTTTTCTGAAATTAAGTCTGAAATCATCTGTTGGCTCTGTTCAAATGCCTTTTTCCTATCCTCCTCAAAAGTTTTTAAATATTCCGCTCTCTCTTCTTTTTCTTTTTTATAAAGATCATCGACCATTTTCTTTTGTTTCTCAATTTCTTCGGGCGTTAAAGGCTTTTCATTCTCTTCCAAATTGTTCACTTTAGGAAATTTAAAATGATTTGTTTAAATATAATATCAAATTTCGTATTTAATAATTTATTTATCCAAGAATTAATAGTTCTTTATTTGTAAAATAGTACACAACACCAAATATCAAAAGTGTACAGGAGTTTTTCCGTTAGAATTAAATTTTTTATTTTATCGGTACAGGTTCAAATGATTCATCTGCCATAGAATCCATTAAACTAACCATAGTGAGCTTCATGGTTAACATTTCCATAATCTCTCCCAAAATTCTTTGAGAGTTATCTGATTCTATTGAGAGGTTATAATCTTTTGCTAATTCATTATAATATTCTTTTAATTGACTTTTTAATTCATTTTGATTATCCAAATCTATTTGCTGACTGCGAAGCCAGTTATCTACAGAACTTTTAATTTGAACCTCAATTTGATCATTAGAATCATATGTTATCTCAATCTCTTCTATAAATTTTAACTGATCAAGGTAATTTTGATCTTGGTACATAGGTTTTAGAAGTAATCCTAAATTGATGATTAAAGGTTGTATTTGGAGTCTATCCAGCGAATCTGATAATAGTTTTAAAATTTGCCGTTTCTGTGTTAACTGAGCATAATCAATATAATGTTGAATAAAATACATTATTGTGTTTTTTATCAAGAGTTCATTGAAATCATTAATAGTTTCTATCTTTAGTTCAAGGGTTTTTTCAATACAATTATAAACTGAGTGCATAAAAGGCTGAATTTTTTTAAACATTGAAAAATTATAAATAAACAGTATAATTTTACTCAATATCTCTATTTTGGTATCATCTGAATCAAAATAATTATCAATCTTATTCCTTAAGTTAAAATCTTCCTCAGAAATTGAAAGATAAGCTTTTATCTCGAAAAGTTTTGATTCAAGATCCATTAATAATTGTATTGAACCATATTATTAATAAAGCTTTGTTTTAATTGACACAAAAGTAAAAAAAGAATTAAGATATTGCATCTGATATAACTAAAATTAAATATTAAATCTTCTGTGTTTTACAAGGGAGTTAAAGCGGTACTGCCATAACTTTTTGCTTCCTCGATAAGAACCATGAGTTTTTCTGTCGAAATCGGAACTAAATCAAAGACGGTCATTCCTGCCAATTTAAGTACTGCTTTAACAGTTTCTGCTAGATTATTACAATCCCCTGAAAAGAAAACTTTCCTTTTTCCAAATTCTTGCCTAAGTTTTTCACCAACTTCATTGATCGCACAATAACCTGCCACAAGTCCTTTTGTATATCCTTCAGTTTTAAGCTTGTTAACAAGATCTTTGTCATGTCCTTTACCCATTATTAAAAACCACCCTCCCTTGAATTTATCGGGATAATCATAAGCGAATGTTTGAATAGTAGCAAGTGAGTTATTTTGACAACCTTCAATGCATAATAGATCTTTTCCCTTGACGATTTTAACGTTCTCAGGGAATTTTTGCAATAAATCCCATTCATATTTCTCTTTATAATCTTCTAAATTCTTTCCAATAACATGAATTTTATTCAGATCTCCTTCTCCCAAGCCTCTTTCATATGCAATCTTTAAATGAGGGACTTCATCTAGGGATAAACCAAAAATTCTTGCTCCCACCACATCAACAGATAATGTATCCCTACCTCCAATTAAAATATTAAAAGGAATTACTAGTTTATCTTCCCATGCTGTAGGGGGATAATGTCCATGAATAGTACCTTCGGTTCCATCTATAAGAGTTATATCTGGTTTAATGAGTTCATATACATCTACTAATTTTGAATGAAGGTTATAATTATGATCTTTACCTCGGTCAGCGTGTTGCGGAAAACCCCACTGATTTTTTATCCCAAGTGTGACTCGAGCCATACTATGCGTTTTTAATTTGGGTAAATTAATATAAGTTAATGAATCTCTTTTCTCCATAATTTTAACAATAGTAATAGGCAATCTAAAAGTTTTCAAGATATACCCTTTGGGATCTTCTTCAACCGAAGGTTTTCCATTGAAATTAAAAGTTTTAGTTTCCTCTTCATCTAAATATATAATTTCAGCACCTGTTTTTTCGCATATTTCTTTGAACCCATTAATTGCAAAAACAATTCTTGTCATATTTGCTTGAGTTGAATTTTCTATTACATAAACATGTGCCCCCTTTTCTTTTAGATATTCGATAACAGCTTTTAAAACTTCTGGAGAAGTATAACAATGCTTCTTATAATCAATTCCATTAACTTTAATGTAGACTTCTTTACTATCTTTTATGATTGATCCAGATTTTTCGATTTCAAATAATATATTATTTACTGCTTTCTGTATACCATCTTTAGTCTCTACAATAAATACGTCTGTCATTTTTTTTCATTCTTAAGTTTTTTAAAATTTTATTATATAAGGAGTATTACTCCAGCACTATTTAATACTTTTTTAATAGGAGTAAGCTATAAAAGAAAAAAATTTGAAATTAATTGTAGATGCTAAATCAATTAATATTTCAAAATGAAAAAAAATAAAAAGGGCTCTGAATTTGTAAAAAGTAAATATTTCATTTTGAAAAAAATCTTTTCCTAAATAGGTTAAAAAACTTTGTGGCCAAAGAATTTCAAATTTTTTCATGAGTTCTTAGAAGACTTGAGAATGATATTTATATTTAACACTATAAAGAGTTATGAAGAAGGTTTAACTTATTACGATTTACAGAGTTATGGAAACATACCACATTCAAAAATTTATCGCTTAATGAAATGTTATGAAGACTTAGGATATTTAGATCGAAAAGAAGATATTAGCCAAGAAACAGGAAGACCTAAGCATCTATATTCTCTTTCAAAAGAAGGAGAAAAAAGATTAGAAGAACTGCGAGTAAAAGTGGGTAATTTTATGGAATTCATAAAATTAAGATTCCCTGAAATTGATTCAGATTTCGATCATAAGAAATTTTTAAATGAAGCTACCTTTGACATTTGGGCTAGTCCAGTTGAATTCATTATGCAAAAAGAAATTTTAGACGAAGAAAAGCTTATGGCTTTATCAGAAATGGAATCAGATATCGTCAAATTACTACAACAAATAAGAAGTGAAAAGAGTAAATTGGAAAAGAAACTTCAAAAAGAAAGTTAAAGTTGATGATTATCATGAGTGAAAAAGTAATCGACGTTAGAAATCTAACTAAAATTTATGAAGATGGTGATGTCTTAGCTGTGGATAATATAAGTTTTGACATCAAAAAAGGAGAGATTTTTGCCTTATTAGGTCCTAATGGTGCTGGTAAAACAACAACAATTAATGTGCTTGCAACTTTATTGAATGGTACAGGGGGAGAAGCAAGTGTGAATCATTATGATGTGAGTAAAGATCCAGATAAAGTTCGAAAAAGTATAGGAATTGTCTTTCAGGAACCCGCTTTAGACACTGAAATGAAAGGAGGGGAAAACTTAGAATTACATGCAATACTATATGGGATGCCGAAAAAAGAAAGGCAAGCAAAAATAAAAGAAGTCTTAAAATTAGTAGACCTTGAAGATAAAGCGGATATATATGTGAAGAATTATTCAGGTGGAATGAAAAGGAGACTAGAGATTGCTCGAGGTTTAATCCACGAACCCGCTGTTTTGTTTCTTGATGAACCAACCTTAGGCTTGGATCCCCAAACTCGGAGAAAGATTTGGGATAAAATTAGGGAATTAAATGAAGGTGATCTAAAAATAACCATTTTAATTACCACGCATTATATGGAAGAAGCTGATTTTCTCGCAGATAGAATATGTATTATGGACCATGGTAAAATAATTGCTTTAGATACATCTGAAAATCTTAAAAAACAATTATCTGGAGATGTTGTAGACATTCATTTTGAAAAAATTGAAAATCAGATTGTTTTACCCCAGATTATAAATCAAATAAGAGAAATTCCTGGAATAAAAAATGTTTCATTTGGAGATGCTAAAGAACAACTTGATATGATGCCGATGGAGATGAATTTACCTAAAAACATGCCCCATATTGATCCTGCAATGATTCAAGCAAGAATTCGGGATATAATGTCAAACCCTAAAAAGCTAATTGATGCTTGGAAGAAATTTCCGATGGCATCGCAAATGTTTCTAAATGCTCCTTTAGAGGCAAAGAAAAGAATTGCGAACATGTTTGAAGATACCCTTTTAGAAGAAATACCTGTTGAAATAAAGAATGAAATCATTAAAATAAAGAAAGGAGAATATAAAGAGGGAGACCAAGATTTTGAACCAAAATTGTCAATCTCATGCGAAAATGGAGGAAAAGAGCTTCCTCTAATTATTCAAAAGATTAATGAGAGCAATCTGAAGATAAAAAATGTAAGTATGCATCAACCTACTTTAGAGGATGTGTTCCTTCATTATGTAGGGAGTGCAATAAGAGAAGAATCTTCAGATCGTGTTAAGGGAATCAAAAATTTAATACAAATGAGGCAATTAAGGAAGTGATATAATATGTCTGATTTAAATATAGTAAAATCAAAGATGAATTACGGTGCAGTTTGGATTCTCGCTAAAAGAGAACTAATAGGATTTTGGAGAAGCAAATCAAGAGTTATATCATCATTAGCACAGGGTTTACTTTTTTTATTCATATTTGGTGCAGGCTTTTCAAGCTTAGATATAACTATTGATGGGGTGCCAATAGATTCAAGAGCATTCACAGCTTCTGGAATTGCAGCAATAGTTATACTATTTACTGGAGTTTTTGGTGGTATGGGATTAATGCGCGATAAAATGTTTGGATTCATGAAGGAGCTAATAGTTGCGCCAGTAAGTCGTAATACATTGATGCTTGGAAGAACCTTGGGTATAGCTTTACAAACTCTTATGCAAGTAATGATTATGATTATTTTAAGTATAATAGTTGGATATTTTGGATATAATTTAAGCTTAATTTGGCGTGTAATATTGATTTTACCCGTAGCATTATTAGCAAGTATTGGGATAGTGGGTATGGGATTAACAATTAGTACTCGTTTGAGAGATTTCCAGAGTTTCGGATTAATTCAAACTTTTATTATCATGCCAATGTTTTGGATTTCTGGTGCATTATTCGCTTTTAATTCTGTTCCTTCTTTCATGCAAATAGCTATGTTATTTAACCCATTCACCTATAGTGTAGACCTATTTCGTTTAGTCCTGTTGGGTGTATCATATATACCCTTTTGGGTTGATCTTATAGTAATGGTTGGTTTTGGAACATTATTAATACTGATTGGAGCACGATCCTTTAATAAAATGGAAGTCACTTAAGCACTTTTTGGTTTATCAGAGCGAATGCGAACGAACCATTCTGTAATAAGGATTAAATTATTACTTAAGATTTTTTTTATTATATTTTTTTTTTTAAAATAAACAAATTTTTTAGACTTTATTAATATCTAAACTTAAGATTTTAGTATTTTGAAGTGAGCTTATATCCCATTCTATAATTATTTAGAAAAGAAGATTTACTATCAACTAAAAGATTTGAATAAAAAAATTGCTATAGTTTTTATTCATGGCTCTGGTGGAAGTTCGAATATTTGGAAAAATCAATTAAAATTGAGGGTCGATTATGATCTTATTGCTTTAGATTTACCCTCACATCATAAATCTGATGAGTTTCCAGAGATATCACTCGATTTATATGTTGATGTTCTTAAAAAATTAAAAGAGAGACTAAAATATCAGAAATTAATTTTAGGTGGACACTCTTTAGGAGGAGCCGTAATACAAGCTTATTATTATAGGTATCAAAATGATGTAGCGGCGATGCTTTTATGTGGAACGGGAGGAAAATTACGAGTTAATCCATTTATTCTTCATTCCCTTAAAAATAATTATCAAGATTATTTAAATTCATTACCAGCAGGAGCTTTTTATAGAAAAACATCAGATATAATAATAAAGGAATATGTTAAAGAAGCTTCAAAGATAAATCCCGAGGTTACTTATAACGATTTTAAAATGTGTGATAATTTTGATCTACTAGAAAAAACTAGTTCTATTAAAGTTCCTTGTTTAATTATTGTAGGAAATAAAGATCAGCTTACACCCGTTAAATATTCACAATTTTTTCATGATAATATCCAAAATTCAGAACTTTGTATTATTAATGACGCAGGGCATATGGTTATGATTGAAAAACCTGAACAGGTTAATCAATGCATAGAAAACTTTATTCAAAAATATTTTAATGAAAATTAGATTTATGCCGCGTGAGTATACCTATGGACCTTTTCAGTCTAGGCGTTTAGGCCTGTCATTAGGAGTAGATATTTTACCAAAATATAAATTGTGTACATTTAATTGCGTATATTGTGAAATTGGAACCACAGATCAATTGGTCTCTCCAGAATATAGAATAAAGCGCCCTCCTTCTCTAAAATTTCGGAGTGAATTAAAAGATGTTTTGAAATATTTTCCGCATCTAAATTCAATCACGGTTGGCTACAATGGAGAACCTACCTTAAATGAGAATTTATTAGAATTTTATGAAATCGCCTTTGATGTGAGACAGCATTTATCCTGGAAAAATGAACCTCCTCTTTTAACTCTTTTTACTAATTCTAGTACTCTTTATTTGGAAGAAATTAGAAACAGAGTTAAAAAATTTGATCTAGTTTTAGCAAAACTTGATGCTGCGACGGATATTGATTTTAAAATAACAAACCGTCCTCATAGAGACAGTCCAGATATTGATAGTATAATTGAATCACTAGTGGAATTAAGAAAACAAATGAAAAATAAGAAATTAGCAATCCAATGCCTTATTTATAACTCTTATAGAGAAGATTTATTAGCAAATAATAATGAGGAGAATATTAAAAATATAGCTTTAGCTATCAAAAAAATTAATCCTGATATTGTTCAACTATATTCCGTAGCGAGAATTCCTGCACAGTATCAAGTTTATTCAATCGATGAAGAAAGAAAGAAGCAAATTGTAACAATCTTTAAAGATATTATTAATAATGATTTTATGGAGATAAGATATTATTAAATGTTAGAGATTATTATTTTTAAATATTTTTTATGGTAATAAAAATGGACAAATATATAATTGGAATAGATATTGGTGGAACTTGGATTCGTGCTGCAATCAGTACCTATGATTTAAAAGAAGAAAATATTAAGATTAAAACGACTCGTACAGTAAAAGATACTGAATATTCAATAAGTAATTCAGTAATCCTATTAATCACCGAGCTTTTATTGGAACACAATATAGAAAAAGAAGATATTTTAGGAATAGGTTTAGCTTCTGCTGGTCCCTTAGATTTAGAAAAGGGAGAAATTTTTAATAATGCAAATCTAGGATTTAAAGTAATTCCCTTAAAACAACCAATCGAACAAAGATTTCCAGATATTCCTATCTTCTTAATTAATGATGGTAATGCTTCAGTACTCGGAGTTCACTTTTTTGAAGCGGAGGAAGAAGAAAAGAATAACCTAGTTTATGTTACCATGTCAACAGGAATAGGGGGTGGTGTTATCTGCAATGGTAATCTAATTTTAGGTAAAGAAGGTAATGCCGCAGAAATAGGACATGGAATAGTAGAACCAAATAGTAGTTTTCAATGCAATTGTGGTGCTTATGGTTGTTGGGAAGTCTATAGTTCCGGAACAGGAATCAAAAACAGAGCATTAGAGGCTTTGAAATCAACCACCCTAAATTCCAAAATTTTAATGCTCCTTGTAGATAATGATATATCTAAAATTACTGCAAAAGAAATATTTCAAGCAGCTAAAGGCGGAGATAAATTTTCGAAAAGCATAATAGAAGTTAGTAATTTTTATACAAAAATCGGAGTAGGTTTAATAAATAATTTCTATGACTGTTCTTCAATATATTTTGGTGGATCATTAATGAAAGATCATGCCTTAATATTACCTGCAATTATTGAAGAATTACAAAAAGAACCGATCCGATTCACAATAAATAAACCACCAAAAATTAAATTAACAAGATATATCGAGGACATTGGTTTAAGAGGTGCGTTAGTTTTAGTTAAGTATAAATTAGAAGCAAATACGCTTGTTCCTTAAATTAAGCTTTGAACTACTTGATATGAAAGAGAATAACTCATTAATTTTTACATTCAGTGGAATTCGAGGTATTTCAGGTAAAGATTTGAATTTTGATGTTGCAAAACGAATAGCCATAGCGTTTGGTCTGTGGTTTACCAACAACAACAGAAATGTAATTTTAGGTAGAGATACAAGACCAAGCGGAGAAATTATTGAAAGAGGTATTATAGAAGGTTTAATTACTACTGGTTTTAACATAATTAACGTTGGAATTTGTCCAACACCAATAATAATCTATTCCATGAATAAATTACATATTCCAGCAGGAATCATTATAACCGGTTCTCATAACCCTCAGGAATGGAATGGCCTTAAACTACTTTCAGAGAGGAATTATTTAAACACCATAAATCTCCAAAAGATATTTCAGACATTTCAGAAAATAAGTGTAAATTCTTATCCTTCGACAAGTGCGGATTCAAAGAAGCAGATTAAAGTATTAAAACCTATACCAGATTATATCCAATCGCTATATAATAATATTAACTACAAAAAAATTAGAAAAAACAATAGACTTAAAGTAGTAGTGGATAGCGGAGCGGGTGCTGCAAAATTTGCCACCCCACAGATATTGCGCGGATTAGGATGCTATGTTAAGGTAATTAATAATGATATGTTTGTTAACCAAACTTTTCCTAGAGAAATTGAGCCTATTGAAAAAAATTTAAAAGATTTAATGATGGAGGTATGGCAAGGAAAGTTTGATGTAGGATTTGCCCATGATTCAGATGCAGATAGATTAACGATAATAGGCGAGAACAGTGTTTGCTATCCAGAGGATGTTGGTCTCGCTCTTATAACAGACTATTATTTGAAAAAAAATGAAAAAAGGAGAGAAGAAATTATATTTGTTACAAATCTTGCTTCTTCTTTAATATTTGAGGAACTCGCTAAAAAACATAATGCACAACTAATTAGAACTCCAGTAGGGGAAAGATTTCTTATAGAAAAAATGGATGATTTAATTAAGAAGGGAAAAAAAAATTCAAAACATTATTTAATTTTTGGAGGAGAGGGGTCCTGTGGAGGTGTTATGTTTCCTAGCTTTAATAATACTAGAGATGGTATTTTTGCAGCAGCAAAAATTATAGAAATATTAGTTAACACTGGAGAAAAGATATCACATTTAGTTTCAAAACTCCCTAAATATTATTCCTCCCGGCAAAAAATCAATATAACAAATCAGAATAAAAATCTAATAATAAGTCAAACTAAGAAAGAATTAATGGATGAAGGAGAAAATGTAAATCAATTTGACCTTGACCTTAGATTTGGGCATAAAAATGAATGGTTTGTTTTAATTCATCCATCTAACACGGAACCAATCATTAGAGTTATTAGTGAAGCAAAAAGTAGTTCTTTAGCTAGAATTTACTGCGAAGCAACAGCAGAGTTAGTTAGATTAGTAATTTCGAAGTTATAATTTCCTTGCATAAGTTATGGAATTTACTCAAGTTTCTAGTTTTTCTAAAATAAGTTGAGCTAAATTCTTACCTACTATTTCAGTTAATTCCTCAATTGACGCTTTTTTAATGTTATCTATACTTCCAAAATGATTAAGTAACTTATTCCTTGTTGCGGGACCTATTCCTTTGATGGTATCTAATACAGATCCTGTTAATCTTTTAACTCTTTGTTTTTTATGAAGTCTTATAGCAAAACGATGAGCCTCATCCCGTACTTGCTGGAATAACTTTAATAATGATGAATTTTCTGGTAATATAATTGATTCTTTCTGGCCAGGGATGAAGATTTCTTCAAATTTTTTAGCTAAACCAATTATTGGTATTTCTTCAATACCTAATTCCTTTAATATGGAGAAACCTGCGTTTAATTGCCCTTTACCGCCATCAACTAAAATTAAATCTGGTAATTCGTAATTATTTTCTAATAACATCGAATATCTTCTTCTTATTACTTCTTTCATCATCGCGACGTCATCGGGTGTAGATTTCGATTTAATTGTAAAATGGCGATAATATTTATTATAAGGTTTTCCCTCAAGAAAGTAAACCATAGACCCTGTAGCATTTGTTCCTTCGATATTTGATATATCAAAACCTTCAATAATTCGAGGTTCTTTTAACAATTTCAATAGAACTTTAGCTTGGTCTAATGCTAATTGGACTTGGTCCTCTTCTTTCCTTTTAATTTCTTCCATCTGGATTTCTTGTTCGACCATGACTTTCGCATTTTTATTTGCGATCCTTAATAAACCTAGTTCATATTCAAGAGGAGTTCTAATATGTATATTTATTTTGAAATCTTTTAACACCTCTTTAAATAAATCTAATTTTTTATGTTTTTCAGGAACGATTATTGTATCTGGTAAATTATGGCGTAAATTTTGGTAGAATTGTTCAAATAAAGCTGGAAATATATCCGTTTTATGAATTACCTTCTTTTGTAAATTAAAGATAAAAGAACTTTTGTTCAAGATTTTACCTTCACGAATATGAATAATTATCATAGCGATATATTTTTGATTTTGATCACTATAATATCCTATGATATCCTTATTTTCTCCCGCACTTAATAGTACATTTTGACCTATTGTAGAATTATCTATAGCTTGTAATTTATCTCTCCAAAATGCAGCTTTCTCAAAGTCTTGATGTCGTGAAGCTATTTCCATTTTTTCTTTGACTTCATTCTTAAGTTGCTCAGTTTCTCCATTTAGAAATAATTCTATTTTTTTTATATTTTCAATATAGTCTTTTTTACCAATTGCTTTTATACATGGCCCTGGACAGAGCTTTAATTGATAATAAAGACAAGGTCTTTTATGTATTCTAATTTTCTTTTTACATGAGCAGTAAGGAAAAATCTTTCTAAGATCTCTTAAGATTCTAGTGATTTCCTTTTTATCCGTATAAGGTCCTAAAAAATGATTCTTTTTAGAATATTTCTCGGGACCACGAATAATTCGAATTCTTGGAAATTCTTCAGAATAAAAAAGAGCAACCCATGGATAAGACTTTGAGTCCCTCATGATAACATTATATCGGGGTTGATATTTCTTTATTTGTATATTTTCTAAAATGAATGCTTCTTTTTCGTTCTCAGTAACAATGTATTCGATGGAATATATATTTTCAACTAACAGTTTAATTTTTTCTTCATAAAAAGGGTCGTTATAACTAGTTTTTAGAAAGTAGGAACTCACTCTTTTTCTTAAATTTAAAGCTTTACCAACATATATAATAGAACCATCTTGATCAGCAAATAAATAAACGCCTGGTTCATTAGGTAAACTTTTTCGTTGAAGTTCCAAGTCCTTCATATATTAATTAAAGTTAGTAAGAATTATGATTTAATTATTACTTGAGATGATAATAATAAAGGAGCCTAAAAGTTATTTATCATTATTAATTATAAATAAATAATTAACTGAAACCAGAAAATTAATTTACTAATTTATTAAATTTGATTAGCAATTCGGAAGAAATTAAAATCATATGACGAAAGTAAGAATTTGTCCAAAATGTAAAGAAGCAAAATTAAAAAATTTTGTAAATATTTCAGGCTGGCTAGCCCCAGATTTGTATGAATGCACAGCATGTGGTTATGTGGGTCCTCTTTACTTAGAAGTGGATCCTGAAGATTTCAAATTGGAACCAAATGAAGAATTGAAAGAATAATTATATATAAATATTTTAACCCATGTTTTTATACCTTATATTCTCTTATATTAAATAAATCCTATTTAAGGTGATTTAAGATAGATAAACTATTACAAGATGTTGAAAAAATTAAATCTTTAGAAATTCAGGGAGCAACAAATGTTGCAATTAGTGCAATTAATATTTTGAGTGATTATGCTCATAGGGTAGGAAAAAAATTAAATCTAGAAGATCTTTTTGAAAAATTAAAGGAAGCAAGGGAAATAATTTTCCAAAGCCGGGCTACCGAACCTGCAATGAGAAATGGGCTTAATTATATCCTAAACCAAATAGAAAAAAATAAAGAATCCTTATCAATGGATCAAATATTAGAATTAATTTCTCATTGTAAAGATGAATATAAAGCAATGATGGAGAATTCAAAAAAGAAAATTGCTGAGATAGGTGCGAGGCGGATACCTGACGTAGAAAGTGATGATGATTTTATAATAATGACTCATTGTCATTCTTCAGTTGTGAATGGTATTTTTTTAGAGGCAAAACGACAAGGTAAAAATAATTTTAAAGTAATTGTAACTGAAACTCAACCAAGATTACAGGGAAGAAAAACTGCAACTAAACTACTTAAAAATGGAATTGATGTAATTCATGTTGTTGATAGTGCTATGCGTTGGGTAGTTAATCATCATGAAGTTGATGTAATTATTATAGGTGCTGATTCCATAACTTCCGAAGGAACTGTATTAAACAAAATCGGATCTAGATTATTAGCATTGGTAGCACATGAAGAGCATGTCCCTTTTTATGTTGCATCACCCCTCTTAAAATATAATCCTGAGACTTCTTTTGGTATTTTGGAAAAAATTGAAATGAGAAATCCAAACGAGGTATGGGAAAAGGCTCCTGAAGGAATAAAAATATTAAATCCCGCTTTTGAGACTGTTAGTAGAAGGTATATAGATGGTTTAATTACAGAAGCAGGAATATTCGCAAGTAGTCATGTACACAATTATTTTGTAAGACTCTACCCTGATTTATTATAAAACTTAATTCCTTTTTATCTTTATTTCTTGATAAGGCAAAAAATCGCTCTAAAAAGTACATACGTTTCAATTAATCAAATTAGTATTCTTTAAGAGAAAACATGTTAAAGAGTCATTTTAAAAGTAAAACCAAAAAAAATTTATAATGTCATAAATTATTTTACTCAGTGATTTTGGTATGAGTACAATAGGAACTAAAGAAATTATTGTTGAAGTTAAAGAATTAAGTTTTGAAAAAGATCAATTAGTTGCTGATTTATTAAGGTTTCTTGCTGAACAATTACCTCAAATTGACATTACTCGAAATGGAAATGAGCTTGAAGTTAAAATGCCAGCTAAAATATCTAAGAGAGCTTTAAGACTTAGATTAAGAAAATTTTTATATCAGAAAGGGTTATACGATCAATACAGACCAATTTCTTTTAAGAAAGTTGATATTGATGGTTATACTATAAAGAAAAAGAAAGCTGTTGAATTATCATATTATTAATACATCTTTATTTTAAAAAATTAAATAACTTTAAAAAATAAAATCTAATTTTGCATTTAAAAGAAATTGCAATCAAATCAATTGATGATTTGATACGATGTCTTAACTTGTCAAGCTTGCTGGAAGTAGCGGGTTGGCCTAAACCAGGAAATGTCCATAGAACAAAAAATTTTAAGGACACTTACTTTGAACACTTCTTAGCTGGAATTGCAGCAATTGTACCTAATTTTAGAGAATTTTGCTATGATGTTTATAGTAAATATGAGAATAACTCAAGAAAATATGATTTTGTGAACCTTGGTCTTTTTTATAAAGAAGCAGTAACAAGTATGATGAGATGGCAAAACGGAGGAAATGTATTACTGGGGCATATTTTAATATTGTCTCCCCTCGCTAGTTCAGCAACAATTTGTTTAAAAACAGAGAAATTAACATTTACTGATTTTACTAACAATTTAAAAAAAATAATCGATGATTCTACAATTGAAGATACCTTATATTTATATGAAGCTATAAGAATTTGTAATCCAGGAGGGTTAGGGTTAATTGATAAGTATGATATTAATAATCAGAATTCCTTTAAAGAGATTAGAGATGATAATATCACCTTAAAAGAAATTTTTTCAATATCTGCTTCTTATGATCTAATTAGCTCTGAATATACAACTGGATTTGAAATTATTTTAAAAGCAGGTTTACCATATTATCTAAACTTATATGAAAAATATCATGATATAAATATAGCAACAGTCAATACATTTTTGAAATTACTATCAACTCATTTAGACACTCTTATCATAAGAAAATCGGGAAAAGAATCCGCTCGGTATGTCTCAAATTACGCTTCAAAAGTACTGAAAAGTGGAGGAATCACGTCCAAGAAAGGATATAAGCTATTAATTAAATTTGATAAAAAAATTCATAGGCAAAATGGTGAATTAAACCCTGGAACAACGGCAGATTTGCTTGCGGGAGTAATATTTTGTGCTTTATTGTTTGGTTTAAAATATTAAGTTAAAATTAAAGTAGGTTTGAGAAATAATATTTTTAAAGTAAAAAATCAGAGTGATATTAAACTAGGTTGAGAACATTATGGTTGAATTTTGTGACGATTGTGGAAGCGTAATGCTTCCATCAACAATAGAAGGTAAAAAAGTATTTAAGTGTAAGTGTGGTGCGGTTAAACCATTTGAAGAAGAAAAATCGGATTCATATAAAATAACTAAAAAAATTGAGCATTCAATTCGAAATGAAGTTGTTAACGTATCTGAAGTTATGAATTGGAAAGATGAAAATTTAAAGAGTACTATTAAAAATTTTAAATGCCCTCGATGTGGTTACGATAAAGCCCACTTAGAAACTCGCCAAACAAGAAGGGCAGATGAAGGTATGACTCATTTTATTACTTGTTTAAAATGTGGAAAGATGAAAAAAATAGGTAGTTGAATTAATTAGTAATTTAATTGAATAAGCAATTTATGATTTCTTGCTCAGTTATTGGCTGATTAAAAACTAATCGAATTACTTTATATCGATTTTTAATACCAGATGATATCTCAATTTGAGATGCAGAAATATTTAACTTATTTTTAAGTAAATTGATTAATTCTTTATTGGCTTTATTTTGAGTTGCTTTAGAACGAATTAAAACGGTTAAGTATTCATTATCCACATGACTTTCTAAAATTTTTTGATCCTTAGAATTAGGTTTAACTTTTAAATAAATTAAATAAGTGCTTTCCGATTTCTTTTTGAGAAACATTGATATAAAGAAGAGAAATCTTATTTATATTTAAATAATATTATCAATTTTTTGTTTTAATAAGTTATATGAGGGTATAGATAATCTAATTCCTCCTGCTAATTTATGTCCCCCCCCAGATCCACCCAAACTCTCTTTAATTCTACTAATTATTTTATTCACTCCAAAATTGTTATTATTTTCTAAATATTTTCGGGAGCAACGTATACTAAGTTTAATCATTTGAGTTTTTTTTTCTAAACCACCTAAAAATAACATTTTATTAGGATCAAAAAGCTCATTAACCGTACTAAAACTAGCGGTATCTGACCAATTACTAGGGGGTATTTTTCCATCTCCTGCGTTAATAAAAATAGCTTTTTTAGTCTCAAAATGTGGAATCTCACTTGAAATTGATCTCATATTCCTCGTAAGGTTAACTATATATTCAGAGTAAATATTTTTGGCATACCTTGTTATGGATCTTTGTTGTATCATTGATAAAGCAGCACTTATATTCTTAAAAGACAAAATATTCAAAAGTAGGGCGTGTTCAAAAGCAAATTTTAATAACCCTTGCTTTTGGGGTAATAAAGCATAGTGTCCTGTATTTAATTTTGTTTGATTTAGAATTTTTTGAATTTCTGCTAAATCTAAATCAATAACCCTTTTATTAGGATTTATTTCAATACTATTTAAAAAATTCTTAACTTTGTTATCATTTTCACCCCCAAATCCAGTTACAAACGGTAAAATGCTATTTTTTAACCCATTTTTAACAGAATCATGCATACTACCAAATAAAATTAAACCTTCATTATCTTCAATAAGATCTTCATCGATTATCTCTTGATAAACTTCTTTATTAAAAGATTGGAGTTTATCCATGGATTTTAAAGAATCACCTGCTATACCTATAACTGTCAACCATCCCTGTTTCATTATTGAAGGTTGAATTTTTTTTGCAAACATAAAAGCTAAAGTAGCACCAGCAATATGATCTAGTCCATCGTATCCATAAATAGTAGGATTTACAAAAAATAAGTTTTCTGGAAGATCATCAAAATCAATTCCATCTTCTACTTCATGATGATCTAAAATGTAAAAATGTTCTTTTCTTTTACTAATAATTGGAATTAGTTCAGCTAGGTTTGATCCTATATCAGTAAATATAAAAGCTTTTTTCTGGCTCTGCGTTTTTGATAAAATTCCACTAAGATAATTTGCCCAGGAAACGGACCTATTATAAATAAAATAATCATAACTCAACCGAATCTTATGTAATAAGTTTTGTATAATCTCTAAACTACTGATACCATCAGCATCATTATGAGAAATTGCTATAATGTTATTGTAAAGGTTTTTAGAATTGTCTGTAAATATATCTACAGCATTATTAAGAGCTTCCAAAAATTTATTTTGATCGGGTATTTTAACCATCTATATCATTTAGAAATTGCTTTTGAAATAATTTATTAATTTTGTCTGTGATATTGAATTCTCTAAGATTATCTTCATAAAAGTTAAAAAAATTAAATGTTAGTGTTGAATAATTACCTCTAAATGAGGTTTTAAATAAAATAAAAATAAATTTCATAAATATAAATATTGCTATCATATTTAACCATATCAGGAAATAGTAGTAAAAATTAAAATCTATAGAAAAATTATTTAATTTTATTAAATTTTTTGTGTTAAATATTCTATATATTATTTGATTGAATAATGATAAACAAAAGCAGAAAATACATTATCCTCCTGTTTATTTTTTCGATTATTGTAATTCTGAGTTTATCATTAAATTCCAATCTTGAATACAATAATAATTATACTAAAAATTTCACTTCTGAAACCTCTTCCATAACACAGGCTTTCTCTTTAGATGATTATACACCCTTAATTGAAGAAAAACAACATGGTTTGGGCAATATTACAATAACTAATATAACTTTTTATGAAGAAGGTATTTTTAATTATACCTCTAGCTATCCTGAGCTTGATGATGATCTTGATTCTGGAGCATTAGATATGACGTATGAGGGAACTACATATGTTAATACAACAAAAATAGCACAGTCAGATAATCTTGATCCTTCAATTGAATATTCTAAAACTATAACTATTACATTAAATGAATCAGTTCATGTCGCTTTTGACACATCCATAGGGGGCTCTGAAGGCTTTTTAATCTATAAGCCAATTTTAGCCGAGACTATATTAAAAAAATATTATGTTCAAAATGAGTCAACTTCATTTGTTGAAGAGGTGAGTAGTGATGATTATTCAATAGATTCTAAAAATTTTTTAATTTTCAATTACACTGATTATTTTTCTACCGAGACAAATCACATTTTTAATATGTATCTAATATTTGAATATAATATTTCAATTGATGATTGGGATATAATCCAAGATCCAAATTATGAGGTTGTAATTATAAAGCAAGAACAAACGATTAAACCTAGATTCGAATTTAATTTTACAATTGAGGGCTATAAGATTAATGTTACCACTCTAAAGGGGGATATACCCGCTGAAAACCTAAACGTGGCAATAAAACTTAATCCTCCCGATAAAGATTTGCTATATAATCATACTTTAGCTATTGATGATGTGATTGTAAATAATTTTTTAGATATCAATAAATCAGTTAATGCTACAATAAATGCAAACCTCATTGAATTTAAATTAAATTTTTCAACAAATTATTTAGTTAGGTTTGAAGATCCAATAGATATTAACTGGGCAATAGATAGATTAGTCGAAGGTAGAGATATTAGACAAAGAATCTACTTTCCTACTATAGTTTCGGGACCAGAACATATTTATTTAAGCGAACTTATAATGTATGAACCGACAATTTCTGTTGAACAAGTTACAAGTAATTCTTCTTTATTTGAAAGAGATGTGCTATATACCGATGCTAATCTCTCTGTTATTCAGGAACACTTTCAACATAGTTTAATATTTACTGAGAATGCAATTAGAAAAAAGGGATTAAAAATCACCCTACCTTATTTATTCAAAGGAGAAACGAATCCTGTTTTTTTTAAGTATCGTGCGAATAATGACATATTACTTATAATTACTGATAACATTCGTATGCCTATTATGGGTTTAGAAATTGAACTCTATTATTACGGAAAATTATATGGTACTTATATCTCCAATGATCTTGTTCAACCGATGGCACCGTTATTAACAGATGAAAATGGAGAGATTCAAATTGAAAATCTATCTAATGGCAATTATACAATCAAAATTTATAGAAAAAACCGATTTATAATGGAAACTACAATAAGTACCTTTATCGAAACGAATTACATTAGTACTGAAATATTTCATTTCCCACTCTGGATCTTTATATTTAGCATCATTAATGGAACTTTTTTACTAATAGGGTTTATACTATATCATAATTATAAAAGACGATCATAGAGAATATTGATTGTTATATTCATTGATAATATAGAAAATTTTCTTGCTTTTTTAGAAAAAAGAATCATGGATGAAATTTTCTATGAATTTAAAGAAGTTAAAATTAATTCCGATTTAGCTAGTGAAATAAAAATTGAAATTGTACTTCATTTTTTAGCTAAGGTTTCAGACCATTTAATCCTTTACGAGACTAACCAGTTAATTTTAAAACCTACCCAGTCTAATGTAGATGAAGAAGTCGTAAAGACGCTGCAAGAAATTTTTAATAAAGTTGATTCTTCCTTGATTTTAGTGAAAGGGAAAATTAGAGAAATTTTTCTGTCCTATTCTTCTTAAATGTAGCATTTATTATTTAAAAGCACTAGTTATGGTTGATAACTTCTCCATATCCAATTAAGCGGTAACGCCTATTAATAATCCTTGAAATAGCGAAAATAAAGCTCTCTGGAGGACAAATTGGGGGATTTAAAGTTAAGATTGTTGAATTTTTTAAGATTTTTGTTACTGTACCAGCTGTTTTTTCTGTACCTACCACTAATAAAAGCTTCTCATTATGCCGTAATTCATGTACTTTGATTTGATCTTCAGACCCTATAACACGATCCAAAAGATTTACTTTTAATTTAATTTCGGAAATTATATCTGGCAAGGTTCCGGGTTTCCCACCTAACTGTCCTATCAATGAGTCTCCCTTTGTTAGTGCAGGATCTAATTTTGTCCCTAAACCAATTAATCCACCCGGTTTCGCTTCATCTAACAGATTAACTCCTTGGCTTATACTAATAATTTTTGATTTAATGGGAACATAATTATTTTTAATTTTCAATCCGGGGCGAATTTCGATTTCTTCACCAATTTTGATCTTTCCTTTTAATACTGATCCCCCAACGACGCCTCCCTTTAAATTTAAAATTTCAGTTCCTGGACGATTAATATCAAAGGATCGAGCAATAAGAAATTGAAATTCTTCTTCCTCATTAAATTTAGGTGTTGGTATTACTTCTTCAAACGCTCTCACTACAATGTCAATATTAGAACCAAAAACAGCAGATATAGGGATAATTGGCGCACCTTCGGCTACTGTTCCTTTTACAAAATCATTTATTTGTTTGTAATTCTCAAATGCTTGTTCTTTTGATACAGCATCTATTTTATTTTGAATGATAATAATATTCTCAATTCCTGCAATATGTAAAGCTTCTAAATGTTCTCGAGTTTGTGGTTGGGGACAGTCCTCATCGGCAGCAATCAATAAACATGCGCCATCCATTAAAGAGGCTCCACTAAGCATTGTTGCCATTAGAATTTCATGACCGGGAGCATCCACAAATGAGATATTTCTTTTGAATTCTAATCCACCTCCACAATCTGGACAAGTAAATCGTGGTTTGCCTTTTTTCCTTTCTTTTTCTGCCATATAATAGGTTAAATATTTATCACACTTAGGACAATATAGAATTGTAGCATTAGAATATCCTAATTTAATTGAAATGCCTCTTTCTTGTTCTTCAGAATGGCGATCCGTCCAATCTCCTGTAAGTGCTTTGACTAATGTAGTTTTACCGTGGTCTACATGGCCAACCAAGCCAATATTACATTCTGCTTGTTTTTTTATCGCATCTTTTCCTTCTAGAACACTCTCTTCGGTTTTTAGTTTTGGAGTTATCTCTTTCTTAGTTTCTTTTAGGGGTGTTTCTGTTTCCATTTTCTGTGTCTCAGAAAGCAAAATGTTAGCATTTTTAATATATTTTACGGCTGTAGATTCTCCAACACCTTTTATGTTAAGATCTATTAAGTCTTTAGATTTAAGAGATGCTAATTGTTCAACTGTTTTAATTCCTGAAGATCTCATTCTGTCTGCAGTAGCCTTTCCAATTCCACCAACATCTTCTAGATCGTATGGCATAATGGTTAAAATTTAAGATTTTTTGTAAACTTTATGTTAATTAATTTTATTAATTTTCTACGAAAATTATAGAAGGTATTTAATATTAAATTAATCCTTAAATTTAAGATTTTTAAAAAATTTCATACTTAATCTTTAGTCTGTATCGTTTTTATCCCACCTGGTTTCTTTTCAAGCTCTTTATAAGATACTCTTAAAAGACTATCTAGATAAAATGTAGATAGTTTACCACAAGATTCAGTTTTATGCTGTATGTAAACAGGAGCAGGATATTGAGAAGGATCTATATCTTCTTTTTCTATTTGAAACACAATTCTTTTATTACAATGAGGGCAGGTATTAAATCTTAACGGCATAATGATACAGTTTTTTATTGATTAATTAAAATAATCTTATTTTTAATAAGTTATAATATTCCTAAATGTTTTTTTAACTTCAAAAATACATAAATATCACTTTACTTTTTATTTTAATGAATTTAAATGAACCGCTTTTATAATCAGCTTACATTATATTTAATTTTCCTTATTATTTTAGCCCCTTTTTTAATTCCTATTATCACAAACTTAAATCATACTAATAGTTTTAATAACAATACATTAGATAATGTATATTTAAGTACCGACTCTCTGGATATAAACTTATCAGAGTTACCAGAAATCGACTACTCTGCGTTAAATAAATTATGGTATGACCCAGAAATAGAAATGTTAATTATAACTCCAGATGATCAAGATTTTATTGACGCTATGACCCCTTTAATGGATTGGAAGAATGAAAAAGGAGTTAAAACTATTATTTTAAGTAATTATTCAGCATATAACGGTCTTGATAATGCTGAAAAAATCAGAAATATGATAAAGTCTTATTATGAGCAAGAAAATATTCAATGGGTGCTTTTAGCTGGTGATGCAGAAGAGAGTTTAATTCCAATTCGAGAAGTATATAATCCTGATGTTGTTTATATCCCTGGAGAAAGTGAGTATAGTGACTGGGATGATTACTATAAACCTACAGATTTTTACTATGCGGATTTAGATGGATCATGGGACGATGATAATGACGGAAATTGGGGTGAAAATTCTACAAATAATGCACAGGGAGTTGATGAAATTTGTTGGACACCAGAAGTTTACGTCGGACGTTTTCCAGCAGACAATTGGATTGAAATCGCTGTTATGGTTAATAAATCATTAAAGTATGAAAAAGATCCTCTTATAGGAGATTGGATGAATAAAATGCTATTGGCTGGTGGTATATCATTATATTCACCTCCTGAAGATGAGGCCCGTTTAACAGAGTTTATATGGCAAAATTATGTTTTAACTAATATGAATTTTACCCATTTAATCAAAACTACTTCAAGCTTCACACCTGCAATTCCACCTTCACCTAACAACCAAACGGCGCTTACCCATACTGATTTCCGTGATGAATTAAACTCAGGATATGCAACTTTAATCTTTGCTGGTCATGGTGATCCAGATACATATGCTGATGAAAGCGGATCAACTTATTATACTGATTCTGATGCGTTATTAAGTACAAATTTGGATAAGCCTTCCTTAATATATGCTGATGCCTGTACTACATCTTCGTATGATAAAAATGATAATAACATCGGAGAGATATTGATAAAGCAAATTGATGCTGGTGCAATTGGATATGTGGGAGGAATCAGAGTAAATTGGTTCTTTAAATATGACACTAACCTCGAGAAAGTGAATCGC
>Ga0209427_10001444_pt1 | contig 27381 bp, 21 predicted proteins | sample DeeMarSWOR136_30_FD_187465 | JGI IMG/M metagenome (GOLD analysis project Ga0209427, IMG submission 187465) | Marine sediment microbial communities from White Oak River estuary, North Carolina - WOR-1-36_30 (SPAdes) (version 2) | ecosystem: Environmental > Aquatic > Marine > Intertidal zone >...
CTTCATCTGGACGGCCCATCCTTTCGACTGGACGGCGGGAGGTTTTCTGGGATACAGCGCCCAGATGGATTTCAAAACAGATGGCAGCGGGCATCTGGACGACGACCGCATCGGCTGGATGATCACCGACGACGACGTGGGCTCCTCGAACATCTTCGGATTGCAATGCGATCCGGGAGGTGACGGACCTAGCGGTTATAATATCGAGGGCTACTGGGATGGTGATTCGCCTGACAAGCGGCCCAGCATAGTTAATCTACCAACCCTCTTGGCCAATACCTTTTACCGCTTCCGAGCCACGATCACCAAGCTGACGGACACCACGGCTACTATCGACGTCATGTTGATGGAGCTGGACGCCAGCGGCGATCCGGTTTCTCTGGTCGCCTCCGGCTCCATCGCCAACACCGCCGATCTGGGCGCCGATGAACCCAACGCCAAGTACTTCACCGGCCCCATCTGGCCTGCCTATAAGAATTACACCGCCGCCGGTGCGCCAGCGGACAACGCCTGCCATGAGCTGATCATCGAGCCCCCCACGGCCGTTGAGCTGGTCAGCTTCGAGGCTGCAGCCGGCGATGGCCAGGTGATCCTTACCTGGCGGACGGCGGCGGAGGTGAACAGCCACTCCTTCAACATCTATCGCGACAGCCAGAAGATTGTCTCCCTGCCGGCCTTTGGAGACGCTCACGAGTACATCTACGTGGATCGAAGGGTGACCAACGGAGATACCTACGCATACCAGCTAAGCGACGTGGATCTGGACGGCACCGAGACCGTACATCAGGTGGTCTGCTCCGCCACGCCAACGGCAATGCCTGTGACCTACTCGTTATCTCAGAACTACCCCAACCCGTTCAATCCTGCCACCGAGATTCGCTACGCGTTGCCGGTTCAGACCCATGTGACAATGAAGGTGTACAACCTGTTGGGCCAAGAGATAATCACCCTAGTCGACGAAACCAAGAGCGCCGGAAGGCACACGGTCAGCTGGAATGCCGCCAATAATGCCAGCGGCATCTACTTCTATCGTCTGGAGACCGAGGAATTCTCTGCTACCAAGAAGATGGTGTTCATGAAGTAAGCTGACCGCGAGTGATCAAGAAGACCGCCGGGGTTTTCACGAATCCCGGCGGTTTTTTTGCCCAACTCGCGCTCAGAACGGCCAAGGAATTGGTTACTCGAGCTGCTGAGAGTAGGTCTCAGCGGCTCCTTTTTCATTTTGTGGTTGACAATGACGGAGAAATCTGTTAATCTGTATTCAAAATGGGCCCTATGACCACTTTTCAGGAGGAGCATACATGAGAAATGGTTCCGTTTTCGCTCTGATCTTCTTCTTGACCGTTGCCTTGACCATCGGCTGCGCGAAAAGCCCAGAGCAGCATTATGAGGACGGCCTGCAATGTCTTGGGGAAGAGAGATACGACCGGGCTGAAATCCATTTTGTCAAGGCCATCGAGAAGAAGCCCGATTTCGCCGAAGCCCACTTCCATCTCGGTTATCTCAAGGGTCTTAAAGGATTTCCGGATGAAGAGGAAGCCGAATATCGAAAAGCCGTTGAGATTGATCCGAATCATGCCCGAGCGCACTTCAGTCTGGGGATTATCCACCGTGACCGGGGAGAGCTGGACCTAGCCGAGGCCGAATATCGAAAGGCCATCCAAGCCGATGCTCATTTTCCAGAAGCTTACAACAACCTGGGGTACCTTTTTTTCCGCAGGGGTTTATATCAGGAGGCCTTGGAGGAATATCAGAAAGCCCTGGAGATCAATCCCCAAGTCCGGTTTGCCCGAAGCAACATGGAGGTGGTTCAGGCAGTGATGGGCGGCCAGCTGAAGATGGTCGACTACGATTCGTTTGAACGAGCCATTCGCCTGGAAAGTCTTGATCCCGATTCTGCCCTTATTTTATACCAAAAGTTGATTCAAAACAATCCCCAATTCGCGGTCGCTCGCTTCAACTTAGGGAATATCTATAACATCAGAATGATGAACCAAGAGGCCATCGACGCCTATCAGAGCGCCTTGGCGGTGGATCCCAGCTATGTGGAGGCGTACAACAACCTGGGCAACATCTACGAGCGAGAGGACAAGTTGGAGGATGCCAGGGAGGCATACCAGACCGCCATTTCCCTTGACTCCAGCCACGTGGCTGCCCAGAGTAACCTGGCCAGCCTTCTCTTTGAGATGGACCAGAGAGCTGAGGCGGTTGCTGAGTACCAGCGCCTGGTAGAGCTGATTCCCGAAGATCCCCAGGCCCACTTTGGTTTGGCCAACGCTTACATGAAACAGGGAAACTTCGATAAAGCCTTGGAGCAACTGCAGCGTGTCTTGGAGCTCTCCCCTGAGGACATCAATGCTCTCAATAACTTGGGGGTGGTCTATGTCAGCAACGGGATGTACGATGAGGCCATATCTTCGTGGAAGCGAGCTCTTCGCCAGAAGCCCGCGGGTGCTTTGGAGAGACAGCTTGAGCTGAACATCGAGGCGGCCAAGCAGCAGAAGAAATCCCAGCGTGAATCCTCGAGTCCTTGATGTTCATGAACCTTTGGTGAGCGCTAGGGAGAGGTTCTGCTATTTTCTCTTTTCGCCGGGTGATGGGAACGTGCTACCCGGCTTTTTTCACTCTCGATCAAGCGCTTGTCGATTCTTCCATCACTTCGGTGATTCGCCTCATGCCAAGATTTGTCCTTGACAGGTCCTTTTTTTTGAGCGTAATTATCAGAAAAAGCCCTACCAAGCACCTTAAGTATGCAATTCTCGGGAGACGATGCGCGATGGGGATGTCACGCTTCTGGCTCATTGCCTTTTTGTTCGTGATCGTTACGGAGCCTGCTCTGGCTCAGGCTCCAAGTTATAGCACTCCCAACACCGGCGTGTGCTGGGACATGGACGACCTGGCGGCTCATGCTGGTAGCGCGGTCACAGGTGTAAGCCCCGAGTTCATGATCCATGGATTGGTGACCATATCGTCGCAGGATACTCTGATAGTCTCCCCTGGAGAGAACCTGATCTTCGATGATATCGGAGGTGGCTTTCAGCTCAGAGCTATGGGGCACTTGCTTGCCTTGGGCACGGCTGGTGAGATGATAACCTTCACCTGTACCCATCAGGTCCCCGGTTCCTGGTTCGGTATTTTCCTAGAACAGGGTTTATTGGAGTACTGTTGCGTCGAGTATGCTGTGAAGGGTGTTATTGTTGATGAGTCGGCGGCAGTGATTCATAGCACAATAGCGAACAATGAGACAGGCCTTTTTCTTTTTAAGGGGTCTCCGGACATAAGTGGGAACCTGATTATTAACAATGATGCAGGCATTTGGTGTGATGGTATGATGGACCGAGATCAGGGTGGTGGGAAGATGTGCGAGCCAGTCATAGAGGGAAACCAGATTCTAGACAATGGTTCATACGGCATTGGTCTCGTCTATGGCACTATAGCCACAGTCAAGGGCAACCTCATCAGTGGCAATGAGCGCGGCATCTATAGTGGACCTTACGATGTCTCCGTTGTTGTGGAAAACACTATCTCGGAGAACAACTATGGCGTTTTCTGCGACAAAGATATTATTAGCTTCTCGGCGCTCAATCTTGGCAATCTGAGCAACGAGAGTGCTCAGGACGACGGGGGCAATCACTTCCACGGCAACTTAGAGTACGATATATACAACGCAACTTCTGATACCATCAAAGCTGAGGGGAACTACTGGGGCACGACGAATCTCGCCGTGATTGAGAGTCACATTTACGATGACGAGGAGGATGTCGGAGACGCCGACGGCAATGGGGTTATCTCCGGGCCGGTGGACTTCCTGCCTCTGGGGGAAACTTCGGTCCAACGTAGCACTTGGGGACAGATCAAGGCTGAGTTCAGATAGGAGTCCGTGAAAAAGAGAGACGATCTTTTTGCCTCACTCCGATGATGATGAAATTTTGGAGGAACGTATGCGAATGCGATGGCTTTTGCTGCTCCCATTGATCCTGCTGGGCTGCGCTCAGTTACCCGAGGGCATTGGGTCCAATCATGAGGTCATGGTGTTGGCCGATCAGGAGCAGTGGCAGCGAATGGGGGGAATCGTCCGTGAGATTTTCGAACGAGAGGTTTTCACCGCCCAGATAGAAAAGGTGTTCACCGTCAAGCAGAGGTCCACTCAGGAATTTGACTTCTATAAAAAATGGAAGAACTTAGTGCTTTTGGCCAGCTTCGACCATCCAGGCCCTACATCCCGGCTTCTGGACCAGTTTCTCTCCGCGGAGGCCAAGGAGAAGGTGTCTCGAGGGGAGGCCTTTTTTTTCGCTCGACAGAATGTGTGGGCCAGGGATCAAGAGGTTTTCTTCTTTTTGGCCCAAGAGGAGGAGGTTTTAGCCGAGAAGCTCAGGGGCAATGGTGACCGGATTTTCAACCTCATGGAAGAGGCCCTGAATAATAAAATTCGAAACATGCTGTATGCCAAGGGAGAACAAAAAAAACTGGAGAAACGCCTGTTTCGAGACTTCGGATGGACCTTGCGGTTGCCATCGGGGTATGTGGTGTTCAAGGAGTTCCCCAATGAGAATTTCGTCTGGTTGCGGAAACAACAGCCCCATCGCTGGATCTTCGTTCACTGGGGGGAGACGGAGGACGTCTCTGTGACGCCAGAGAGCTGTATGAACAAACGAGACGAGATCGGATACGCTTACTATGAGGGGGACCAGATCGTCACAGAGCACACCACCGTCGGCGAAGTGGAGTTCGCTGGCAGAAGAGCCCTCCGATTGGTAGGCCTGTGGGAAAACACCAGAACATATATGGGCGGTCCCTTTCGGACCTATTGCTTTTACGATGAAAGAGCCAGAAGGCGATATATGGTGGACGTGGCTGTTTTCGCCGCCGGCGTGGAGAAGGAACCCTACCTGCGGCAGCTAGACCTCATCGCCCACACATTTTCAACTGCCCCGCTGGAGGTTTGGAAGTAGAGGTCCGCTAAGGAGGATTTCATGGATCTGGAACGAATGATCGCCGTGGCCAAAGGTGAAGAAAAGGCCGGCCTGGTTTTGAAAAACGCCAGAGTGGTCAACGTTTTTACCGGGGAGATCTATAAAGCGGATGTGGCCATCGATCAAGGACTTATCGCCGGGGTAGGCAGCTATATGGGTGGTCCCTCCATAGATCTTAAGGGAAGATATCTTTGTCCCGGCTTCATAGATGGCCATGTGCACATCGAAAGCTCCATGGTGCAAGTGGCGGAATTCGCCCGTACCGTGGTTCCCTTGGGCACCACCACGGTGGTGATCGATCCGCACGAGATCGCCAACGTTCTGGGCTCTGATGGCATTCTCTTCATGCTCAAGTCCAGCAAGTACAATCCCTTGAATGTGTATATGATGTTGCCCTCCTGCGTCCCCTCCACAGACTTGGAGACGGCGGGGTCAGAGCTCAAAGCCCTGGATCTGTTTCCCTTTCTGTCCGACAAATGGGTTTTGGGATTGGGGGAGATGATGAATTATCCCGCCGTTTTGAAAGCCGATGACGACGTCATGGACAAGATTAAAATCGTCTCCGGCAAACGTATCGATGGACATGCACCGGGAGTCGCCGGCAAAGACTTGGCCGCCTATGTGGTCACCGGCATCAGGTCAGACCATGAGAGCACCACGGTGGAGGAGGCTCGGGAGAAACTGCGCATCGGCATGTGGGTGATGCTTCGTGAGGGCTCCACCACCAAGAACCTTCGCGACCTGTTGCCTTTGGTGACCAAGGAAAACGTGGATCGGTTTTTCTTCGTCACCGACGACCGTCATCCCCGGGATCTGTTAGGCGAGGGACACATCAACTACATGGTCAAAGTAGCTATTGGCGCCGGGTTAGATCCGGCCCTGGTTATCCGCATGGCCACCCTCAACGCCGCTCAGTATTTTCAGCTGGATAGACTGGGGGCCGTGGCGCCAAGCTACGCCGCAGACCTTGTGGTCTTAGATGACTTCAAAGACTGTCGGATCTCCAAGGTCTTTAAAAGTGGCCAGCTGGTAGCTGAGAATGGGAAGGCCTTATATGAGCCCCCGTCTCATCAAAAAGTCTCCATTCGAAGCTCCATCAATACCCACTGGCTCGAGGAGAAAGACTTTAAGATCCCCGCCCGCGGCCAGGTGGCCAACGTCATCGGCTTGATCCCCGACCAAATTACCACCAAGCACTTGCGCCTCAAAGTCAAGGTGAAAGATGGTCTGGTGGTATCTGATACCAGGCGGGATCTGCTCAAGATCGCCGTTGTCGAGCGGCACGCTGCCTCGGGCAATGTGGGGTTGGGCCTGGTAAAGGGTTTCGGCCTCAAAAAGGGAGCTCTGGCCTCCTCGGTGGCTCACGACGCTCATAATCTGATCATCGTGGGCACCAACGACAGAGATATGATGGAGGCAGCCATTCAGATCATCCGCATGAAGGGGGGCTTGACCGTCGTGTCTCAGGGAGAGGTTCTCGATTCCTTGCCTCTGCCCATCGCCGGTCTGATCTCCGAGGAAAGCATCAGCCAGGTGAAGTCCAAATTGGACGACCTTCATCGGGCATCCGCCCGACTGGGCTGTCAAGTCAAGGATCCCCTTTCGGCCCTTTCTTTTCTCTCCCTGGCTGTGGTTCCCGCCCTGAAGCTCACCGACCGGGGGTTGGTGGATGTGAAGAAGTTTCGTTTGATTGGGTTGTTTGAGGAGCCGTGAGTCGGGGACTGATATTCAGGAATCGTGAATCGGGAATCGGCTATCGTAGGGGTGAGGTCAACTCGCCCCTTTTTAAGTTGCAGTGCTGGAGCAAGAGTTTGGAGATGAGCAATCCGAGGAAGTATAGATTGTGTATCAGTCGTCGGGCGCGAAGTGCGCTACGTCGGCCAAAGATCAGAATTCGTCCTCGTTGGTGAGCTTTTTAGATGCGCTGTCCTCATTGGTATGAGGACAGCTTTTCGCCCCAAAACCCGAATCGATATTAACCGGTGATAAAGACCGAATCCTTATCGACGAAACTCCGTATTTGAGGAGTGAGACGGTATGATCTGTTCATCTGGCTGAGTGCACGACTCTCGCCGGAGAGTTCACAGCCATACAAGGAAGCGATCTAAATGGACGATATCAACCGACATCAGTTCATCGCAAGCATAAGGGATTTGACCGTTGGCGGTCTGGCGCTGATGTAGGGGTGTTCCAAGGATTCCACCTCCCCCATCCAGTCCCAGGATGAGGATGTGCCTACCCAACCGACGACGAAAATAGCCTTATACAGAACGCAGCACCGCACAGAAGGAGTTAAAAAAGTTCTCGAATTGCTTGATTTCCCAACGGTGCAGGATAAGCACGTCGTACTCAAGCCCAATTTCAACACCGCCGATCCGACGCCGGCTTCCACCCACAACGATACCCTCAGACAGCTGGTCCTGGAGCTGCAGGGACGTGGAGCCTCGGCCATCACTCTCGGGGAGAGAAGCTATCAGCGGTTTGAAGAGGTCATCGAACAGAAGGGCGTCGACGGTTTGGCCGCCAAGCTCGGCTTTGACATCGTGAATCTCGAAAGAGACAATAAAACGCTTTGCCAGCGCGATGATCTCCACTGGGAAGAGGGATTCTATGTCCCCAGGACCATTACCGAGGCCGAGTACATCGTATCCACTTGCTGCTTGAAGACCCATGGCTATGGTGGTGTCTTCACCATGTCTTTGAAATTGAGCGTGGGCATCCTACCTGAGCGGCACATGTCCGAGCTGCACGGCTCCGATCACATGAGGGATATGATCGCGGAGATCAACCTGGCCTACACGCCCGACTTAATCGTCCTGGATGGCATTGAGGCCTTCATCGACGGGGGACCCAGCCAGGGGACGGTGCGCAACGGCGATGTCATGCTCGCGGGCACCGATCGTGTGGCAGTGGATGCCGTGGGGGTGACCATCCTGAAGGATCTAGGATCCAACCGTGTTGATGGGAAGATATTCCAGCAGGAGCAGATCAGGAGGGTGGTGGAGTTGGGGATCGCATCGAGAGTCTGGAACAGATTGAATTTCTCACCCCAGACGAGCCAAGTCGTCAGTATGCCGAAAGGTTGCGATCGATTTTAGCCTCTGGCTGATCAGGAGCGGCTATCGGCGAACCGGGAAGAAAGAAGGACCCTGCTGGGTTCATGGCAGGGTCTTTTATTGCCCGGATTAAGAGTTGGGAGGTGTTTGCCATAAAAAGGATTGCCTTACTTTTTTGTTAACGAGATAGCAGGGGTGCACAGCTATGGCCGCGATGAAAGTTTACAGGGAAGAAACTGGCAGTAGCAGTGGCAGTTGGCAGTAAAAGGATAGTGGAAATACGCAGTGGGCAGGAAGCAAAGTTGATGTTGACCGTGGAGCGACTGTTGAATCGCTCCTTTTTTGTGCTCTGAGCTTGATGTTGGAGATGGGTTGTGGAGCTCCTGGAGCCCTTGTATCCTCGCTTTTTTGAACACATGTGGGGAATGGCTATCTCTTTTTGGGGATATGGAATGGTGTCCCGGTTCCCGAATCCCAAGCATCTAGTGTGGATGAGTTGAGTCTGCTTGCATCCACTGAGGATGGGCAGGAGAGGGAAGCCAACCCCTTTTGATGCTGCTATTCGCCGGATCCCACCACGCTTGACATGTTTATTGCCCAGGACGGCATAAAAATTGCTGCAAATTTGAGTGCCGAATCCATCGGATATAATAAGGGAACATCACCGGTGCGGTGTTGGTCATCCGGGAGGGTATCGGGAGCAAGCAGATATTAGAAGAACTCAAGAAGAGTGTTGAAAAGGAACAGAAACTCCTGGAACAAAGGGTCAACATTATCACATCCTGGGTCGAGATGCGCAAGTATATTGCATCCAGAGCGATATCTAACCAGAGCGATATCTAAAATGAAGCTCATTAAGAGAGAAAACAGAGAATTGCTCGATCTGTCCATTATTTTGATTGTTTCAATTGCTGCAATTGTCTTCGCACTGTTTAGCTTATCCATTCACTTTGTTGATCGGTTTTACAGTTTCTGCGACAGGTATGCCCATTTTCCCGTCCTGAAGTTCCTGATCAATAATGTTATCCTTCTCTCTTTAACCGGCCTACTTTGGTTAACTTACCGCCGCTGGAGGGGAGCTGCTAGAAAACAAAGGGAACTGGAGAGTATTCTCGATAGCATCAACCCGGATGTGCTTGTGGTGGTGGATCCAGATAGGAACATCATCGCGTGCAATGCTTCGGTAAAAAGAATGTTTGGTTACAATGTGGGTGAAGTTATTAGCCAGAAAACTGACATCCTCTATTTTGATAGGCGATCTAATCCCAAGCAACCGCATGAGATATTTGAGGCTCTTGAAAGAAACGGCTTTCATATGGGATTGGCCACAGGGAAAAAGAAAAATGGTGAGACAGTACCACTTGAGATCATTACTGGTAATCTAAGCGGCCGGGGTGGTGCGGTGTTGCTTCTCCGCGACATCAGCGATCGTAAGCGGGCGGAGGAAAAACTGAAGCGAATCTTATCGGAACTGGAACGCTCCAATGCGGAACTGGAACAATTTGCCTACGTGACCTCGCATGATTTGCGTGAGCCACTTCGCAAGGTACAAGCATTCGGTGACCGATTGAAATCCCTATGCGAGGAAAGGCTGGATGAGCGGGGGCGCGACTACATTCAGCGGATGCAGAATTCGGCAGAACGGATGCAGGCACTGATTAATGGCCTGTTGACCTTCTCTCGGGTTTCAACCAGGGCGCAGCCATTCGTTCCGGTTGATCTCGCTGATGTGGCGCGAGAGGTGGTGTCGGATTTAGAAGTCCACATCGAACAGGTAGGTGGATCGGTGGAGTTGAAGACTCTGCCAACTATCAATGCCGATCCGATGCAAATGCGTCAACTGTTTCAGAATCTGATAGACAATGGACTAAAGTTCAACAAGAAAGGGGAGCCACCGATTATCAAGGTTCATGGCGTACTCCGCAATGGGCGTTGTCAAATCTTTGTCAAAGACAACGGCATCGGTTTTGACGAGAAGTACCTCGATCGCATCTTCACCGTTTTTCAGCGTCTGCATGGTCGCACCGAGTACGAGGGAACAGGTGTTGGCCTGGCGGTCTGTCGTAAAATAGTGGATCGCCATGGTGGAAGCATCACGGCAAAAAGCGCACCGGGGCAGGGCGCGACGTTTATCGTCACGTTGCCTGTAAGACAAACGAAAGGAGAAAGCACACCATGAAACAAGACAGAAAACCATTCACTATTCTGATAGCCGATGACGACCCGGACGACCGCTTGATGGTCAAGGAGACTTGGGAAGACAATCTTTTGGCCAATGGTTTAGTCTTCGTTGAAGATGGTGAGGAACTCATGGACTACCTCTACCGCCGTGGTAAATACGTTCAATTGAAAAATTCGCCATTCCCAGGCCTAATTCTGCTTGACCTGAATATGCCGAAGAAGAATGGACGGGAAGCGCTCAAAGAAATCAAGGCCGATCCAGATCTGCGGCAAATCCCGGTCGTGGTGCTGACCACCTCAAGAGCTGAAGAGGATATCTATCGCGCCTATAACCTGGGCGTGAACTCTTTTATTACTAAGCCGTTAACGTTCGAAACATTTGTCCATATCATAAAGACCATAGGAAAATTTTGGCTCGAGATTGTCGAGCTGCCAACTCCGTAGAGCCATCATTCTGAGCCTCTCGACAAGTTCAGGGACAATGGGTAAGTGCACACCTTGCGAGTGTTGCAGAGATGACATTTTGAGAGGAAATTGCATGGGTATCGAAATTCGAGAATCGGACCGCGAGATCGTCAGGATCTTGCTCATCGAGGACGATCCCGATGATGTCCTGCTTCTACGCCAGATGCTGGCCAAAGTAGAGGATAATCGGTTCGACTTGGAGTGTGCTGACCGGCTACAGGCGGGCTTAGATCGTCTTGCCCGGGGAGGTATTCATGTCGTTCTCTTGGATCTCTCACTGCCAGACAGCCAGGGGCTAGATACGCTTGTCACGGTCCATGCTCGAGCGCTGGGAGTGCCCCTTGTGGTGCTGACCGGTCTCGATGATGAAATGCTGGCCATTGAGGCTGTGCGAGAGGGTGCTCAGGATTATCTGGTCAAGGGGCAAATTGATAGCAATCTGCTGGTCCGTTCTATTCGCTATGCCATCGAGCGAAACGGGCTTCTGGAGGAGTTGAAACGAGCCCAGCAAAAACAATTAAAGATGAAGAATCAATTTTTATCCCACATCTCCCACGAACTCCGTTCACCCCTGACCGCCATCCGGCAGTTCGTCACGATACTATTAGATGGATTGGCCGGCGATCTCAGCCCCGAGCAACATGAGTATCTGGAGATCGCCCTGAGAAACGCAAACCAACTCCGGGCCATGATCGACGAGCTTCTGGATGTGACCCGCGCCCAAACGGGCAAATTAACCGTTGAGCCTCAACGCATCTCTCTGGCTAAATTAATTGTCGAGGCCTTCGAGGCACTTCAAACGAGCGCCGCTGAGAAGGGCATTAAGCTGTCTTCGAGTCTTGCCGATGATCTTCCCCCCGCCTATGCTGATCCATATCGTGTTCGGCAAATTCTGCTTAATCTGATCGAAAACGGGATCAAACATACGGAGCCAAAGGGAAAAATTACCGTCCGGGTTCAGGTATCAAACGAAGACCCTCACTATCTTTATGCGGAGGTGATGGACACCGGCTGTGGGATCAGCCCCGAGGAGAGCGAGAGGATTTTCAAACCCCTGTATCAGATAGAAAACACCAGCAATACATCCCGAAAGGGCCTCGGGCTCGGCCTCTATATCTGCAAAGACTTGGTCTCACGCCAGGGCGGACGAATCTGGGTCGAAAGTCAATTGGGGCGCGGCAGTACCTTTTTCTTTACTCTGCCTATTTTTTCACTGATGGACCTGATTTCTCCTATTCTTACTCCGGAAAATTTGGAGAGAGGTTCTGCGGCAATTATTAGTGTGAGGGTATTGCCCGTGGAGAAGCTCCCTTCGAGAAAGATCGATGAAAAAGTGTTGCGCAAGGCGAGGGGCGTCGTACAACACAGTATCCTTCCCGATTTAGATGTGCTCTTACCCAGGATAACCAGCGCAGATTCGGGAGAGGTTTTCTTCGTAGTAGCGTGTTGCGATCGGGGAGGTGCTGAGGTGCTGGTACGGCGGATAGAGAGGCAGTTAGCGCGCCTCGAAGATCTTCAAAATGCTGGCCTCGACGCGGTGGTTTCCTTCACCATGGTGGATATCCCCTCGACGGGGAACAGCAAGTCCTTGGAACAGATTGTTCAAGAGGTCGGGAGCAACATTGAAGACCTGGTGAACGATCTTCATAAAAAAGAGGAGGTATTCAAATGACCGGGAAAAAAGTCCTCGTCGTGGATGATGATGTGGATCTGCTGCAAGGGCTGCGCGTCCTATTAAACGCCAAGGGCTATAACGTGGTCTTTGCCACTGATGGGCTCTCAACCATTAACACCGCCCGAAGGGAAATGCCAGACGTGATCATCCTAGACATCGGTCTGCCCGCCGGAGACGGCTTCGTAGTCATGGATCGATTGAAGTCCATGCAGCCTCTCGCTTCTATTCCTATTATCATTCTTACTGCCATAGATCCATGCAGCAGTAAGGAGCGGGCCCTCAATGCTGGCGCAAAGTTCTTTTTCCAAAAGCCCTTTGATAACGACGAATTGTTAGCCGCCATCAGGAATGCCACGGGGGAGACTGGGGAAAATTTGCAGGAGCAAATGTGAGGTTATCTTGGAGCCAGCCCTAAGTCAAGGGGGGCTCGAAGCCCTTGTGCTGTCAAACGTTGAAAAGGTGGTGCAAAAGGGGAGGATAGTGTCTCTGAGGGTGAGCGCAAGAGGGGAGACTTTCAGATCTATTCTCGAAAGTGGGTAAGAAGTTCCCCTCAATTTGACATACTGCCATGAGAGGGGTTTTTTTCGTAGTATCACATGGCGTGTGCTAAGCTGGACGCCCTGAGTATCTTTTAAGAACACAGGCAGGGACTCTCCAGCCCTTAAAATATAGCCAAAACAAAGGCCTCAATTCCAGCATGCTGGAATTGAGGCCTTTTCTCTACGGGCAACCTTTCAGCCTTTGTTGATGGGGATCCTCACACACCCCCAGTGCCACCAGAACCCCTTGACTTTGCCCACACTTTTTATTAGCTTACCATTTCGACCACATTTTAGGAGGAAAAGGATTTATATGTCCAAGGTGACCATCATCGGATCGGCTTCGGGCATGCCTGTAGCCAACCGAGCTCATGCTTCCTTCTTGCTGGAGATGAAGGAAGGATCTTATCTCTTCGATGTGGGCGAGGGTTGCGCATCATCTTTAGTTCGTTGCGGCGTCGATCAAAACAAGATCTTCGTGGCCTTTATAACCCATATGCATCCAGATCACTGCGTTGGCCTTCCTATGATGCTGCAGATGATGCACCTGAGCGGCCGAGAGCTCCCCTTCACTGTTTACTTGCCCGCTGAGGCCGTCTCAGCCACCAGAGACTATCTCAGTACCCTCTATGTCTTCCCCGAAAAACTGCCCTTTGAACTTCGGTTAGAGCCCATCAGGCCGAATCCCATCTACCGGGATCCCGAGCTGACCGTTTCTGCCTTTCAGAATAGACACCTCACTGGCTACCAGCAGTTGACAGCCGAGCGACACCCCCAGAGTCACCTGGAGTGTTATAGTTTTGTGATTCTGGTCAATGGCAAGAAATTGGTTTACTCGGGCGACGTTGGGGGTATTGAGGATCTGCGAGACCTGCTGGCCCAAACTGATTTGCTCATCACCGAGTGCATGCACATGAATCCCGAGGATCTACTAGCTGTTCTCGCCGAACATCAGGTCCCCAGGACCGTGTTGACCCACCTACCGATGGAGTTGGAGGGCAAAGAACCCTACCTGTTGCAGCTAGCTCAGAAGCACGGAGTGGAGGATACCCTGGTGGCCTGCGATGGGCTGAGCTTCCATCTTTAATGGGTGTTTTACGGTCGGTCCAGGGGTTCTCCCAGGGGAATCTGCTGTGAATCTTCGCGGTGATCAGAAAAAGGGTTCTAGGCCAAGCCTGCTTCTACACGTGTGCTGCGCTCCATGTGCAACGCATGTCATCGAACTTCTCAAAGAACAGTTTGCAGTCACCGCCTTTTTTTATAACCCGAATATCTATCCGTTTAAGGAACGACTTCACAGAGCCCGAGAGGCTAACGATCTTTGCCAGAAATTGGGTGTGGAGATCATCACCGACGTTGAGAAGTCCCACGACTGGTCCCGACGAATGAAGGGACGCCGGCGAGACCGGGAAGGTGGGTCTTATTGCACAGTATGTTTCCGGATCAGACTGGCCCAGGCGGCGGCTGTTGCTGAACAGGGGAAATTCGATTACTTCGCCAGCACGCTTTCCGTCAGCCCCCATAAGGAGGTTCAGATCATCAACCGGGTGGGAAATAAGGTGGCTCGAGGTCTGAGGACCAGGTTCTATTCAGCCGATTTTAAAAAGCAGAATGGCTTTAAGAAAAGTTGCCAGCTGAGCCAGAAGTATGGGCTGTATCGCCAGGATTACTGCGGCTGCGTGTACAGCCTGCGAGAACGGGATGAGAGAAAGGCTCGTGCATCTAATCCTTGCAAAACTGGAGCGAGGGACGAGAAGTGAGGTTTCGGGGCATAGACTACCTGGAGTGGATCATTGGGCTTGACTGGGAGCCCCAATATGATTTAGGGTGCAGCGAACCTCAGCTGGAGGCCTCTGCTCAGGAGATGGGCCTGACCTCAGAGGATATCATCATCAATGGCCACAACGCCTTCGGGTACGATGAGCTGCGAGAATATCTGGCTCGGCGGTACCAGGTCTCACCAGATAATGTCTTGTGTAGTCTGGGTGCCAGCATGGCGAATTTTCTCATCTGCGGAATCCTCATCGAGTCTGGAGACGAGGTCATCGTTGAAAGGCCGGCCTACGAGCCACTGCGAAAGGTTCCCCAACTTTTGGGAGCCAAGGTGCGCAGGCTGGAGCGACGCTTCGAGGAAAAATATAACCTCGACCTGGAGGAGCTGAAGCGGATCGTGACGCGCGAGACGAGTCTCATCGTCCTGTCCAATCTGCACAACCCCTCTGGGGTGTTGTTGCCAGAGGAGTCCTTGAGAGAGGTGGGGGAAGTGGCCGCCTCCGTGGGCGCTCACGTTTTGGTAGACGAGATCTATCTGGAGTTTCTCTTCGATGAGACTCCCCCTTCGGCTTTTCATCTGGGCGAGCCCTTTATCGTCACGAACAGCCTGACAAAGGTCTATGGATTGGGGGGTCTCCGCTTGGGGTGGGCTTTGTGCTCGCCGAGCTTAGTGAAACAAGCGCAGCGGTTGTATATTTCACTGGGTGTCCATAATCCGATCTGCGCTGAAGTTTTTGGCCATAGAATTCTCAGCCGCTCCTTGGGTTGGGAAAGATGGGTGGATGGAATCCAGCGCCGACTTGCTGAAACGACACCTATGGTGGAGGATTTTCTACAGGGGCGCGATGATCTAGCGTGGGTGGAGCCGGCTGGTGGAGTCATGGTCTTCCCTCGTATTAAGGGAAATTTCAGCGGGCGACGGCTGGCCGAATTCTTGCGCGAGCGCTACGACACCTTCGTCATCCCGGGTCATTATTTCGAGGACGACCGTCATTTTCGCTTGGCTTACGGAGCACCTCCCGAGGTTCTGCGTCAGGGGTTAAAAAACCTGGGCTGTGCCCTGGATGAATTGGCCGGGTCCGGAGCATCACAAGGGCGGGTCTGAGAACTCAAAGTCGAAGCAATGGAGTTGCTATGTCTGAACTGCGGCAGAACAGAGCTACGAAAAGATGGGTTATCGTCGCTGGCGAAAGGGCCAGGCGGCCGGACGATTTCAAGGTGAAGGAGGTCTCTAAGTCTCTTCCGGCCCATGATCCCCTCTGTCCCTTCTGCACCGGGAACGAGGCCAAGACGCCCGCGGAGGTCTTGGCTATGCGAGTACCCGGTTCCTCAGCCAATTCTCCCGGCTGGCAATTGCGTGTGGTGCCCAACAAATTTCCCGCCCTCAGGCCAGTAGGGGACCTGGAGCGCCGAGAGGAACACGCCTTTTTTCGCAAAATGGATGGTCTCGGGATCCACGAGGTAATCATAGAGTCGCCCGTTCACAACGAGAACATCGCCACCATGACCTATCGAAAGGTCGAACAGATTATGTTAACCTACCGAGAAAGATACCTCCATTTAGGAGCTGATACTCGGTTTCAGCAGGTGACCATCTTCAGGAATCAAGGGCAGAGGGCTGGCACATCATTGGTTCACCCTCATTCCCAGCTGATCGCCACACCCATCGTTCCCAGCAACACACGTCACCTGCTGGAGGAAGCCATGAGGTATTACGACGACCGGGGCAGCTGCGTCTTCTGCGACATGATTCGCGAGGAGCTCAAGGCTAAGAAACGGGTGGTATTAGAGACGATGGACTTCGTGGTTTTCGAGCCCTACGCTTCCCGAGTACCCTTTGAAACCTGGATTGTTCCCCGAAGGCATAACGCCTCCTTCGGTAATATCTCTCCGGGAGAGGCTCGGAAATGTGCCCGCGTTCTGCGCAGGATTTTGGGCTCCATGTACCAAGTTTTGGGGGATTTCGACTATAATTACATGATCTGCACTGCTCCCTTTAAAGACGCCAACGAGAGCTATTACCACTGGCACATCTCGATTCTGCCACGCCTGACCACCCAGGCCGGTTTCGAGCTGGGCTCGGGCATATACATCACCAGCGCCTTTCCTGAGGATACGGCCAAATATCTGGCTCAATCTATCGGGGTTGGGAGCCGGAAAAAGTGAGAACACCATCCTATAATGGCCCCTTTCTATTCTGTGACTACTGGGCCAGCGTTCTGGGGCTCAGGAGCTTGATCAATCCCCGGCTTCTGGAGCGCGAGGCTCTCTCCTTGGGCCTGTTCAAAAATGGTCTGGATCGTCCCCAGGCTCGCCTGCCCAAGCTGCGCTATTATCTGATCACCTTTATAGCCGGCCCATTGTTTCTAACCTATCATTTAGCTGCCCAGCTGGGTTTTGTGCTGCGCAGCCGGACTAAGGTGGATACTTCCTTTCGGGATGCCATGGCGAAGTTTCAGCTACTTTTAACTGAGGACCAGGAGGATCGGCGCTACGTGCGAGTGACCGATGCTCGAGGAGGTTTGGGCCACAGAGTTCTAAATCCCCATCGAATGAGCGTTATCAGCAGCCTTTTTTATCCCACCTACAAAGTGTTTATCGCCTCTCTGATCACCGTTCTGATCACGGTGATTTTTATCCCCCTGCTTCACGATGTCAATTTCCTCTCAGCCGTCATGCCCTTTTTCGAGGCCCTGGCCTATCCGTTGCTGTTTGCGATTCTGTACCTGATCTTCAGGGATGTGCTGACAGCTCTCCTAGCCCCCATGCCTCTCTTCGCCGTCCGGTTCCTGTTGCGTTATTCCGGAACCATGCCTCCTGAAAATTGGGCTCCTTTTGTGCTGGGCATGGGGGGCTGCGCCCTGGTTTTCTATCTGGCGGAATGGTTTTTTATCCCCCGGCCTCTTCCTCCAGCCCTCTACTTTTACGTAAATGACCCACAGGATCCCAGCTTTCCCTACCGCCCCGAGCACGCTCCCTATTGGCTCAAGGGGCGTTTTTATTGGGTGTGGCGTTTTGTGACCCTCTTTCCCGCCGAGTTGAACAAACCGTGGGAGCCAGACTGGGAACGGCTGGAGGTTTGGGTCAGGGCTGACGCTGGAGAACAGATAGGTATGATCGAATGGCTGGTTACCGATCTTCATTATCGGGAGCTATGGATTAACTACAGGCGCTTGGTGCCAGAAAAGGAGAGAAAGGCACATCGAGAATGGTTGTCTCGTCACTGGCGGGCTGAGAGCCGGGAGGGCACTTGGCTCATCGAGGCAGATGCCCACCTGGTATATCACGCCCAGTTCGTTCGGGGCATCTTTCCCATGCACTTGGGCGCCGGCTGGGTAAGGGAACGCCTGTGGGAATTAGTCAAGTCCGCCAAGATGTACCGAGCTCGAGATAGGCGCCAGGATTTCAGTCAGGTCTTGCGGAATTTAGATGTGGCTGGGGAGGTGATCCTGGGTGAAATTTCCGAGCATCTGCGGAAATTCAGTTTGCGGGATCTTCTCTCAATTCCTTGGGATTACTGGAGATTCCCAGAGGGCGTCACTTCGGCGAAAATCGCCTATCTATACGATTCGGATAGCTCGCAGGGACAAAGACGAGCTCGCGCCAGCGAGCCCGGGCTGCAGATTAAGGAAATCGCTCGCAAGAGCCAATCGGGAGGCTCCCAGATCTAGAAGGGCACCCTTTCACCAGGCGGGCGAATCCCTGTCTTTTTCCGTAAGGAGGTGTATTGTTTGGGCCTTACGCTGCTGTTTTTCTTCATCGTGGTCTCATTTCTCATCGTGAGAGTGGGAGCTGTGGCTCTGGAACTATCGGGATTGCAGAGGAACAAGGCGCGCTTTCAAGCTCTCTCAGCCTTCACGGGGACAGGATTCACCACCCGGGAGTCGGAGATGATCGTCAACCATCCCCGGCGTCGGAGAATCGTCACTTTCCTGATGATCCTGGGCAATGCCGGGATCGTCTCGGTGATCGCCACCTTCGTCCTCTCCATGGTCTCTTCCCAGGGCATTTTGAGGCCGTCCCTGAAGTTCGTCGGCATCGTGATTTTCGTACTGGCCTTTTTCTGGGTGGTTTCGCGGGAGAAGATCACTAGTGTTCTCACAGAGAAGATCAAGCAGAAGTTGATGACACACATGGATCTGGAAAGGATCACCGTTGAGGAGGTCTTGCACCAGGCTCAGGGTTACGGCATTGCCATCGTAGAGGTTTCCCAGACCAGCAGACTGGCGGGACTTCCTTTGGCCCTCGCAGACCTCCGGAATCAGGGAATTACGGTGCTGTCCATCGAGCGCGATGGGATTCCTATTCCCATTCCCTCTGCCCAAGAGGAGATTCGCCTGGGGGACCGTCTGGTCTGCTATGGTCTGCTGGAGAGCATCCGCGAGCTGGCATTGTGAGCATGGCCTATGTCCAGAGATCACCGATGGATTCTGATTATACAGAAACCGCGCGAGCTCTTGGCCACCTCAAGAGGGTTCTGAAGACTTGTCGTCGCCTATTGATCCTGGCCCATGATAATCCCGATCCCGATTCCATTGCCGGGGCCGTGGCTTTGAAGCATCTGGTCTGGGAGCGATTCGGGATCAGATCCACGGTGAGTTACGGAGGGATTGTGGGCAGAGCGGAGAACAGGGCCATGCTACGCCTGTTGAGGATTAAGATGAGCCCAGTGCACCGCATTCCCCTTCGGCGATACCGCCACATTGCCCTGGTGGACACGCAGCCTAAAACGGGCAATAATTCCCTTCCCCTGGAGCTGGAGCCCACGGTGGTCATCGACCATCACCCCCTGCGACGGGACACCAAAGCACCTCTGGTGGACGTGCGCCCGGAGTACGGAGCCGTGGCGACTATTCTCACCGAGTATCTCCAGGAGTGTGGGTGCAAGATACCAACCCCCCTTGCCACCGCCCTGTTCTACGCGATCAGCTCTGAGACACAAGCCTTGGGCAGAGAGGCGGGGGAAGCCGATACCCGAGCCTATCTGTCGCTGTTTCCCCTGGCAAATAAGAAGCATCTGGCCCGTATCCAGAGACCCAGCCTGCCCAAATCCTATTTCAATGTGCTGGACCGCTCTCTGCTCGGCGCCGCCACCTATAAAAATGTGGTCGTGGCCCGGCTGGGGACTGTAAAGGTCCCCGAGCTGGCGGCAGAAGTGGCCGATCTTTTAGTCCGGATGGAGAGGATCACCTGGGCCCTGTGCCTAGCCAGACACGGCGACAGACTGGTGCTGTCCATTCGCACCACAAACGTGAAAGCAAAAGCTGGCCGCGTGATCCAGAGGTTGGTGGGTCGGAGAGGACGAGCGGGAGGTCATAACATGATGGCCGGCGGCTGGTTGGATGGCACTGGTCTGAGCGAGGCCCAAAAGGATAGATTGGAGGAGGAGATGGTGAACAAGTTCCTGGGCCTGGTGGGCCACAGGGAGGTCAGCGTCATGCGTCCTCTTTTGGAGGACGCGGAGGTTTGAGGAGGCCAAAGGTCGTGAATCAGAAAAAAACCAAGCGAATTGGGCTCTTGACTGGGGGCGGAGATTGCCCTGGGATCAACGCGGTGATCCGGGCCGTGACCAAAACGGCCATCATGAAATATGGGATGGAAGTGGTGGGTTATCTGGATGGGTTTTGGGGTTTGATCCATGATAAACACCGTCTCCTGAGTTACGACGATGTCTCGGGCATCCTCACTCTTGGGGGCACGATTTTAGGCGCCTCAAACAGGGCCGATCCCTTTCGGCTTCCTCAGAAGGATTCCGATGGTCTGGGCTTTCAAGACGTTTCCGACCAGGTCATGGAGAATTATCGAAAGCAAGGATTAGCTGCTCTCATCGTTATAGGTGGGGATGGATCTCTATCCATCGCCCAGGGGCTTTTCGAAAAGGGGATGGAGGTGGTGGGGGTGCCCAAGACTATTGACAACGACCTGTCGGAGACGGACGTGACCTTCGGATACGCCTCGGCCGTCTTCAACGCCACCGAGGCCATCGACAAGATCCATACCACGGCTCAGTCTCACCATCGAGTGATGCTGGTGGAGACCATGGGGCGATACGCAGGTTGGATCGCCCTGGCGGCCGGAGTGGCTTCCGGAGGGGATGTGATTCTGATTCCCGAGATACCCTATGACCTGGAGGTGGTCTGTCAGAAGGTGATAGAGCGAAGCAAGAAGGGCAAGCGATTCAGCATCATCGTGGTGGCCGAGGGCGCTAAGCCCAGGGGGGGAGAACTGGTGGTGGATAGGATCGTCGAGGAAAGCACGGATCCCTGGCGGCTGGGGGGCGTTTGTCGGAAGCTGGCTTTGGCCATTGAAGAGAAAACGGGACTGGAGTGCCGGGTGACCGTCCTGGGCCATCTGCAGCGGGGAGGCTCCCCCGTTCCCTGTGACCGTATCCTGGCCACGCGCCTGGGCTGCGCGGCCGTGGATTTTGTTATGAAGAGGCGCTTTGGAGACATGGTGGCCCTGAAAGGTAACCGGATTCTTTCTGTGAAGATCGCCAAAGCTGTCGCTAAGCAGAAGTTGGTTCCGTTGAATCATCCCTTGATCGTCGCCACCAAAGCCATGGGCATCTGCTTCGGGGAGTAAGGGCTCATATGTAGTGCACCTTTCGAAAAATGGGGGCATCTGCGTCACAAGCAGTATAGGCAAAAATAGAGGAAGGATTGTGTGGAAGGGGGGGAAAGATAAATGAAAGACGAGCCCAGAAGAGGAGAAAAACGAGAATTACGCAATTGTGTGATCATAGGAGATATCAAAAGATCCAGAGACTTGGACAATTGGGAGCAGATTTTCAGCGAACTCAAAAGAGCACTTGAGGAGACCAACGAGAGGTTTTCCGACGTTCTCGTTGTGCGTCTGGCACCGACAGTGGGAGATGAATTTCAAGGGGCGATCAAAAATCCTGACAGAGCGATCGAGCTGCTGCATTTCATAAGAGGCAAAATGCCAGTGGACATCTACTGCGGCCTAGGTATTGGCGCTGTGGAAAAACTCCTGGATGCAGAAGTGGGCATGAGGGGAAGTGCATTTTACAGAGCGAGAGACGCCCTACAGCTATGTAAAAAACAAGGCAAAAAAGTTCTCATCAAATCCTCAGACATAGCATGTCTGACAGATGACACACTTAACATGGTGCTCTACTTTATTGAAGTTTTGGAAAACTCATGGACCAAACGGCAACGGGAAATAGCGGAATACTTCAGGCTCCACTCTCATAATACCTATGAGCAGTTGGGAAAACATTTTGGTCTTAAAAAACAGTCGATATCTGACGTGTTAATAGCTGCAAATTGGAAAGTCATCGCTGACGGTAATAACCTACTACAGAAGTTACTTAAAGAACTGTCTTAAGTTGTGGACACAGTCAGGTGAAAATGCCTGATAAACGGAAGTCAGGCAAAAATGCCTGACAAAGATAAGTCAGGCAAAAATGCCTGACAAGCGAGGGTCAAGTAAAAAGGCTTGACAAATGAGAAGTAAAGTTAAAACACTTGACTGCGCAATATACGATGATACAATCAAACTCTGCACTTAAAATAGCGATCTATTTAGGTTCGTACCTGCTAGCCGCAGCAGGGGTGCATTTCGTCGTGACCTTGATTTTAAGGCAGTATCGACTGCCCGACGGCGGATTGAAAAGAGCTGGAGCACTCATCGGGATCTTGGAGAGGACTTTCGTCTTGACTCTCGTTTTAATAGGGGAATATTCGTCTATCGCACTGATATTTACGGCCAAATCCATCGCTCGTTTTGAGGAGCTAAAAGATCGAAAATTTGCCGAATACTACTTGATAGGCACTCTGACGAGCATACTGTGTGCCATGCTCATTGGGATACTCACCAGACGATTGTTAGATGGGATGTAGTGGCATCGAGGCAAAAGGGATTTTTAGGAGCGAATAATATGCTCAAAAAGAAGCGATTGAAGATTCCTGAAAAAAGTGAAGGGGAGGAGATATGCCCATCGTCGATTCAAAAACGGGGAAGGTACGCAAAAGGTATACCCCCGAGGAGCTGGAAGAGGCCTCCCAGTTAATGCGCGGTTACAACATGGTCGCTCTCTGCGCCGCGGGATCCGGCCACTCGGGGGGTACGTTGTCCATTATGGATATCACCGCAGCCCTTTACTTGCACGTGGCCAACCACGACCCCCAGGATCCCTTTTGGGATGGCCGAGACCGAATCATTTGGTCTACCGGACATAAGGCTCCAGCCCTGTACCTGGGATTGGGAATGGCCGGATACTATGATGTCCGGGAAGTGGTCAAGCTGCGTAAGCTCTACAGCCCCTTCCAGGGACATCCCCATTGGTTAAAGCTGCCGGGCGTTGAGGCCTCCACGGGCTCTTTGGGCCAGGGGCTGAGCATCGCTGTGGGCATCGCGCTGGCGGGCAAACTGGACAAAAAAAATTACACTGTCTACGCTCTCACAGGAGATGGCGAGCACCAGGAGGGACAAATCTGGGAGGCCATTATGGAGGCCGGCCATTACAAGCTGGATAATTTGATTAATATCCTGGATAAGAACCGGCTCCAGATAGACGGTTGGGTTGAGGACGTGATGAATGTCGATCCCATCGTGGACAAGTATAAAAGTTTTCGTTGGAACGTCATCGAGATTGACGGTCATAATATGAAGGAAATCCTCAAAGCTTTCCAAAAGGCTAAGGCCTACAAGGGCAAACCCACTGTGATCGTAGCTCACACCACCAAGGGGCGGGGTGTTGACTTCATGGAGAACGTGGCTGGCTGGCATGGCAAGGCTCCCGTCTGCGAGCAGCGAGATGTGGCCTTGGAGCAGATGGGCTTAGCAGGCAAGCTGGACTTGGAGGGGCTTACCAATTGGGCCGAAGACTATCAGGCAGAGGTGGACAGAAAACTCGATGCCAAACAGCCCAAGTTCAGCCGGGATTATTTTTGGAACCGTAGCACGGGCATGAAGGTGAAGATGGATCCCACCCGCAAAGGCTTTGGGCGAACTCTTGAGGAATTGGGCCACGACGAGCGCGTTGTCTGCCTAGGCGCGGACATCTCCGGCTCCATCACCATCAGCAACTTCCACGAAAAACATCCCGAGCGCAAAGGTCGTTTTTTCAGCATGGGTATCGCGGAGCAGAGCGCCACCGGGGTGGCTGCTGGTCTCGCCAAGGAAGGGAAGTTGCCCGTTTTCGGCACTTACGGCGTCTTCGCCTCAGGCCGGAATCTCGATCAGCTGCGGACCACCGTCTGCTATGGAAATTTCAACGTTTTCATAGCAGGGGCCCACGGCGGCGTGTCTGTGGGGCCGGATGGTGCCACCCATCAGGCCCTGGAGGAGCTGTTCCAGATGTGTGGCCTGCCCAACATGCACGTGGAGGTGCCCTGCGACTCCATAGAGACCAGAAGAGCCTGTGAGCACCTGTTATTTCAAGTCCAGGGACCCAAGTATGTTCGGTTTGCTCGGGAAGCCACACCGGTGGTGACCACGCCGCAGACCCCCTACAAGTGGGGTGTGGCCAACGTGATCCGCTATCGGGGCAAACAGGATAACTTCATTGACGCCTTCGAGTGGTTTCTCGCCTCAGCCTATCGCTCCGAAGGTGAGGACTTGGCTATCGTCGCCTGCGGTCCGGAGGTACCTGAAGCCATGCGGGCTGCGTACATCCTTAAGGAGGACTTCGGTTTCGAGTCAAGAGTCATCGACATGCACACCGTGAAACCCTTGGATAAGGAGTCCGTGATTCGGGCAGCCTTGGAAACTGGGCTGGTGATCAGCGCCGAGGAGCATCAGATGGGAGGTTTCGGGAATTGGATCAGCGCCGCCATCGCCCAATCCAAGGAGCTCTATGGCAAGCCCATATTGATGGGCATGATTGGAGTCAAAGATCGCTTTGGCGAGTCCGGTGAGCCCTGGGAGCTGATCAAGGAATTTGAGGTCAGCGGAGAGCACATCGCTCAGCTGGCCAAAGAGTTGGTGGATTTCAGAAAAAAACATCCTTCTGGTTGAAGCCCATAAGCTTTTTAGAAAAGCTATTCAACCGAAAGCAAATCGTGGATGCATATAATAAGCTGGTAGGTAATAAGTTGTAATTTGCTCGAGGATTGGAAAATAGGGTTGACAAACCAGTCGCATTCTTCTATATTGAATACGTCTGTGAAAATATTCACAATCTCTTGTTCAGCAGCTTCGTTTCCAAATTTGATGTCAAAAGAAGGTGGAGGTTGCCATGGTTTCTGAGTTTAAAAATGAGCCATATACCGATTTCAGCACGCCAGAGAATCAGCGCAAGATGCAGGTAGCCCTAAAATCAATCTCCAACCAACTGGGCGAAGAATATGACCTCGTTATCGGGTCCCAGAGGGTGAAAACCGTCGAGAAGTTTTCATCCTACAATCCCTCGGAAAGGGGTCAGGTGGTGGGTGTCTTCCAGAAAGGCACACCCAAAGAGGCTGAGGCAGCCGTCCAAAAGGCCTACCAGACTTTCGAGACCTGGCGTCGGGTGCAGCCCACCGAGCGTGCCGGTTACCTGTTCCGGGCAGCGGAGGTGATGCGCCGCCGCAGATTGGAGCTTGATGCCTGGATGATCCTGGAAGAGGGCAAGAATTGGCTGGAGGCCGATGCCGACGTGGCCGAGGCCATCGATTTTCTGGAGTTCTACGGACGGGAGATGCTCCGCCTGGCCGGTGATCAGCCCCTGACAAGAATTCCCACTGAGAAAAGCGAGTTGGTGTATATCCCCTTGGGAGTGGGTGTGGTCATTCCGCCCTGGAATTTTCCACTGGCCATCTTGGTGGGCATGACATCGGCCGCCTTTGTAGCTGGCAATACCGTGGTTTTGAAACCATCAAGCGATTCTCCCACTATGGGGGCCAAGTTCATGGAGATTCTCGAGGAGATCGGTCTGCCGCCCGGAGTGGTCAACTTCCTCACGGGCAGCGGTGCCTCCGTCGGGGACACCCTGGTGGGTCACGCCAAGACTCGGTTCATCTCCTTCACAGGATCGAAAGAAGTAGGTTTGGGCATTGTAGAACTGGCCGCCAAGACGGCCCCTGGTCAGATCTGGATTAAGCGCGTCGTAGCTGAAATGGGGGGCAAGGATGCCATTATCGTGGACCATGAGACCGATCTGGAGAAAGCCGCGCAGGGCGTTATCGCCTCAGCCTTTGGATTCCAAGGCCAGAAATGCTCGGCTTGCTCCCGAGCCATCGTGGTGGCACAGGTGTACGATCAGCTTTTGGACCTGCTCCGGGAAAAAGCCCAGGCCATCACAGTTGGCCCTGTGATCCACCAGGAGAATTACATGGGCCCGGTGATCAACCAGAGGGCCATGGAGTCCATACTCGATTACATCGAAATCGGCAAAAAGGAAGGGCGGCTGGTCTGTGGCGGCGGCCCGGCGGTTGGCAACGGTTTCTTCATCCAGCCTACCATCATCGCAGACGTGGATTCCCGGGCCAGGATCTCCCAGGAAGAGATCTTCGGACCTGTTCTGGCAGTCATCAAGGTCCGGGACTTTGATCATGCCCTGGAGATCGCCAACGACAGCGAGTACGGTTTGACGGGAGCCGTTTACTCCGATAACAGGGACAAAATCGAGAAGGCCAAGAGGGTCTTCCACTGTGGTAATCTTTACATCAATCGCAAATGTACCGGTGCTCTGGTGGGGGTTCATCCCTTCGGTGGCTTTAACATGTCCGGAACGGATTCCAAGGCCGGGGGTCGAGATTATCTGCTGCTGTATACTCAGGCCAAGTCCATCTCGGAGTTCGTTGGTTGAGCAGGAGGCAGGCAGAAGAAAGCAAGAGGCAAGAGAGGCTGGAAACTTGTTTATGGTTGTGGAAGCTTGTGTGGATGCTGGACACTAGATGCTGGATGCTGGAGGATGCTTTTCGCGCCCCCTAGTCTCCAGTCTCCGCATTTTAGCCTTTGCGATTCTCGAATCTCGATATTTCCATGCAACACAGCAAAGGTTTCTTGCGCATGGCTCTAATCCAGGATATCCAACATCTATCTCAGCAGCAATTACCCCGAGGTCCGCATGGAAAAGATTAAAGTGATCATCATGGGAGCCGCCGGGCGCGATTTCCATAATTTCAACGTTCGTTTTCGTGACGACCGACGGTACCAGGTAGTGGCTTTCACCGCCGCTCAGATACCCGACATCGAGGCACGGAGATATCCACCGGAACTGGCCGGATCCCTCTATCCCGAGGGCATTCCCATTTTGCCCGAAGATGAGCTGCCTCGCCTCATTCGAAAACACGATGTCCAACAGGTGGTTTTCGCCTATAGCGATGTATCTCAGCACTACGTCATGTATAAGGCCAGCCAGGTGATGATCTGGGGAGCCGATTTTTCCCTGTTGGGTACCAGAGTCACCATGCTGGCCAGTTCCAGGCCAGTGATCGCAGTGGGGGCCGTCCGAACGGGATGTGGCAAAAGCCAGACCACACGCCGAGTGTGTGATATCCTGAAGGAGATGGGAAAAAGGGTGGTAGTCGTGAGACATCCCATGCCCTATGGTAATTTGGCCGAACAAAAGGTCCAGCGTTTTGCCACGTATGAGGATCTGGAGCGATACCATTGCACCGTTGAGGAGCGGGAGGAATATGAGCCCCATATCGACCGGGGTAATGTGGTTTTCGCTGGTGTGGATTATGGGATGATTTTACGGGAAGCCGAGAAGGAGGCTGAGCTCATCGTCTGGGATGGAGGCAATAACGATTTTCCCTTCTTTCGCCCCG
>Ga0209427_10001445_pt1 | contig 27378 bp, 30 predicted proteins | sample DeeMarSWOR136_30_FD_187465 | JGI IMG/M metagenome (GOLD analysis project Ga0209427, IMG submission 187465) | Marine sediment microbial communities from White Oak River estuary, North Carolina - WOR-1-36_30 (SPAdes) (version 2) | ecosystem: Environmental > Aquatic > Marine > Intertidal zone >...
CGAGAACTACGGTGCCGGGCTGAGAATACTGGACTTCATAACGGAGACGGAAAAGTCCCGCCTTACAATCAATGATTGGGTTTATGATCAGACGGAAGGTTGTATTGAAGACCTTATCCCACAAGGCGTGATTGATGCACTGACCCGCCTTGTGCTAACCAATGCTATCTACTTCAATGCAGCCTGGGCGTACCCTTTCGATGAGGACATGACAGCAGAAGGCCCGTTCTATCTTCTCGACGGCGGGCATGTCACCGTACCGATGATGAAGCAGACAGAGTCGTTCGGCTACACCGATGGGGAAGGATACCAGGCAGTCGAGCTGCCGTATGACGGCGGTGAACTCTCCATGGTTATCCTCCTGCCTGAAGCTGGCAACTTCGAGGCTTTTGAAGAAGGACTTCAGGCCCAGCAGGTCTGTGACATCATAAGCAGTCTGCAACCTGCTGGGGTCGCCCTGACGCTGCCTCAGTTTGAATTTGAGTCCGAATTTAACCTGAACAATACCCTGAAGGACATGGGCATGCCGGATGCTTTCTCTGGGGCTGCCGATTTCTCCGGGATGACCGGTACGCGGGACCTATACATAAGGGCAGTGCTGCACAAGGCTTTTGTCTCGCTGGATGAGGCCGGTACGGAGGCGGCAGCGGCCACGGCAGTAATCATGGAGGAAGAGGCACCTGAACCTCTTGTGGAGCTCACTATAGACCGGCCCTTCATCTTCCTGATTCGCGACATTGAGACTGGTGCCATTATCTTTGTCGGGCGAGTCCTGAATCCGGTGCCTGATTAAACGCTCCTTGTATTGGATGAAAGCTTGTTGAGTGATTTGTGAACTATAAGGGCTGGCAATCCCGACACCGGGAAAATCCAGCCCTTCCGAATTTCAGGGATGAACTCAATCCACTAGCTGCGCTTTGTCGCTTCCTTCATTGTTCGCCTCTGCGAAAGCTGTTAGAGACTAAGACAATCGTAGCCCCCTACGGAAGTGGGATTACCAATGGGTGATTGACGGCAATGTGAGGTAGTCATAGACTATATTCAATCAGTCTTAGAGGGTGTTGCATATGCCTCTAGAAATAGATGGTCGAATTTATTATAGGACTGCCGAAGTTTGCCAGATAGTTGGCATAGGTAAGAGCACGCTGTTCCGCTGGATCAGGCAGAAGATTGTAAATGATGCCGAATATAGAGACAGGAAGGGCTGGAGGCTGTTCGCAGAAAGTGAACTACGTAGCCTTGAGGCAGAGACCAGAAAAATCCACAAGAATCATGCGGTCGAAATAGGATGAATACTATCAATGGTGTTGTAAGACTGCTAGGTTGCAGTACTGAAAAATAAGTGCGAGGAAGCGCGTTATGGCAACTACATTGGCTAAGGGTCCACAAATCAAGAAGAGGGTAAGCAAAGATGCGGAACAAATGGCCGAGTTTCCCTCCGAGGTTATCGAGGAGGAGAGGGATCCTATTGCTGAGTTAATGAAGCAGGCCCAAGCTGCATATGAGTCGTATCAGCAAGCTCAGAGAAAGGTAGCGGCAGCATATCAGGAACGCCAGCGCCAGGGGGAGATATCCTATGAGAAAACTGAAGAGCACGCCGCCAAAGTCTGTGGCGAAGCCATAGAAAAAGCCGCAAGAGCCCTGGGAAAGGCTGAGCAGGAAGCTGAGGAAGCGTACATGAAAGCAAAAGTGAAGGCCAAGCAGGTTCACGATGACACTGTGAATGAAGCATTGAGAGTACGCCAGGAGACCATTGAGAAAGCTTGGGAAGAAACCAAAAGAAATGCAGAGAGAATCTGGAGGACCTTTCAGGGTGAAATCAAGAAGTAGAAATATGGCGGCATACCATGAAATGAAATGGGACCACGCGGTATGCGATACTGCCGCGATCATTCAATACTGTGAGAAAGGCGGATAAAATGGTGAATATTATAGGTAGTAGTGCCAAAGATGATACGATTGTGCTGGGGGGGCGCGAATTTAAGCGAGCAAGAAACGGGCTAGATGAGACTGAGGTAGCCTCTTTCATTGACGAGCTTATCAGTGAGCGGGATAGACTGGCCAAGTCCGAGGACCACATCGCGTCTCTTAATAGACTTGCGGAGGCCAACATCGTTGAAGCCGACAAGCTAGCCGCGCAGATCAAGACAGAAGCCGCAGAACAGGCTAAAGCTGAGAGTGCTGCCATTATAGATGAAGCTAGAGAGCAAGCTCGACAGATGTCGGAAAAGAAGATGGCTGAAGCTGTGGAGCTTGCTAACGAAAAGGCTGGTGCAATCAAGGCCAAGGCCGAAGAGGAAGCAGCGTTGCTGGTAGAGAACGAGAAGAATAGAATCCGGAATGAACTACACAGCCTTGTGAATCAGCAATTCGGCTATATGCTGGAAGAACTGGAAAACCTTAAGCGGCAGGCGGCAGCGGTACAGGTAGATTTTGGTACTAAATTGTCTGAGCTCACGGAGGAGAGCAGCACTGTAACCACGAAGACCGGGGAAGGGAGAGATGCTGCAGCCGCGGAAGTACCGAAAGGTAGCGATTATGTAGTCCCAGAAGCGAGCAAAAAGACGCCTCGCGATCCCTCGGAGCCAGGCCGGGCTACGGACCACGTTGAGAAGAGTCACGAACCTTCGGAACTACTTCAGAATGAGGAGCAGCCAGAGTTGAGCAAGCCGCAGTGGGAAGTGGAGATCTTGCCTCCGTTTGATGTATCCAAGATCATGGAAGTCGTGTCCTTCCTTGACCAATTACCCGAAGTGGCAAATACTGAGATGATTGTACCTCAGATTGATTTGCCCTCAATTCTGGTCTTCTTGCATAAGCCGATGAATGTTATTGACGTGCTGCAGACAATCCCCGCAGTGACGCATGTCGAAGAAATCATACCTGAAACAGCTGCTAGCAACGGCAGACCAAGGAAAGTTCGCATAAGCCTCTCGGGGAATAGACGGTCCTAAGAGAAGAGACAAACAATGCGTATCCCTGCGATGATAAACGGCTAACATCTCCTGGGAGTTCGATCGCCATTCGATCGTCGAGCAATTGAGTTGGGCCAACCGGATAGCAGTCCTGGGAGCAACCGCTGGGCAAAAGGTCCGTCTGTACAAAGTGTCTCGATTGTGTCTTAGGATAGCGATTGGCTTTGAGGCGCAATCTTTGTGAAGATTCTGGCCCCAGTCGCCGCTTCCAGGTGGTGGGCGGTCGTTCATGGAGACGGGATGAAGACCTACCTGACCGGCATCGGCATATTCCCCGAAAGATATTCAAGACTTTTCTGCCTTCAGGCTGTCATTTAGGAGCTATTTGTGGGAAAGGAGACCAGAAATTCGTGATAGTATTTAAGGCACGATGCAGCACTACAGCTATGGGAATAATGCCGTATGGGGGCGTTAACCGGGCACTGGAGCTTGCCTTGAGCCTGGATATCCCGTTCTGGCCTCAGCTTTCCAAAGTGAGCCCGTATGAAGATATGTGTATTCAGGCATGACAGAATCCTCCTAGCATAGCTATTGACTTTTACAGACAGAGACTCAGTTTCGACGCTGCCCGATTTGAGCGAGAACTCGACGAATATTTGGTGAAGATGGATGTTGCGGAGACTTTCGCCCTCACCGCCGACTATTCCGCAGCATTTCACCAGTTTCTCTCCAGGGCACTTCAAGGGAGGAGTTCCAATGTCTTATCCGGTTAGGTAAGCCGGCACCGGGTTATGCGTTTAGTGGTCGTTCGGGATATAATGAGCAACAGGCTAAAGAAGAGTACCACAATCTCGTTGCCGGACTGGAAGGTCTCAAAGGGTTACATCTTTGCTTCGACGTGAATCTACCCTATCTTTTGGGTTCGGGAATGGAAATTCTGGCCTTAGCGATATAGGCCAGCCTGGTACCACCGATAAGAAGGCAAGCGAATGGCAGGTCTCCAGTGCAGAGGAGAAGATTATGGGAAAGGCATTCGCCTCCTTGGCTGACGTCTCGCAGATACTGAGAGATAAGTAGAGCATATGAAGAGGAGAGTAACATGAAAGTACTAGGCATTATGGGCAGTCCGAGAAGGCAAAGCAATACCGATATCCTTCTTGATAGAGCATTGGAAGGTGCCAAGGAGGCCGGAGCCGAGGTTGAAAAGGTGCTGACCTCAAAGTTCAAAATCTCACCATGTCTGGAAATATATGCGTGTCGCAAAGACGGCAACTGTGCTATCAAAGATGATATGCAGTTGCTATACAGGAAGCTTCTGGAAGCGGATCATGTCATTTTTGCTTCGCCGATATTCTTCTATGGTATTACCAGCCAGGCGAAGTCAGTAGTAGACAGATGTCAGGCGCTTTGGGTAAGAAGACATGTGCTCGGCATGGGCAAGGAAGATAAGCGAGAGCGAAGGGGTGTATTCATTTCGGTAGGTGCTACTCGAGGAACAAAGCTGTTTGACGGCGCTGTGCTCACGGTGAAGTACTTCTTTGATGCTATAGGTGTGAGATATTCTGGCAATTTGTTAGTCAGAGGGATTGATAATAAAGCTGAAATCAAGGAGCATCATACGGCTCTCGATGATGCATTTCGCCTCGGGCAAGGGCTTGTCCGTGGAAGTAGAAGCAAGGGATGAAAGCAATCGTAGCTGATAATCTGACCAAGATGTTTGGTCAGATTATTGCGGTAGACCACGTCTCATTCGAAATTGAGGAGGGAGAGGTTTTTGGGTTTCTCGGCGCTAACGGAGCTGGCAAGACCAGCACAGTCATGATGCTGGCGACGGCACTGAACCCCAGTTCGGGGATGGCCACTGTCTGCGGCTATGATATCATCACAGAGCGGGACAAAGTCAGAGAATCAATAGGCATCGTCTTTGAAGACCTGAGCCTTGATATCAATCTCACAGCCAGAGAAAACCTGGATTTCCATGCCACATTGTATCACCTTCCCAGAAAAACAACGGATGAGCAAGTGTCTCAGGCCCTTGATTTGGTAGGGCTAAAAGACAAACAAAATACATTTGTAAAATACTATTCTGGCGGCATGCAGCGCAGGCTGGAGATAGCCAGGGGGATGCTGAATTCCCCCCAAGTCCTATTCTTAGATGAGCCAACCCTAGGTTTGGACGTGCAAACGCGAAGGCTATTGTGGGATTATGCTAAGAAGTTGAACGAAGAATCGGGTACCACTATATTGCTAAACACTCATTATGTTGAGGAAGCGGACTATCTCTGCGATAGAGTAGCTATCTTGGAGCACGGGAAGATTGTGGTGGTGGATACCCCTAAAGCATTGAAAGATTCACTGGGCAGCAGCGTGCTTTCCATCAAGTTTCCCCAGGGAGACCTAGCCCGTGAGTTTGCTAGTCTGCTCAATGGAATGTGCTGGGTCAAGAAAACTCATCAGCATGACGCGCAATTAGAGTTGAGCGTGGGGGATAAAGGGATGAAGATACCCGAGGTAGTGAGACTGGCACGGCAGCATGGGTTCGTTATTTCCGCGATTGGAGAACACAAGCCAAGCTTGGAGGATGTTTTTCTACACCATGTTGGGGAAAAGCTGGAGAATGAGGAACATGGCTAAGGTAATAGAAATTGACAACCTGACCAAGGAATTCGATGGCTTGGTAGCCGTAAATCATATTACTTTGAATGTTGGCGAGGGGGAGATATTTGGCTTCCTGGGACCCAATGGAGCCGGGAAGACCACAGCCGTAAAGATGCTCTGCACTATACTGAACCCCACTTCGGGCGCGGCTGAGGTTTGCGGATATGATATCGTGCGGCAAAGGGATGAGGTCAGAGAGTGCATAGGGATAGTGTTTCAAGACCGGGCCATTGATACATTTTTAACTGGTAAGGAAAACCTTGATTTCCATGCCCGCATGTATCATTTGGATAGTAAGACCAGACAAGAGAGGGTTGCAGAGGTGCTGGACTTGCTGGATTTGAAGGGGAAGGAGAATATGAGGATTAATGAGTGTTCCGGTGGTACACAGCGCAGGTTTGAAGTTGCTCGAGGATTCTTGAACCATCCCAGAGTCTTGTTTCTGGATGAGCCGACTTTGGGCCTGGATGTCCAGGCGAGAAGGGGTCTCTGGGACTACATCAGGCTACTAAATGAAAAAGAGGGTATAACCATAATCCTGACTACTCACTATATGGAAGAGGCGGACTATCTCTGTCACCGGGTGGCCATAATAGACCATGGCTGCATAGTAGCCATGGATACGCCGGAAAAACTCAAACGGGCAGTGGGTCTAAATTTGATTTCGCTGCAAGTAGCTCAGGATAGCAGCGGTAGCCTAATTGATTCGCTGAACCAGCTTGCCTGGATAAGGAAAATTGAAGTACGTGATGGCTCACTGGAGCTAAGTATTGATGGCGGGGAAGAAAAAATACCCGAGCTTATTGATTTTGCCGATAGCTGTGGACTTGTTATATCATCCATCAATCTGTCTAAGCCCAGTTTGGAGGATACCTTCTTACATTACACCGGGAGGACCATAAGGGAGGAGGAAGGAAGCTTAATTGAAGTATGGAAAGCCTGGATGAGAAAGAGCGGAGCTAAGAGATAGTATGCGAGCAATTGAGGTGCGGCGACTCATAGACCCGCTGCCGATTTATACCATGTGGCTGCGGGAGATGAAAAGATTTTTGAGAATAAGGGCCAGGGTAGTTGGTTCAATATTGATGCCCCTCTTTTTTCTGGCTTTTCTGGGATTGCCCATGAGCTTGATGCCTGCCCGGGAAATTCCGGGGCTGGAAGGCGCAGCTTATCTTGACTTTCTCGCTCCGGGAATAGTGGGCATGACGTTATTATTTGCCGGTACAATGTCGGGGGCATCGGTTATCTGGGACAAGGAATTTGGCTTCCTGAAAGAGGTCCTGGTAGCTCCGGTCAGTCGTCTTTCCGTCATATTGGGCAGAAGTCTGGGCGGCATGACTACAGCCATGATTCAAGCTCTCGCTATAGTAGGAATTGCCGTAGCCATGGGGGTCAAACTATCTGGTGTACCGGGGTTTCTTCTGGCGATACTTATCATGATTCTGACCTGCGCCGCATTTACGGGATTTGGCTTGATTATTGCTACCAGGTTAGGGAATCTGGAAGGTTTCATGGCTATAATGAACCTGATAGTGTTTCCCATATTTTTCCTCTCGGGGGCCTTGTTCCCTATACAGTCTATGCCCCCCTGGCTGAGATACATAATGTACATTGACCCCTTGACCTATGGTGTGGATGGGTTGAGGGGCACTCTTATTGGCGTTTCCGCCTTTCCACTCTGGCTCGATTTCACGGTTCTTTTCATATTGTCTATAGGTTTGGCAACATTGGGCTCTTACTTCTTCTCAAAGATGGAAGCTGATTGAGGAGGCAGGCATACTTGTTTTCCGCCGAGCCGCAAGCAGGGGTAATTGTGGAATGACCAACTCAGTAGCGTTTGGTCTGCCGTGTAGGCTTCACGTTGCCGCGATAATCGGGAGCCGTGATGTTAAATACCAGGCTTATCCTGGGGTCCACCATTCGTGAGCTGATTCGCGTTTCAATCTCATCCAAAGAGAGGCATGTGGTGACCACCATGGGCAATCGGGCGTTATAACGGTAGTTTATCAGTTGATATAACTTCTCCTGAGCCCAGGGCGTGGCTGATTGCTCCCCGAAGTCATCGAGTATAAGCAATGGAGTTTCTTTAAGCTTTTCGGAGAATTCGTCATAGGATATCTTACTATCCGGACTGAATGTGGAGCGTAAATGGTCCAGAAGGTCGGGAACGACCACGAATAAGACCGGCTTCCCCTGCGCCCGCCGGTAATTGGCGATAGCTGCCGCTAGGTGGGTCTTCCCGCACCCGTTGAGACCGTGGAATATCAACCAGCCTTCAGGCGAGCGAGCGAATTCTACTGCCAAATTGTAAGCCTGGCGCAAATTCTGTCGCTGTTCCTGGGGAAGTTCCAATCTCTTATGGTCAAAATTATCAAAGGTCATATTTCGTAATAGCTCTAACTCTAAGCCACTTTTAGATTCCAACGGCGATGCCGGCTCAATCGTCCATACCTGGCAGAATTCGCTATCACTAAGATGACCGCGTAGGCGTTCATCCATTCGCTCCAATGATGCATCGGTGGTGATTACCGTGGCCAGTCTGGTATTGAAGCGATGATGAAGGAGTTGCTCCAGCTTCTCTTTAGCCCAGGCAGTGGCGCTTCCCTGAGTAAGGTCATCAAGCACCAATAGAGGCACATTCTTCACTTGCTCAAACAGCTCGTCATAGGTGGTATCGCTGGTCGGGCTGAAAGCGGAGCGGAGGTGGTCCAGGAGGTCAGCAGCACTGATATAAAATACAGGTTGCCCTAGGCTGATACGATGGTTGGCGATGGCACAAGCCAGGTGTGTTTTACCGGAGCCGCTGGGACCTGAAAATACGAGCCAACCCTGGGCATTGTCAGCGAAAGCTCTGGCAGCCTGATAGACCTGGGCAAAGTACTTCTGGGATTCTTCGCTTCGCTCAGAATGACGGCCAGGTCTTCCTTTAGAAGATAGGTTGTCAAAGGTAAGCTGCGCCAGGGAACCGAGATTGCTGTATTTCTCAAGATATTCCGTTTTTTTCTTTCTCAGCTCCCCTTTGCTGCATCGGCACGGTACCACCCGGCTGAAATCAACTTTCCCTGAATCCAAAGCAGGATGAACAAAGCCCGCCCCTTTGCAGATAGGGCAGATCTCACCTGCGCTTTCTTCCGAGGGAAGGGGAACGTTATCTTCTGACGAGGTGCCCGTATTTGCCCTTGATATATTTGTCTGGGTCATCCTTTTTAATGTCTCTCTTATACTCTCCACTGTCCTTACCTTCGCTAGCCCATCTTTCCAGGATCCGGGCGATATACTTCCAACTGCGTTTGTTCAGCCTAACTGCTTCCCTGAAGGCTTCTTCAATCCACTGGGGCGGATAAAGATTCTCTGCTTCCTTAAGCTCTTCAGCAATCATTGGCGTTATTATGCCGATATTCTGCTCATAGAGAGCAAAGATGTTGATGGTTATCGGCTGAGCACTATCAATGGCCAGAGAATAGATATCTTCGACCACTCCATTTATATTTGTAGTCGATCGTAATAGAATGCCGTGCTCTGCAGCCAAGTCCACAGCGTGACGAAGCGTCTCCTCATCTAGCCCGGCTGACAGCCGGCAGATTTCATCTTTCAGTTCCTTGTGAGTAACGGAGCACTCAGAGCGCTGCCTGCCCGGGCATCGTTTTCGCAGGATAATATAAGCCAAATACAACACTAGTTTAAGTTCAGCCAGTTCTTGAATCTTAGGTATAACGTGCGCAAAGAAAGAGTCAGGCAAGGAGACAAAACCTCCTTTACTGTGAGAACCTAACAATTGCCTGTCAGGCATCTTTTCACCCTAACTAAACTAGAAAGCCTATGGTTCAAGAGGCAGAAATCGCCTCAGCCTCAAAATTATCGAATTTGAGAATCTTGCTCAGGAAGCGCAGCTTAATTTGTCCCGGGGGGCCATTGCGGTGTTTGGCTATTATGATATCGGCGATGCCACGGGGATAAGGTTCCTTCTCGATATCATGCACCTTGCTCCAATCTTCAACGGAAAAATACACGTCATCTCGGTAGATGAAAAGAACCACATCAGCATCTTGCTCGATACTGCCGCTCTCGCGGAGGTCAGCAAGCTCAGGCATATGGGACGCTCGCCATTCTACGGCTCGGCTGAGCTGGGATACCGTTAGTATGGGCACATTTAGCTCCCTGGCCAGGGTTTTCAAGGCACGGGTTATCTTGCTGATTTCTTGGACCCGGGTTTCGCTCTTGGCATCGCCTTGTATCAGTTGCAGGTAATCAATGATAATCAGGTCAATTTTGCGTTCGAAGTGGAGGCGCCGTACCTTGCTCCTTATATCCAGAACGCGAAGTTGAGGCGAATCATCAACATAAATCGGCGCCTCGGATAGGATGCCACTGGCTTCCATAATTCTTACCTCATCCTGTTCATTGAAGCGCCCAAGGCGAATCTTTCGAGAGTCCACCCCGGATTCGCTGGCCAGTAGCCTCTGCACTACTGCGTCCCGAGACATCTCTAAGCTGCATAGAGCGATGCAAGCCCTCTGGTTGACAGCGGCGTTTCTGGCAATATTCAAAGCCAGGCTCGTTTTGCCCAGGCTAGGCCTGGCCCCCAGGACAATCAAGTCAGACCTCTGCAACCCTCCCAGGAACTCGTCTAAGGCAGCAAAACCAGTGAGGACATAGGGTATCTCACCTGCTTCCAGCGCCGTGGGTGGTCCAGCTTTCTCAAAGTATTGACCTAGGGCATCTCGAATCGGGATGAAATCCCGCGTTTCGCGCTTCATTCGCACTTGAAATAGGATATCTTCAGCTTTATTCAGGCTAGCCTCAACATCTGGACTGGCCTCGTAGCCCAAGGCCTCGATTTGCCCAGCCGCAGCGATCAGCCGCCGCATCATTGCTGCGTTGGATACTATTTGGGCATAATACTCAACATGGAGCGATGTTGGTACGTTGCTTATTAAATGGCTTAAGAAGGCGGCACCGCCGGCTTGTTCCAGTTTGTCCTGGCGCATTAGCTCATGAGCCACTGTAATCTGGTTTATGACTTCGTTGCGCTGATAAAGAGAGAAACAAGCTCGGTAAATCGCCCGATTTGTTTCTGAAAAAAAATCCTCTGCCTTTAGAGAGGCAGCAATTTTCAATATGGCATCGGGGTCAATGAGTAGAGATCCAAGTACTGCCTCCTCGGCTTCTATATCATGAGGTGGTAATTTTTCCTCTGTCATCCCTAGCCTTTCTCCTCCTCTTGCTCTTTCTCCTTTCCTTTTGCCTTCTTCTCAGTTCTCTTCCCTGTCTCAGTCCCCGTCTCTGTCTGTGTCTCTTTCTCCTTCTCCCCTTCTTCGATGACTACCGTGATTTGCGGCTTGATGTCGCTGGCTAACTTGACAGCTATCTCATAGCTACCCGTTTGACGGAAAGGTTTCTCCACATCTATCTTCTTCTTGTCAATAACAGAACCTATGGCCTGGCTTAGTTCTTGAGCGACGTCAGCAGCGGTAATAGAGCCAAACAAGCGTTCTCCGGCACCTGTGCGAGCTTTAAAGCGGATTTCCTTTCCCTCAATTTGCTGAGCCAGTTCAACCAGTTTCTCCCGGTTAATACTTTCCTCAAGCTTCTCCCTCTCCAGCCTGGATTCTACTTGCTTCATGACCGTGGGTGTGACGACCAAAGCTAACCCCTGAGGCAGAAGGAAATTCCTGGCATAACCTCTGCTCACCTCCTTTATCTCTCCAGCCCTTCCCTTTCCAGGGACGTCTTCTAACAAAACAACTTTCATTTGTCATCTATCCTTTCCCACATATCGCAACGCCCTCCCCATCTAGCCAAAACCTTGCCATCGACAGAAATTTGAGAGATTTCACATAGGTTAGGGCAAGCTTTGCATATGAAGGAGGATGTTTTGTAATCGGTTTGGCTAACACCGAACCCCTCAAACCTTGTAGAATGATGGTCAGCTCTCATCTCTTCGTGGACTAAACTGGCAGCTCCTATAGCTCCCATAAGCTCGTTATGGGGAGGAACATACACTTCTGTTTTGAATGTCTCCCTAAATGCCCTCACTAGTCCTTTATTGAAAGCGACACCGCCTTGGAATATCATTTTCGGGCGGATCTCCTTACCTAAAGCAACATTATTGAGATAGTTGCGCACCATTGATTGGCATAAACCATAAACAATATCGTCAGTCGGATATCCCATTTGTTGTTTATGAATCATGTCTGATTCAGCAAACACAGTGCAGCGTCCGGCAATGCGTGCTGGGTTTTCACTTCTCAAAGCATGGTCACCAAAATCCTCAATCCTTATGTTTAGTCTTTCAGCCTGATGGTCAAGAAAACTGCCAGTGCCAGCAGCACATACTGAGTTCATGCCAAAATCAACGACCACATTGTCTCGAATTATAATTATCTTGCTATCCTGCCCGCCAATTTCAAAAATAGTCTGCACGTCAGGAACGTACTCCATTGCAGCGACGGCGTGAGCGGTAATCTCATTTTTTACTAAGTCAGCACAAAGCATAACACCAGCCAAGTATCTGCCGCTTCCGGTAGTACCTACACCACAGATCTCGGCTTCGGGTGGCATTTGCTTTCTTATTTCTTCCAATCCCTCTTTTATCATATTAACCGGGCTACCCTGGGTTCGTATATAAATAGAAGCTACTAGGTTATGATCTTCGTCTATCAAAGCTAATTTAGTAGTAACCGAACCAACATCAACGCCGAGATAAGTTTCCATATTTACTCCACCCTATCTAGAGATGATCCACCGAAGCTTGTAGCTCTATCCTTATTAGATTCCTTTATCTTCTCTTGTAGCTCTAACCATTTTCTTTGCTTGCGCGTTAAAATAGGGTAAAACAAAACTGAAGCTATAGCCATAAGAACCAGGAAAATTACTAGCTGCTTGCTCTTGATAAATTTGGTTAATGTCTCAGATTGTCTTCCCATTTCTTCTTCTTCTGAACTCCAGTAGGTCGACAAAAGCTTCGAGCCTGGTTAACATTCCCTGCTTGCCCATCTGCTCATCAGAGATAAGAACAAACACTGGTATATCTTCTCTAGTAGATTGCATAATATTCTGAGCTACTATTTCAGGCATGCAGGTAAAAGGTGCTATATGAACTACTCCGTCATATCCATTACGGGCATAAAGGACCTTTTCCCCTACGGATTCCCAACCATCACCACCAATATCATGGTCAAGATAAGGCATAGCCAATTGGTGAACTTTCCTCCATTCATTTATACCTAGGTAGTTAAGAAAAAGGCTGTATTTGACCCACCTGGAAAGAGTCATGGTTCGGTGCGCCTCTACACCCAACTTGCCCAATTCAATCTCTATATCCATATTAGCAAAGGGTTCTATGACAACATAAATTTCACCGAATATGCCCACTCTAAGTGGGTTAGCTGTATGGTTTATAGGAACCTTGTTCAGCCTGTCAATATATTCCTTGGTTATTTTTCTTACTTCTTTACGGTCTGCTGCCTCATCCACAGCATTAATGGCTTCGTGGTAAATCTGGTTAGCTTCTCCCTTCTCCGTCTCTACCGCCCGCGTTTTCTGCACCACCTTCTCTATCTTATCCAAAGCAAATAACTTGTTAAGACCCCAAAAAACGGCTGATATGATCCTAGACAAAGGGGCATCATGCGTTAGATCCCTGACGAGTTGCATAAGACTCTGAATCTTGTGTTCAGATACATCGAGGTTAACGAAGTGAGCGTCATATCCCAAATCGTGAAGCATCTGTTCTTGGCCTCTGGCATAGTAACCTAATCGGCAGATGCCAGTTCCTCTGGCTTGAATTAGAACGTCCGCTCCCAATTCGCAGGCCTCGATTAGACTGCCCAAAGTAAGCTTATATGGTAAGCAAGCCTCGGCTGGCGAATATTTGACTCCCAGGTCTAATGTCTTCTGAGTCATTGGTGGTGGGATTATCAACTCGTGGCCGAGAGCCCCTAATTTGTTAGCTACGGCTTTCGCGATGACATAAGCAGTGCTAAAATGAGGAAAACCTACACGCACACCCTTTCCCTCCTCTTAGCCATGTCAATGAAAGCCTCCAGCCGACTAAGCAGCGCTCCTTCACTGCTATGCTCATCGATACTAAGCGGTAAGAAAGCGACTCCAAGTTCCTTAGCTCGATGCTCAAGGAATTTTACCATCATTGAATCAGGGCCACAACCGAACACACTAAGATTAACAATGCCATCAATCTTCTGCTCTAGATAATATTCTCCGGCGCCAATAATGTCATTTTCGAATGACCAGTGAGCCTGACCAGCAAGCCTTGTTGTCGCAGCATCGAGCATAGCCTCTGGCACCATTTCAGGGACAAAGACTCTAGCCTTCATTGATCGTAACTTGGAAATTAAATTATGGTTAACGTAATCATCATAGAGGACATAGGGGTGACCGATCACGGCAATTCTCATTGAGTTTTCCTTGCCTGGTGTACAACCAAAGTCTTTGTCCTCGTTACCACTGATAGCTTGAATACGTGTAATTCCAGAATCGGACATCTTTCTTCTATAAGCAGAATGGCTTTCCAATGCAGCTTGAACCGCTTTTTCAATCCTAAACGGATTGGACGTAAAATGGTGCCCCGTCTTATAAATATTGTAGTACAAGTGATAACGTCCCTTTTCAAGATTTATCTCAGGGTCAAGGATGACAGGACTTTCAGGAATCAAAGCTCTGGCAATGTTTGGCAGGCCAATAATCTTAGAGCAATTGTAGGTTTTCTCACCCAAGCTGGTAATGGCGGGAACGAAAATATAGTCACAATCGCCTATCAAAGAAATAAGGTGACCGAGAAGAATTTTTACTGGTAAACAGGTATCGGCAACTGCTCGCGAGACTCCTGAATTTAATATGACCTTATTGGTTGGTTCTGATACCACTACCTCGGCACCCAGCCTTTCAAAGAAAGTCTTCCAGCCCGAGCAATATTGGTAGTAAAGTAAAGCTCGGGGAATGCCCACTCTAATCATGGCTGCGAAACTCCTCTTTGATTTTATCAAGCATTCCTGGCTGGAGGATATCAGCCACAGTCATTGCCATCGCCTTGGCTGCATCTATCAAGCCTTGCTGTCCTGTCTCAGAGGCGGCGGCGTTGGCAAAGTCCGGCGTATGTATCAATACCTCACGAGGGGCAATAGCTATTGTAGGATGTATGCTGGGCACCACTTGACTAACATTTCCCATATCGGTGCTGCCCAAGCCGAGACCGGCATCGAAGGCTTCGACTTGGCGTCCCAGTGATTCCAGATTCTGCTTGAATAGCCCGGCCAGAATCACATTGTTCTTCATTGGAGCATAAGTCCTGTCTGCCCAGCTGTATTCTAATCTTGCCCCGCTGGCTACAGATGCGCCTGTAAAACAGTTCAGAACCCTGTCCTTCAATTCAGAAAGATAATCATTGTCCAGGGCACGCACCGAGAACACAGCGGCGCTATGAACAGGTACTATGTTGGGCACTTCACCTCCATCAGTGATTATGCCATGAATGCGGGCATCCCCCCTTATGTGCTGGCGCAGCGAATTTATCGAGGTAAACGCCAGAATCATGGCATCAAGGGCGTTTATGCCTTTGTGGGGTTGGCTGGCAGCATGAGCCGGCCGGCCAAAAAACTCGACTTCCAGCGAGCTGCAGGCAAGCGCCTCTTCGGTTGACATGTTCCTTGTATCAGGATGTACAATCATGGCCACATCTATTCCTTTGAAAGTCCCTGCTTTCACCATGTCTATCTTACCACCGAGGTTTTCCTCTCCAGGAGTGCCCAGAACGACAACGCTCCCTCCTAACTGGTCAATGATATCCTTACTGGCGGCACCGGCACCAACCGCTGAAACACCTATGATATTGTGTCCGCAGCCGTGTCCTATTTTGGGCAAAGCGTCATATTCGGCAAGCAAGGCAATTCTCGGCCTCCCCTGGCCGTATGTCGCTCGAAAGGCTGTGGGCAGACCGGCAACGCCTCGTTGTACATGAAATCCATTGTCTTCGAGATAGGCGCACAGCCAAGCTGACGCTTTTTCTTCTTTGAAGCCCAACTCGGGATTATCATGAATATTCAGGCTCAACCGGACAAGCTGTTGCCTTCGGGATTCGATTCTACCCTTTACCTTGAGCTTAAGTTTCCCTATCTGCAAGGGTGCTTACCGCTCCTTTCATTCTGTTCGTAACCCTTCTCGTCCTGTCATTCTGAGGGAAGCGAAGAATCCAAATCTTGTCAGTATGATACAATGAGCGTTTTCAACTTCTAACTTGAACCTCTTGTGGATAGTCATTATACTTTGTGTTTGGTCCAAATTTCTAGGCTATGCCAGATGAAAAGAGAACCTCTCAAAGCTTCGATAAATGTAACTCGGTTGCTGAAGGAGCCGGTTGGCTCTAGCCAGAACCATTATATAGGTGGGAAACTTGCTGAGGCGGTCGAGGGTTCTATTGAAGGAAAGATAAAGGTGACCCGTATTAGTCGAGGAGTTCTAGTGCAGTGTAAACTAGATGCTGAGCTAAAACTCATATGTAGCCGTTGCCTTGAAGCATTCTTATGCCCAATAAGTTTCACTGCGGAAGAAGAGTTTCTTCCAGCAGGTGGTGTGTCCAATGGTTCGGCACTCACTTCGCCAGAACAGTCGGAACGGTTTACCATTGATGATAGGAATATACTTGACCTGGGCGAGTTGATACGGCAATATGTATTGTTGAATTTACCCATGAAACCCCTGTGCCGACCTGACTGCCCAGGGACAAAGGAGGATAAATCCGATGCCGCCACTACCTAAGAAGAGAACTGCGAAAGCGCGCCAAGGCAAAAGACGTAGCCATCTTAAACTAACGCCGCCTGCCTTGGATGTATGCCCACATTGCCACAGTCCCAAGTTGCCACACCATGTTTGCCCTATCTGTGGTTGGTATGGTGACAGAGAAGCAGTTGAGGTGAAGCCCACCAAGAAATAGTTCGCATGGCTGAGCTATCTAACGTAGCTTATGTTTTCCCGGGGCAAGCCTCTCAAAGCGTTGGCATGGGGGCGGACCTATATAAGGCTTATCCTTCGGCCAAGAAAGTCTTTGATGAAGCCGATGCGTCTTTGGGCTTTCCCCTCTCCCGTTTATGCTTTGAAGGGCCAGAGGAGGAGTTGACAAAGACGCATAACGTCCAGCCAGCGCTCTTGGTCGTGAGCATAGCCTGCCTCAAAGCGCTTGAAGAGGCATCTATAGCTGACTTCCCTTCCCCTACTTCTGTGGCTGGGCACAGCCTCGGTGAATATACTGCTCTGGTTGCTACCGGTGCGCTGAGCTTGGCTGATGCTGTCTTGCTGGTCAGGGAAAGGGGCCGATTAATGTATGAAGCTGGGCTCAAGAGTCCCGGGAGCATGTTAGCCGTAATAGGACTCGATGAGGAAACAGTCAAAGATATATGCCTTCAAAGTGGAACGGAGATTTCCAATGTAAACTGCCCTGGGCAGATTGTGATCAGTGGTGCCGCCCAAGCTCTGGCTGAAGCTAACAGAGTAGCCAGGACAGAAGGTGCTCGCGCCCTTATTCCTTTAAAGGTTAGCGGGGCTTTTCATTCCGAGTTGATGGAGCCGGTGATAGCTGAGTTCAGCAAAATCGTCTCGAATGTTCGGTTTCAAGCACCGACCATTCCTGTAATAGCCAATATAACCGCTCAGCCGTTAACTGACGTTGATGCGATTAGACGAGAATTGGTAAGGCAGCTTCGCAACTGCATCCAGTGGCAACGGTCGGTGGAATATATGATGCACGGTGGAATCGTCGCCTTCTATGAGATAGGTCCCGGGAAGGTGCTTACCGGTTTGATCAGGCGAATTAATTCCGAGCTCCAGGCCTTCAATATATCAGGAGTTGAAGATATAGCACAGCTAGCAGGTAAATAGGTTTTGACTAACCGATACTCCACGAAAGGTTCGTCTCTTTTTCCGAAAGAGTTGGAAGGTTTTTCAGGGCGAGCAAATAATGGCTGGCATCCGACGAAAAGCAAGAATCGCTGCTCTCCAGACACTTTATGAGCTTGATTGCACCAGGCATAAGGTAGAGGAGACTTCAGCACGCTTAAGAGCAAGGGAGACATTGGCTCACGAAGCACTTGGCTTCAGCGAAGACCTTGTGAAGGGTGTTCTAGAGCACAAATCTGAACTTGATGAGCTTATAAAGAAGTTTGCTCCGGCCTTTCCAGTGGAACAGATGTCTATAGTTGATAGGAATATTTTGCGCCTGGCTATTTTCGAGACCTCATTTAGTGACAAAACTCCGACCAAAGTGGCCATAAATGAAGCTATAGAGTTAGCCAAAGACTTCGGGAGCGAGTCTTCCCCCCGATTAATTAACGGAATATTGGGCTCAGTAACAAATCAGAGTGAAGCGAGAGAGTAAGACGTTGTCTCACGGCAAGAATGAGGCCCTTCAAGCATCTCCAAAATGATGTCTCAAATAGAGGGCTCGGGGTGGTTGTCCTTAAGTTGATCTGCCTTTTGTGATAAAGGTTTGTTATGGTTCTAAACTAGAGCAGTTTCAGAACCTGGCTTTGATCCTGCATTAGAGATTTGGAGCTAAGACTACCTCTAGAGATAGGCGCCAATGTCGGTGGCGGCGCGCTTTCCCGCACCCATAGTCTCGATTACTGTAGCTACTCCACTGGTTGTATTCCCTTCTGCCCAGACCATATCTTTGCTGGTCTTGCCAGTATTCTGATTGGCTACTAGGGCACGGTGTTTGCTGAGCTCCAGCCCTGGGGTGGTGGACGGGAGCAGCCTATTGGACACAGTACCTAAGGCTGAGACGACGGTATCGAATTCCATAGTAAATTCGCTCCCGGGAATAGCGATAGGGCAGCGTCTGCCACCAGCATCTGGCTCACCAAGCTGCATCTTCAAACACTCTATGACCTCTACCCAGCCCCGCTGATTGCCAAGAAATCTCTTGGGATTGGTCAAGAGTCGGAAGATAGCCGTCTTCCTTATATAGGTTGAGTCTTGGCGTGGCTGGTGAGGTAGGCCTGAGGTCAAGTTGCACTGACTTTGGCATCGGTCTAGTCTCCGAAACTTGAGTTGAGGGATTTCGTGATGATTGAATTGGGCGATTAACATAAAACGCTGATAGCTAGGGGAAATGATCATCTTTGAATCTGGAAGACACTCGCTACTCGCCAACCTGAGAACGACATTGACTCTATCCTAGAGCTCACGAAGACAGCTTCAAACCCTCCCTCTTCTTAGGCAAATTGGTGTCCCGCTTCAGAGTCAAAACGCCAAGCGTAACCCCGAAATGGAGAGATTTGATGAGACCTTAGAATATGAACGGCTTTATAATTTCAACCTGTCTTTAGACGCTGAGGAGCTCAGTCGCCGGCCGACCGAACGGCTTATTGAGTATAACTTCAACCGCCCGCACCAATCTCTTGGCTATCTTGCTCCGTTGGAGTATATCGGAAAAGAACTTGCTAAAATCCGTAGTCCAGTGTTACCCATGTGGTCAGCCAGCACGAAAGCTTGTTATGCTGACAAGTTCATGCTATACTGCCGCAGATTTTCCTAAGGATGGGGGTATTAATGAAATGGCAGTATTAACTCCTTACAGGGAAGCTACCGATCTGATACTTGAGGCTGGTGGTGAGCCTCTGAGGTCGTGTTACAGTTGTGGTGTTTGTACTGCTATCTGCCCGTGGAATTTGGTCAAAAGCTTTAACCCCCGTCGTATGATGCATGAGGCTCAGCTCGGAGTAACCGAGTTCGAGGGTGACGATGTTTGGACCTGCGCTACGTGTGAGGCTTGCGTTCAGAACTGCCCCCGTGGCGTGGACTTAATCGATGTTTTCAGGGCTATACGCCGGTCTGTAGTTAGCTTGGGCATCGGCATTGTCCCCGATGCCCTTCGAATTTCAGCCAAAAACATCACCGGCGTCGGTAATCCATATGGGGAAAGCCCAGAGAAGCGAGCGGATTGGGCTGCGGGGTTAGGAGTGAAGACATTTGGCCCAGGTACCGATATACTCTATTTCCCGGGTTGTATTCCCGCCTATGATCCCGATGTCAAAGTGGTGTCTCGGGCCACTGCTGCTATTTTGACCAAAGCGGGGGTTGATTTTGGCATTCTTGGTAATGTAGAGAAATGCTGTGGGGAAGCCGTCAGGAAAGCCGGATATGAAGACACATTTCAAAGTCTAGCTCACAGCAATATTGAGGCCTTCAGCAATAAGGGTGTCAAGACCATAGTGGTTTCCTCTGCACATTGCTTCCACACCTTTAAGAATGAGTACCCAGAGTTGAGAGCTGAATTCCAAGTACTTCATATTACTCAATACCTGGCCCAGCTTATCGAGCAGGGGAAACTGAAGTTTTCTAAGGAGATAAATAAAAAGGTAATCTATTCTGATCCCTGCTATTTGGGGCGGCATAATGGGATATATGATGAGCCGAGAAGAGTGTTGCAAAGCATTCCTGGCTTGGAATTGATAGAGTTTCCCGGCTCCCGGGAAGATGCTCTTTGTTGTGGTGGCGGCGGCGGCAGAATATGGATGGATACGCCGAAAGGAGAAAGGTTCTCTGATATAAGGGTGGAACAAGCACTCGAGAACGGGGCAGATATAATAGCTGTAGCTTGTCCCTACTGTTTCCTCAATTACAGAGATAGTGTACTCAGCATGGACAAGGCAGAGGTTATCGAGGTTGAAGATGTCTCTCAGCTTGTTGCTGAAGCGATGGCCTGAAATTCCGCAATAACGGCATAACGAAACAAGCCAAATCTGAGACCTGTTCGGTGTACACCTCGAGTAGACTATAGAATGTGGCGGCAACAAACCCTAAGGCACAAAGGAATCATTCTCTTAACGAGAATATTTTCAGCAAGCTCCCGACCAGTTGTGGCCGGCCAATACAGACTAGTCTAACATTGTGAAATATTCAAGCCCCAAGAGTGGATGGCTTGTCTCTTCACTCCTGGCTTGAGCCTGCTGGAAGTGGTCTGTGGTTTCCGTCACCACGATTTACTACTTTGGATCGTAATCTGCTGGTCTGTCAGTATCGGAGCAAGGTCGAAGCATCCGTTAAGGCTCGTCTTGAAGTGCGAGGTTTTCCCTGATTTCGAATATATTTAGCTATGCAGAGCAGGGTTCAATAAATGAGAGGTCCTGGGGCTAGAGATTGTCTCTCTTTAGATAAAGGAGAGTCAGGCCAAAGTCACTAAGGCTGGCCCTATATTGACTTTTTGCACGTACTGTCTCCATCTCGGCGTATCTAATTGCAGCGAAATCTGCAATCACGGAAATGAATCTTTGATTACAGTGAAATCTATTGGCGGTCAGGATTTCTTCTGGGTGAGCTTGTATTTGTAGTACCCGTCGTCGCTTACTTCCCGGGTTTCCTCAAGTAATCCATACTTCCTCAGGGCCATAACCCAGTGCATTGCTTCATGGGTAGGTAAGTTTAATGCCTCGGCGACCTCAGGAACAGTTTTGGCCTCGGCTCGGAATGCATCGAGTACGGTTTTTTTCATTTTTGTCTGTTTTTTAACAAGCTCAGTGAGTTCCGGCCTGACGGTGACCTTTTTCTTGAGTTCCATAAAGGTTTTGCTAGGTTCTGGCAACTTCTATCTCCTTCGCAAGTCCTTCTATCATTGCCCTTACTTGTGAGTCCGTGTACCACTCGATGTCGATGGCATCTTGCGGGCATACAGGAACACAGGCTCCGCAACCTTTGCACAGGGCTCTGTTAACTGTGGCGATCACCCGGCCCTCAGACTCCACTTTATCTATGGCAGAATATGGACAGGCTTCCTCGCAGAGACCACACCACTTGCACCTTGCCGAATTAACGGTTGCTACTGAGGGTTCAAGCTCAGTATAACCTTTCAAAAGAAGAGCCGCCGATTTTGAAGCTGCAGCAAGAGACGATGCCACTGCTTCTGAGGAATTTCTGGGGAACTGACAGGCACCTGCTATAAATATACCATTTATGACCGTCTCGACTGGACGAAGCTTGGGATGGATTTCATTGAAGAATCTATCGCGCCCTATTGGGATCTTAAGTATATTGGCGATGGCCTCTGTTTGCTTAGGAACCATGGCTGTTACGAGGACCACAAGGTCAACCTCTATCTGCAGTTCTTTGCCTGCCATAAGAAGATCCTTCACCCGGACTTGCAGATTCCCGTTGGATTTCCCGACCTCAGGCGGTTCATCCTCGTTGAAGCGAACAAAAACCGCCCCTTTTTTGGCAGCCTCCTCATATAGAAGCTCGTACTTACCGTAGGTTCTTATGTCCCTGTACAGGTGAAATTGGGTTATGGATGGGTCTAGCTCAGACACTAATGTAGAGATATGCAACGCTGCATTACAGCAGTAGCGGGAGCAATAAACGTTGGCGTTTTCAACGCCAGGCTTTTGCCTTGCCCCAACACAATATATATAGGCAATATTCTTTACCTCTTTCCCGTTATAGGTGAGCCTCCCGTCGGAAGCCTCAACGATCTGCTTGAATTGTGGGAGGTCAACAACTCCTTCGGCCCCATATCCATATTCGCCATCCTGGGGCTTGTACATATCAAAACCTGTTGCCACAATAATGGCACCCACATTGAGGCTAATCTCATCTTGCTTGGTTCTTATCTTTAAGTTGAAATCTCCAACATACCCTGTTTGCTCTACAAGCTCCGCTTCTGTAAACAGGTCTATATTCTTCCTCTTCCCTACTTCTTCCAGCAGCTCTTTGATTATTTCCTCCCCGCTTTTCTCCTGTGGGTACAGCTTCTTGAATTTCCTGACCCAGCCTCCCGGCTCCACCTCCTTTTCTATCAGAAAAACATCCATCCCCAGGTCTGCCAAGAAAATTGCAGATCGAAGCCCTGCTATGCCAGCCCCTATAATAAGGACACTCTTCTTAGTATTAATCATTATCGGCTCGAGGGATGTGCTGAACTTTGCCTTCTTCACCCCTGCGAGTACGAGCCTTATTCCCTTCTCAGTTGCCCCTTCGGGATCATCTGTATGAGCCCATGAGTCCTGCTCCCTCAGGTTCACCTGAATATACTGATAGGGGTTCAGCCCTCCTCTTGCGGCAACTCCTCTGAAAGTGTAAAGGTGAAGTTTTGGAGAGCATGAAGCGACTACTATGCCATCCAGATTCTGCTCATTTATATCGTCTATTATCTCCTGCTGGCCCGAATCTGAACAGGCAAACATTGTTGTCTTGGCAACAACAACCCCCTCTTCTTTGCTTACCGCTTCTTTTACCTTTTCAACATCTACATGATCAGATATATTTCCCCCACAGTGGCATATGTAGACACCTATTCTTCTTCCCTTCATCGGCTTCCCTTCTTTATATTCTCTGCATGAACTGCGGCGTGACCTGCAGCTGTCGCTGCGTGGATGATCGTATCGGGAATATCCATCGGACCAGAGCTAGTTCCTGCAACAAATACTCCATCGATACTTGTTTTCCCAGGGTGCATATCTTCATCTATCTCTTTAATATAATGGGAATCGTCCAGAAGAAGCCTATCCTCTTTGAAAACCTTGGTTATTTCGTTATTCGGGAGAAAGCCGACCGCAAGAACAACAAGGTCATGTTCTGCCTGTCTTTTTACGGCACCGTTATCGATGTCCTCATAGTGAAGAATCAAATTCCCATTTTCCTTTTCATCTATCTTTCCAACCCTTCCTTTTACCAAGTTGGTTCCCATTGCTTTTGTCTGTTGGTAAAATTCCTCGTATCCCTTTCCAAAGGCCCTTATATCCATGTAATAGATTGTAATGTCAGCCAAAGGAAGAACTCCCATAAGCAGTTGTGCCTGTTTCAAGGAATACATGCAGCACACTCTGGAGCATATCGGATTTTCTACAGTGTTGTCCCTTGAACCAGCACAAAGAACATAGGCTATATTATCCGGCACCCTGCCGTCCGAGGGTCTGAGCACTGTATTGTAAGGTCTGGTGGGAGCAAGCAACCGCTCCATCTGCATTGCGGTTATAACATTTTTGTATCTCCCGTAGCCATAGGCAGGCTTTTTCTCAGCGTCGCAGAGCTCAAAGCCAGTGGAAACGATTACTGACCCGACGGTAAATTCAACTTCCTGGGGCATCTGGGTGAAATCAATACAGCCAGCAGGGCAAACCTTTTCACAGGCGCCGCAAAGGATACAGTTGTCAACGTCAATGACCGCTTTATTAGGAATTGCAGTAGAAAAGGGAATATAGGCTGCCTTCCTAACTGTCAGCCCAAAATTGAATTCATCTGTAACCATAACGGGACAGCTCATCTCGCATTGTTGACAGGCGGTACACGCAGCTTCGTTGATATATCGTGGCTTCTGGAGCAATCTGGCCTTGAAAGAGCCATCGCCTTTTCGGGTGATCTCCTTGACCTCTGCGTAGGTCATGAGAGTAATATTGGGATGGTGATAAGTTTCCGCCATCTTCGGGGTTGAAATACAGCTTGCACAATCAAGCGTGGGGAAAGTCTTGCTAAGGAGAACCATCTTCCCGCCTATGCTCGGCCCTTTCTCGACAAGCAGTACCTTATAGCCCATCTGGCCCAAGCTGAGTGAGGCTTCTTCCCCCGCGATTCCTGCTCCTACCACAAGGACATCATAGTCCACTCTTATTCTCCCTTTTCTCCCTTCTTCACCGGGCCAAGCTTTCTTAAAGTCTCGTAGAAGTCTCTCATGTAATTTGCAAAGGACTCCGCACAAACAGAACAGATGGCCGCCATTTTAATCCTCTCGGGCTTATAACCCTGTCCCTGAAGAAGTGCCTGGGCGTCTGCAACTATCTTCGCAGTTCTATCCCCGCAGTCGGGAAGATAAACACACTCCATCCCGTCTGCCGCAATGAAAACGCCATCGAAACCCTTATCTATAGCATACAATATCCAGCTAGGTTTAATTCCGCTGGAACAGGGCATGTTTATTGCCATAGCCGAAGGGGGATAGTGCATTTGTGAACTTCCTGCAAGGTCTATCCCCGGGTCTGAGATGTTGTTAGTAGAAAAGACAAGAATCCTGGGACTGAAATTCTCATCGCCAGCCATTTTGTCGCCAGTCATCTTATCGCGTCTTTACGAAGATCCTCCAGTAGCCTGCTTCCTCAATGTCTCCCAGATAGGAATGGTTCATCTTCTTTGCCCAGGCAGGGACATCCCGACGAGTTCCCTCGTCTGAGGAAAGGACCTCCATTACTCCTCCAGAGGGGACTTCGGCGATTGACTTCTTTACAGCAAGCAAAGGGCCTGGGCAGGACATTCCCCTAGCATCTATTACTTTGTCAGCCTTGAGATTCTTAAGTTCTTCTAAACTGAGTTCGGCCATTTCACTAAACCTCCGTTCGCATTTATATGAATAAAGTTATTGCAGCATCCTTGGATTTTAGTAGCCATTCTCCTGCTCCGAGGATGTCGTCAACCATTTCGAGGTCTTCCTTTTTCACATCCCAAAGTGTGCAAGCAGTTGAGCATGCATATATCTTGACTGCTCCTGAGTCTTTGGCCTGCTTGAGAATATCAAACCACATCGGTAAATTAAGCTCCTTCATCCTCTTCACAACCTGTTCACCTTTTTCTTTGAACTCACTTAGATTCATGTTTTCTTTGATGACATCCTTCTTAAATGCGTAGGCTCCCCAAAGCTGCAGGAATATCTCCACCTCCATATCCATAGCCACGGCCCCACCAGCAAGAATGGCCATCCCTATCAGCCTGTCGACACTCCCTGTCATCACCGTCATAGAAAGCTTGTCTGCCATTTTCTTAAACCTCCTTTGCAAAAATTAAATTGAAAAAATACACTATTCAAACTGTCCAAAAGCTTTCGAATACCGGTTTTTGAAGCTACACATTTTCGATCGCACTGGGGACTATTACCTTACTGGGCATCCTATACTTCAGTGCTAGTATCTTGAGCCCCCCAAATCTGCCATATGTTACAGCAAGTTCTTCAAAAACGCAATGGTGTGTCCGCACTTAAATCGGAATCACGGATATAGAGCGGGACAGGAAATGAGTTACAGTTCTGGCTCTCCCTGACTCAGATACCAACCCTCTATATGGCTAAGCAGAAGGATTGCCATCGCGATACACCCCGGGTGAATCTCCTCCTCTGCGACGCGCAATTGGGGTAAACCGCAGGGCTAAGAACGCGACATTTTCTCTTCCTGAACTTGCATCAGGCAATATGACGTTTTTTAGCCCTAACCCGCAAACCCGAAGCTGCAGAGACTGAGATACATGGGTAACGCTCAAGGTATGGTTAGTGATAACGCCTTACCGTGAGGAGTTACCGAGATGAGAAAGCCAGCCACCTTCTGCTTCTTTAGAAGAAAACCCATCATCCAAGAAGACAGACATGAAACTTGGAGAGGAGTGGCACACGCCTTGTGGTTTACAACCCGGGAGAGATTGAGAGTGGAGTGGATGGTCTTCTACTACACAGTGGGAAAGGAGAACGCCGCTCTCACTGGCCAACACTTCGCTATGTCAAGAAGCATCCTCCATGAATGGGCCGGGCGCTTCAAAGACTGAAAATAGGATGTCCATGGCCTGGCTGACCCATCTCAAGCTCCTCATCGGAAAACAAGGTGGGAGGATACCCTCACCCAGGAAGACAGAATAAGACACTTAAGAAATAGATATCCTTACTACGGCAAGAAGAAGCTAAGGGTGTTTTACCAGAAAGGGCATTGCGAAGGGATCTCTACCTGCAACATTGAGAGGGTGATAGGAAGGTATAGACTCTACCCTGACAAGAAGAAACAGGAGAAGACCGCCAGAAAGAGAGCCAGAGCTAGCCGGAAGCTGAAGAAGAAGATTAGCCAGTGAGCCAAGGAGGGAACGCCATGTTTCCTCTTTCAGCTTGATACCATTGCTATGCATTGGAATAAGCTCAAAAGATACACCCTCGCTGCGGTGGACCATGCTACTCAGTTAGGCCATGCCCGGATGTGCAAGAATAAGAGCTCGAGGTCAGCGACAGATTTCCATCATCGCCTCCGCTATCTCGTCAACCAGCCTATTGAAGACTCACAGACAGATAATGGAAGTGAGTTTGCCCGGGAGTTTGAAAGGGCTACTGCCAAACTAGGTATTCAAAGGTACTCCTCCAGAGCCAAAACCCCAAAGGATAACCCTGAGATAGAGAGGTTTAACGAGACCTTAGAATATGAATGGCTTATTGAGCATAATTTCAACGGCCCGCACCAATCCCTTGCCTATCTTGCTCCAGTGGGGTATATTGAAGAAGGACTTGCCAGAACCCGTAGTCCAGTGTTACCCATGTGGTCAGCCACCGCGCAATGTTGACTTTTTTAAAGGGATTCGCTACACTTCCCATTTTGGCTCCCATCTGCATTACGGAAAAAGGGGGTGGTTGAAGTGCTTCGGTCGCCCACCTTTTTCATGAGCACTTCTGGATGGGGGACGCGAATAGTGAGATGGAAACTCTAAGTCCTTACAAAGAAGCTATAGATGTGATACTCGAAGCCGGTGGCGAACCACTCAAATTGTGTTACCAGTGTGGTCTTTGCACCGGTATTTGTCCCTGGAACTTGGTCCGAAGTTTTGTCGTTCGCCGCATAATGCATGAAGCTCAGCTTGGAGCAACTGATTTTGGCAGCGAGGATGTTTGGACTTGCGTCACTTGTCGAGCCTGTGTTCAACGCTGCCCCCGAGGAGTCGAGATAATAGATGTCATGAGAGCTATGCGCCGAGCTGTAGCTAGTCTTGGTATCGGCGTCGTCCCCGATGCCCTGAGAATTTCAGCTAAGAACATCGCTGGCGTAGGTACTCCACTTGGTGAGGCACCGGAAAA
>Ga0209427_10001446_pt1 | contig 27373 bp, 26 predicted proteins | sample DeeMarSWOR136_30_FD_187465 | JGI IMG/M metagenome (GOLD analysis project Ga0209427, IMG submission 187465) | Marine sediment microbial communities from White Oak River estuary, North Carolina - WOR-1-36_30 (SPAdes) (version 2) | ecosystem: Environmental > Aquatic > Marine > Intertidal zone >...
CTCCACATACTCGTTTGGCTGATGAGCCAACTTTGCATCCCCTGGGCCACAGATAATCATGGGAGCCTTTAGCACTGGCACAAAGGCGACTGCATCTGTGTAGTAACGGACCCCCTTCGGAATAGGTTTTTGACCCTTTACCTCTTCAATAACCTGAGCGAATCTCTGAACCACATGCTCCTGCGGTGATGTCTCGATAGCAATACGATCATTGGCTACTCTGACAGAAGCTTTGAAATTGGGTATTCGATCGTTCAGCTCCGCGATCAGGTCTTGGACCTGTTTTAAAATAGCCTGATGATCTTGCCCGGGTACCGTCCGCATATCGACAGTGACGACGCAGCAATCGGGTACGACATTGGTTTTCACTCCTCCGGTGATAGTGTTAACACTCTGGCTAAAGCCACCTAATAATGGATGTTCTGTGTAAGGTATGTCCATTTTTTCTAGTTCATCGATGAGAGTGACCATCATCATAATGGCGTTTTGACCCATGTCTGGCATGGAGCCATGAGCCGTCTTGCCATGGGTGGTGAGCTCTAACCATAAGGCCCCTTTCTCTGCCACGTAGATATCGTTGTAACTTGGTTCAGGTATCAGAACGGCTTGAACTGGACCAAGATCTGGCCGGGATGCTATTAATGTCGCACCGAGGGAGTCCGTCTCTTCACCTGCCGTGGCTGCTAAGAGGAGATCCCCTCGCAGAGATGCTCGAGTTTCTGCGAGCGTCTCGACCGCTACCATGAGGGCGGCTAACCCCCCCTTCATGTCAGCGGCACCACGGCCCCAAATCCTGCCTTCGGCAATTTCAGCCCCAAAGGGATCGTGGGTCCACTTTTCAGTTCCGATGGGTACGGTGTCAAGATGGCCATTGAAGAGAAGAGCTGGAATCTCGCGAGAGCTTTTTAAACGGGCAAATACGCTGGCCCTTGTGGCGCTATGCTTTATCATCTCCACCTCTAATCCGGCCTTCTTCAATGTGGAGGCGACATACTCTGCCGCGGGAAGCTCGTCCCCAGGCGGATTCACACTCTTGATCCGCACTAACTCCTGACAAAGTCTTATAACCTCCACTTCTTGGTCGAAACCGAATATTCTCTTTTCTTCCATATCTTCCACATCCTCAGAAAATTAAGAAAACATCCTCTTACTTATCATGAAGGTCTCATTGATGCAAAGGAAAAATTTGATTCTTTTCAAAAGCGGGTTTTGTGAGAATCTGAGTCCATTTTATTTTCCAAGAACAAGAAGTCTTAGATAGACCTCAAGTGGCAAATTGAGAATTCGATTGACATGGAAGAAGGAATTTTGGTAGTCTCCTTGCCGATGGAGAAAATTATCGACTTAAGGAGCGACACAGTCACCAGGCCAACCGCAGAAATGCGAGAAGCCATGAAAAATGCTGTCGTCGGAGATGACATTCTAAGAGATGATCCGACAGTGATTGAACTGGAAGAGATGGCGGCTGACATTTTCGGAAGGGAAGCTGCTCTCTTTACTGTATCAGGGACGATGAGCAATGAAATTGCTGTCATGATCTACACAAAGCCTGGTGATGAAATCGTTGTTTTTTCTGACTCCCATATCTATAACCTTGAGACAGGGGGGCTTTCGGCCATTTCGGGAGTTCAGCCAAGGCCAGTGAGGACTGAAACAGGGGCTTACGATCCAGAGCTCCTCGAGCAAGCCATTATGCCTCAAGGAGTCCAAAGAGCCAGAACCCGCTTAATTTGTTTGGAGAACAGTTTTCATCTTGACAGAGGTTTGGCGCTCAGAAAGGAGGATCATAAGGAGACAATAAGAATTGCGAAAGAGAAAAACATTCCTTTATTTATGGACGGAGCCCGTATCTTTAATTCTGCTGTTGCCCTCCATACGACCGTCAAGGAGTTAGCTGGCTTTTGTGATTCAGTTGATGTTTGCCTCAGTAAAGGTCTCGCTGCTCCTATTGGATCTATGCTGATGGGGAGTAGAGATTTCATCGAAGAAGCCAGAAGGGTTAAACAGCGTCTGGGGGGCGGGATGAGACAGGCCGGTGTCATCGCTGCCCCTGGGATCATCGCTTTGGCAAAGATGGTCGATAGGCTGCATGAAGATCACGAAACCGCAGAAAAGATGAGATTGGGTCTTGAAAGATTGGGCATTAAGGTTGACCGAGGAGGAATATTAACGAATATAATCAATTTAGATATTTCGCCCGTAGGGTGGGAAGCTCCCTCTTTTGCAGAAAAATTGAATCGTTTTAATGTCAAGGTGAAGGTCTGTTCAAAAAGTAATTTGCGAATGGTGACACACAACGATATTCATCCTGAGGATGTTGATCTTGTGCTCCAAACAATTAAGAAAATCATTCAATGATTAAAAAGTGGAGGATTGGGGAATAAAATTCTAAGGAAGGGAGGAAAGCTATGAAACAATTTACTTTAATCATCAGACTAATCATTGGAATTATTTTAGGGCTCATTATTGGATCGTATTCCTGGGAATGGGTTGGAACAAAGTGGTTAATGTATGTCGTTGTTTTTGGACGTTCAATTCTGAAAGACGTTATTCAATTTTTCCTGCCTTTGATTATGGTTGGTTTTCTTTCTGTGGGCATTGCTGATCTCGGAAAACGCGCAGGCAGATTGTTAAGATTCTCAGTAGGTCTCTCTTACATCTACACAGTAATTGCCTGTTTGCTGGGAGCTATCGTTATTATTGCTTTTTTTCAACTTTTCCCATCCATTACTGATATTGCCATGCAGAAGATCGAACCTCGCAAACTTCCCCCGGATATTATCAACCTTAAGATTCCGTTTCCTTTCTCGGCATCTCTCATTACATCCATGGTCCTCGGTTTTGTCCTGGGGATTGGAATGACTTGGGTCAAATCCGAAACATTGATGAATGTTCTCCGAGATCTAAGAGACATCTCTGGCGAAATGATTCGAAGGGTAATCATACCGATAATCCCTTTTTATGTAGGATTCGTTTTTGCACAAATGGCTTACAAGGGAGATATCTGGCCGAAAATACAGGTTTTCGGAATTATGTTGATTATTATTATCATTTTGCAATGGATATGGCTATTTATCCAATATACTATCGCTGGGGCTTACGTTAAACAGAATCCATATCCAGTATTTAAAACCATGTTTCCTGCCTATATGACAGCCTGGGGTACTATGTCAAGTGCAGTCACCATGCCGGTTTCCTTAGCAAGAGGGAAAACCATTCCCTTTATGAAGGAAGATATTGCAGATTTTGTTTTTCCTCTGTGTTCACAGACCCACCTCTCAGGATCTGCGATGACGATCACAATAAGTGCGATTACCGTTTCTTTGCTTATCTATGGAACGATTCCTGGATTGCTTCCTTTGATCCTATTTATTTTACTTCTGAGTGTCATTGAGGTTGGAGCAATTGGAGTTCCAGGCGGGTCGATTATGGCTGCATGGCCAGTTCTAGTTGGTGTCCTCGCCTTCAGCGAAGATGCTATGGGCCTGATGTTTGCCTTATTTTTGATTCAGGACTCTTTTGGAACAGCGGCAAATATCACTGGAGATGCTTCTATTGCTATGATTGTCAATAAGAAATTTGGAGAGGCAGCTATTTGAAGTTAAATAGCTTGGTGATATCTGGATGACTGAGGATAGAGGGGGAAAGAAAAGATGAACATGTTTTGCTCTTTTTTGACAAATAGGTTACAAAGAAGATGTATGGTATTCATATTGTTCCGCGTTTGATCCAAGACTTCGAGTTACAGGAGAGACCTTAATCCCGCCAAGCGGGAGAGGGGCGCCGAAGGGGCAAGTCCTGAACAAATCGGGATGAAACTCTCAGGCAAAAGGACTGTAACTCACTTAAATCCTGGAAAGATTCCGGTTTTTGACCGGACACCGAAGGGGACAAATCCCGGGTATTTTAGGGATAATCTCTCAGGTCAAAAGACAGGAGGAAGGACGATCGAGTTCGATTGCCCTTCCTCTTTTTTATTTTCAAGACGAACGCAATAAAAAATGAATTTAAACAAATGTAGGGTGCGTTCCCCGAACGCACTGCTTAAAGGCGTGATCGTTTGTCTGCCCCGCCCTCGGTCGGGACGGGGCAGGTAGGCAGGGGGAATCATGCCCTACAGATTATCGTAAGTCCATTTGTATGAGTTGACATGAGGAAAGAGGGTATGACCCGGCCAAAGGTCTTGATCACGAGAAAGATCTTCGACGAGGCAATTGCCATTGTGAGGCAGCATTTCGAGGTAGAGGATAACCAGGACGATGCTCCTTTTTCCCCGGAAGATTTGATCGAAAGACTCCAAGGCAAGGCAGGTGCGATCATTCTCCTGACGGATCGGATCGACGAATCTGTACTTTCTCGTTGTCCAGACCTCAAGATTGTCTGTAATATTGCCGTTGGGTACAACAATATCGATGTCGGGGTATGCACCCGCCACAAGGTCATGGTGACGAATACCCCCGGGGTTTTAGACGATACCACAGCAGATTTAACTTGGGCGCTATTGCTCGCCACGGCAAGGCGGGTCGTTGAAGCAGACCAATTTCTTCGCTCCCTGAAATGGACAGGATGGAAACTGATGGAGTTTTTGGGCTGCGACGTCCACCACAAAACTCTAGGCATCTGTGGCCTGGGGCGCATCGGACAGCGCGTGGCGCAGCGGGCAAACGGATTTAATATGAAGATACTCTATACAGACGTGGTTCGTGCCACCCCTTCCGTTGAGCAGGAATTGGGTGCGCGTTTTTCAGATAAGAAGACCCTGTTGACTGAGTCGGATTTTGTGACGCTCCATGTGCCGCTAGGCCCCCAGACAACGCATTATATCGCTAAACCTGAATTGGCTCTTATGAAACCCAGTGCGATCTTAATCAATGCCTCTCGGGGTCCTGTGGTTGATGAGAAAGCTTTGGTCCAGGCCTTGAAAGAGGGGAAGATCGGGGGAGCCGGCTTGGATGTTTATGAAAGGGAGCCCGAGGTCGAACCTGAACTCCTGCAAATGAAGCATGTTGTTTTGGTCCCCCATATTGCCAGCGCCTCTCATGAGACTCGGCTTCGGATGGCTACCATGGCAGCAGAAAACTTGGTAACAGGCCTCACCGGAAAGCGTCCTCCGAACTTGGTGAATGAAGAGGTCCTATCTCTATGAAGCCTAAGAGGCGGAGATTGAATTCGGAGAAGGTTGTCTTTTTTGAAATTGAAGCATTAAGAGAACATGAAGAGATCAGACCGGATTACCTGGAAGAGTTGAAAAATGAGATCTTGTTAGATGGGATACTCAAGATGCCCATTTGCATTGATAAGAAGACTTGGATCATCCTGGACGGGCATCACCGGCTGCACGCCTTAAAGAGATTGGGATGCAAAAGGATCCCTGTTGTGCTGGTTGATTATCAATCTCCAGGAATAAAAGTCATCCCTTGGAGAGAAGGGGAGACAATAACAAAAGAAAAGATTATCGATACGGCATTATCTGGGAAACGAATGCCATCGAAGACCTCTAAGCATATGATTGCTTTGGACGGCGAGTGGAAGCATGTCTCCGCGATCCAGATGGCTATCAATATTCCTCTGGAAGAGTTAAAATGAATTCATCGCAGATTTAAGATTTCAGATTGCACCTGCATGCCGGCAGGGATTGACAAAATTTTTAAATCGAAAATCTAAAATTTAGTTTGTAAGGGGGTTCTATGGTGTTTCCCGAAGATCTGCTCTATTCAGAGAGCCATGAGTGGTTAAAGGTCGGAGACTCGACTCTACGAGATGAAGGAAGCCAGGCAACCATTGGTCTCACGGATCATGCCCAGAGCCAGTTGAAGGATATCGTCTATGTAGATCTTCCGGAGATTGGTTCAGAATTCAAGAAAGGGGAGAGCATGGGAGTGGTTGAGTCTGTGAAGACCGTTGCCGATATCTTCTCTCCCATCACGGGGAAAGTAGTGGGGACGAACCTAACCCTTAAGGAATCGCCACAGTTCGTCAATGAGGATCCTTATGGCAAGGGATGGATGGTGAAGATGGAGATAAAGGACGAAATGGAGTTAAAAAGCCTTCTCTCCTCCAAATCTTATCAGGAGATTTTGCCAAAGGAAGAATAGATGGGAAATTTTCGTTACATCCCACATACAGCTAGTGATATTCGAAGGATGCTTGGGAGCATCGGGGTCAAGAAAATAGAGAACCTTTTTGAGACCATCCCTAAAGAATATAGACTTTCGAAACGACTGAACCTTCCCGAAGCTTTGGGAGAGCCTGATCTTGTTCGTCATCTCCAGGGACTTCAATCTCCGATTTTTACCAGTTTTATCGGTGCGGGGGCTTATTATCACTTCATCCCCGCTGTCGTCTCTTCCTTGACCTCTCGTTCGGAGTTTTATACAGCCTATACGCCTTACCAACCTGAAATCAGCCAGGGAACTCTTCAGGCCATCTTCGAGTATCAGACACTGATGTGCCAGTTGACTGGCATGGAGGTTTCGAACGGCTCGTTATATGATGGAGCCTCCAGCTTAGCAGAAGCCATATTAATGGCCCACCGGATCACAAGGCGCAAGAAGATTCTTCTCTCAGAGACGATTCACCCAGAATATCGGCAGGTGATCCAGACCTACATCGGCCCCGATCAGCAGGAGATCGGTTTGATTCCCTACAAGAAGAAGGACGGCCGGACCGATGAGAAGGTCTTGTTCGATCTCCTTGATGGAAATGTGAGCGCTGTTGTGATTCAGAGCCCGAATTTCTTCGGTGTCATTGAAGACCTCCTTCAGATCGGAAAGGAAGCTCATCAAGCAGGAGGGTTGCTGATCGCGGGTTTTAGCGAGGCCATCGCCTATGGAATCCTGACACCCCCTGGAGAGTTTGGAGCTGATATTGTTGCAGGCGAGGGCCAGAGTTTGGGAATTCCCGTCTCTTATGGGGGTCCTTATCTTGGTGTCTTTACCACTCAGGAAAGATTTGTCAGAAATATGCCTGGGCGATTAGTTGGTGAAACGGTTGATTTAGATGAAAGGAGAGGGTTTGTCCTCACTCTTGCAACCAGAGAGCAACACATTCGAAGGGAACGTGCTACGTCCAATATCTGCACGAATGAAGGGCTTTGTGCTTTGATGGCTACGATCTATCTCTCCTGCCTGGGGAAGGAGGGTTTGCGAGAGGTAGCGATGATGAATCTGAGCAAGACGGAATACGCCAAGAAAGTCGTTTCAGGGGTAAAACGTTGCAGACTAACCTTCTCTGCTCCAACCTTCAATGAGTTTGTGTTGGAAATCGAAGGAGATCCTGAGAAAGTATTGAAGAAGATGGAACAGGAGAAGATCGTCGGTGGCTTACCCCTGGCAAGATTCTATCCTGAACTGAACCGACACATTCTCGTCACCGTGACAGAGATGATCACAAAGGAAGAAATTGATCGGTGGGCCAAGACGCTGGAGAAAGCACTGAGGCAATAGAAATACTTAAATTCGAAGCACGAAATCCGAAATTCGAATTTCGAATTTTATTGAATCAAGGTGGCATGAGGAAGAAAAGTGATAGAGGTCTTATTCAAGATGAGCCTCTCATCTTTGAGCAGGGAGGAGAGGGGAGGAAGGGGTATTCTTTGCCGAGATGGGATGTTGGGGAGGTCGAGGCCAAGAATCTCATTCCCTCGCACCTTTTGCGGAAAGAATTGGAAGGATTTCCCCAATTGAGTGAGGTTGATATCGTTCGTCACTTTACTCGCCTTGCTCAATGGAACTACGGGCTCGACAGTGGATTTTATCCATTGGGCTCTTGTACGATGAAGTATAACCCAAAGGTGAATGAGGAGATCGCCAGGATGATCGGGTTCGCTCAACTTCACCCCTACACACCTGAAGGACTTACTCAGGGAAGCCTGAAATTGATGTACGAACTTGAGAGCTTTCTTGCTGAGATTACGGGAATGGATTGCGCCACGCTTCAGCCAGCGGCTGGAGCTCACGGTGAACTGACCGGGATGACGATGGTTAAAGCCTGCCTTCAAGCCCGGGGAGAGAAGAGGAAGAAGGTGTTAGTTCCAGATACCGCCCATGGAACGAACTGCTCTACGTCGGCCATCGCTTCTTATCAAATGGTGGAGGTCAAGTCGGATGAAAGAGGTGTGATCAGTCCGGAAAAGGTAGCTGATTTGATGGATGAAGATGTAGCGGCGATCATGGTAACCAATCCAAATACCCTTGGCCTTTTCGAAGAACATCTGAAAGAGATTGCTGAGATCGTCCACAGCAAAGGGGGCTTTGTCTACTGTGATGGAGCCAACTTAAATGCGTTGATGGGAATCGTGAAATTGGGCGACCTGGGTGTGGATGTGGTTCACATCAACCTCCATAAGACCTTTTCGACCCCCCATGGTGGAGGAGGTCCTGGAGCAGGACCCGTTGCTATCAGAAGGGAACTTAGCCCGTATCTTCCTATTCCAGTCATTGAAAAGAAAGGTGAGGCCTATAAACTTGATTACGATCGCTCCCAGAGTATTGGAAAGGTAAGGGCCTTCTATGGAAATTTTGGCGTCATCCTCAAAGCCTATGCCTACATCCTCTGCATGGGGCCAGAAGGATTGAGGATGGCCAGTGAGATGGCGGTGCTCAATGCCAATTACCTGATGAAGGGGCTGAAAGGCTATTACCACCTTCCTTACGAGCGTCTTTGTATGCATGAATGTGTCTTTACCGACCGATTTCAAGAAAAGTATCATATCTCGACCCTCGACATTGCCAAGAGGCTGATCGATTATGGCTATCATCCCCCCACAATCTATTTTCCTTTAGTGGTTAAGGGAGCTCTAATGATGGAACCAACAGAGACGGAGAGCAAGGAGAGCCTCGACGGATTTATCGATACGATGATCGCCATTGCCAAGGAGGCGGAAGACAATCCGGAGCTTCTCCGGCAAGCACCTCAAAGAGTCAAGGTGAGGAGGCTTGACGAAGTCCTGGCGGCAAGAAAGCCAAAGTTAAGATGGAATGCCTCCTCGCCCGGAGGAGAGGAATAAGGTGAGGGGAAAATCCCAAATCTTAAATCCCAAATTTCAAATAATGACCAATTACCAAATTCCGATATAGGGAATTGAGTATTGGAGATTGGAATTTATTTGGATTTTGGTGCTCGGAACTTGGGATTTCCGCGCGTAAATGCAATTATGGATAAACGCGGATATATCTTAGATCTGGGTCTGATTGATTACAAAACAGCGTGGGATGTTCAGCACGATCTCTGGTCGAGGCGCGTGAAAGGAGAATCGCCTGATTTGTTGCTCTTCCTCGAGCATCCTCACGTCATCACTTTGGGAAGGCGTGGAAACCGATCCCATCTCGTTGCATCACCCGATGAATTAGACGCATTGAAGATTCCCCTCTTCCATGTGGAGAGGGGAGGTGATGTGACTTACCACGGTCCCGGGCAGTTGGTGGTTTATCCCATTCTCGATTTGAAAGAATATGGATATCGCCTGATCCGATATGTTGATCAACTTGAAGAAGTGATTATCCGTGTCCTTAGAGATTTTGGAATGGAGGGAAAGAAAGATTCTTTGAATCGGGGGGTCTGGGTTAACGGTGACAAGATTGCCTCAGTCGGAGTGGCGATCAAACGCTGGGTTTCTTTTCATGGATTTTCATTGAACTACGCAACGGACTTGAAATATTTTGACCTGATCCACCCCTGTGGTCTCGTAGGCAAGAAGATGACCTCTATTGCCGACTTCCTCGGGAGAAAGATTTCCCGAGAGGGATTGGTTGAAAAGGTATCCTTTCACTTTAAAGAGGGTTTTCAAAAGAAATGGGAAGAGAAAAGTTTGAAGGACCTGATTGTAGATTGAAAAATCTAAGATCTTACTAATTTTGCATTTTTCATTTTTCAAATTACAATTTTCAATGGTATGAAGAAGCCTCCCTGGCTGAAAAAGAGAATTCCTCCTTTTCAGGATATTGTGAAAGTCAAGTCAATCCTGGATGAGACCCATCTTCACACAGTATGTGAAGAAGCTCGTTGCCCGAACCTTGGGGAATGTTTTTCACAGGGAACGGCGACCATTCTCGTTCTGGGAAAGGTATGTACAAGGAATTGCGGTTTCTGCGCTGTTGAGCATGGAACCCCCGCTCCTTTGGTGGAGACAGAGCCTGAACAGGTTGCTCAAGCTGTAAAGAGGATGGGGCTTCGATACGTCGTGATCACCTCTGTTACCAGGGATGACCTACCTGATGGTGGAGCATCCCATTTTGTCCGAACGATTCGGGCTATTCGGGCGTTGGATCAAAGAATCAAGGTTGAAGTATTGGTTCCAGATTTTGGAGGTGACCTGGACTCTTTAGGTATTGTTCTGGAAGCGGGTCCAGATGTCCTGAATCACAATGTGGAAACCATCCAGCGACTTTATCCCGAAGTGCGCCCACAAGCGGACTATGAAAGATCACTTAGTATGCTGAAAAGATCGAAAGAGAGTTATCTCAACCTTCTTACCAAATCAGGGTTTATGGTTGGACTGGGAGAGACAAAAGAAGAGGTATTGGATCTCTTGGGAGATTTGAGAGAAACGGGGTGCGATTTCTTGACGATCGGACAATATCTTCAGCCCCGGTCCGATCGATTACCGGTCGTAAGATATATCCATCCAGAGGAGTTTGAAGTCTACCGAAAGATGGGAGAGGAGATTGGGTTTAAAAGGGTTGCCTCAGGTCCTTTCGTTCGAAGTTCCTTCCAGGCCTCCAAGATGTTTCAAATGAATCTCGAATGATGACTTTTTCATTAGGAGAAGAGCGGGTCATCCCCATCTATGATGCCTCTTTCCTTATCTTCTGTTCGCTAAAAAACCTCCATAACCTTCCCATCTTGTGCCTGTAAAGAGCCCTTTCAATGCTCATGTGCAATGAACTTTCTTCACAGGGTTTGAGGACATAGTGAAAGGGTTCGATTATATTTTCATCCTTCAATTTTTCCTCATCTGCATCGTCCATCAGATAGACGACCGGAATGCCTAAGCGGTCGTGTATCTGTTTGGCGGCTTTTAATCCGTCCGTCTCGCCTTTTAACTGGATATCGATCAACACCAGGTCTGGGTGATAGGCGGCTGCTTTTTTGATGGCTTCCTTTCCGGATGAAGCAGTGGTCGGGAGAGGATATCCCAAGATCTTTAATCTGTTCCTTATATCTGCGGCGACGGTTCTTTCATCTTCGACGACCAGAATCTTTGTCTGAGCCATTGTTGCCACTCCCCCTTGGTCTGGCTTTATCAGCAATATTTGTTTTAGTTTTTAGAAGATCGGAGACTTCATGAGCAAGTTCGGTGCCAAAAGGCCTTTTAAGTTAAATTCTAAAAATTTTTGAGAACTTATGGAGAACTTGAAGCATTCATAGAGCTGGAAATTATGCCCCTTTTTGTCATAGGAAGTAAAAAAGTAGCCATTTATGGATCTTTACAAGATTGATATGATATGGAAAATCTTTTAAGATATTGGCCATTCAAATGATTCGCAGGGAGGAAAAGGGAATGAACTGTGGCAGATTTCTTGGTACCCTGATTATCGTCATGCTGACCATCTCCTCATGTGCTCCTCAAAGGGAGATCCAGCTTCCAACAAGGATTGAACCTCCCACCAAACCGGCAAAAATCGCTCTGGTCCTCGGGGCGGGGTCGTCAAAGGGGTTTGCCCACATCGGTGTGCTTAAGATCCTCGAATCGAACAAAATTCCGATTCACATGATTGTGGGAACGAGCGTTGGGAGTGTGATCGGATGTCTCTATGCCTATGGGTGCGATGCCTTTCAACTCCAAAAGCTTTCCTTTTCGATAGAGAAAGGTGATATTGTGGATTTGATCTTACCGGAGAATGGATTCATCAAAGGGGAGAAACTTGAGGAGTGGGTGAACAAGACATTGAAGAACACCCTCATAGAGGAACTGAAAATTCCTTTTTATGCCGTTGCTACAGATATACAGAGTGGTCAAGAAGTAGCCTTTGGAAGCGGAAATGCAGGAATGGCAGTAAGGGCTAGTTCTTCCATACCAGGCGTATTCAGACCTGTTAGGATTGGTGACAGGATGTATGTCGATGGAGGTGTGGTGAGCCCTGTGGCCGTCGATGTGGCAAAACGATTTGGGGCGGATATCGTCATTGCCGTGGACATCTCCGCGGGGGTAGAACGGGTGTACCCCCAAAATACGATTGAAACCATCCTCCAATCCTTCAACGTCATGTATGAGAAACTTGCCTCCCTACAACTTGCCAAGGCCGATGTGGTGGTCAAACCGAAGGTAGCCCATATTGGTTCGGCCGATTTCTCAAAGAGACACGAGGCCATTCTGGAGGGCGAAAAGGCGGCTCTGGAAGTTCTTCCCAAAATCATGCAGATCGTCAGCCAACTCCGGCAGGAAGGAAGGCTGGAATAATTTTGTTTGAAAAGCGAAGCAAAAACCGGTCAATTACAGAATCAAAAATGTTGGCGAGTGATTCTAGGAAAGTTTTGGAGGGGTCTGGGGAATTTAAAGAGAGTTTACTTGGAGGCACAGATGAAGAGCTGTCGAAAAGAACTGTGGTTTGAAGTTCCGACCCGGAGGGCTTTCATCAATATCACTCCGGAGGTTGAAGAATATTTGAGAGAGAGCGGGATCAAAGAAGGGCTTCTTCTCGTCAATGCTATGCATATCACTGCCTCGGTCTTTATCAATGATGATGAAACGGGTCTCCACCACGACTTTGATGCCTGGCTGGAGAAGCTGGCTCCCCATGAACCGGTGTCCCAGTATCGGCACAATGTGGCTGAGGATAATGCCGATGCCCATCTCAAGCGGCAGGTCATGGGAAGAGAAGTGGTCGTGGCCGTCACCGATGGGAAACTAGATTTTGGCCCCTGGGAACAGATTTTTTATGGTGAGTTTGACGGGAGGCGGAGAAAAAGAGTTCTCGTCAAAATCATCGGAGAGTAAATTAACAAAATTCTTCCTATCAGCTCCAAATAGATTCTATTTTCAAGAAAAATACGGTGTTCACCTTATAGACTCTTTTCATTGTTCATGATTCTATGTTAATATTAAAAGCTGGAGTTGCGCGACCTGAGGTGTCGTGTAGAAAATGCGATCTCAGTCTAAACCAATAGCGAAAGGAGGTTATTATGCGAGGAAAGACGTTTGTAAAGTTGTTTGCATTGTCAATGGTTCTTTTGTTACTGCCTTTTTCTACAGTAAGGGCAAAAGAAGAGAGAAGTCTGATTGGTGATGAAACATCATTCTTTACTCTCCCATCCACCCATGATCGTGCGATCAACTATGTGAGTGAATACTATGGAAAGCATCATCTGGTCATGACCTTCTTCCCGGCAGCTTTCACCCCCGTCTGAACGGGTGAGATGGAGGGTCATCAGAGAAACCTTTACCTCTATGACCGCTTCAACGCCCGGGTCGTGGGCGTCAGTGTTGATGATGTGACTACCTTGAAGTATTGGGCGAAAAGTTTGGACCTGACTTTTCCTCTCCTGTCGAATGTCACGGGATTCTTGGGAGAATCTCTAGGTGTGGCCCCTTCAGGCGAAATCAAGGGATACCCTGTCTTCGGTCGGCGGACGGTGATCGTCGATAGGAATGGGATCATTCGTTATGTCAGGGATGGTTCGCCTGACTTTAAGGACATTCTTCTCTTTCTCAAGAAGCTGAACCAGGAAGGAGGGAGGCCATGAAGAGAAAAGGATTAATGATTTTATTTGCTTTATTGGCATTGGTTTGGGTGTTGGGTTGTGCGACCTTACAACAGCCATCGGAGAAGCCTTACCGGCTAAGTGAACGTGGAACGTTGATCTGGGAAGATGAGTTTGAGTTTATGGTTCCTCCGTCTGGATGGAGCGTGGTTCAGGTGGAATCCGGGGGCGAGTTTGGGTTTGGATTTCTGAGAAGAGAACGCGGGGAATTTCCTTCCCAATCTATATTTGTCTATGATGAAGAGCCCTTTGGGGGTTCTTTGAAGCTTGAGGAGCGAAGCGAGGAGTTTTTCAAGCGATACCTTTGGGCGGCAGCCATTTCGATGAACCTTAAGGTGCTGGAGACAAAGAGGGTTAACGTGGTAGGAGGAGAGGGGCTGGCGGTCATTGCGGAGGGAAAAGATCCTGTAAAGAAGGAGAAGGTGAGGTCGAAAATTGTCTTTGGTAAGCGTGGAGAACGCATCGTATCTTGGTATCTCACCCAATGGAGACACATCGACGGGAGCTTTGACCCTTCGGCCTTTGAGGTTTTTGACAAATTTGTTGCTTCCTTTAAGTTTTTAAAAAAATCCTTCTACGAGACGCTTTAATCATGCTTTCCTGCTTCCCCTGTTCCCCGGTAACAGGGGAAGCAGTTTTAAAGAAGAATAAATTTGTGGATCCTTGACGCTATCGCTCGTGTCTGCTATTATTTCAAAATAAATAATTAGAGCCACGAAGGCGCGAAGAGAGACCGGTAGGTCTTTGGAAAAACCTTTGTGGCTTTTTTATTTTTTCAAAAAAAGAGGTACTTATGCATATTCCAGACGGTTACCTCAGTCCCCAAACGTATGTTCCTCTCTATGGTGCCTCCATTGCATTCTGGGCGATCGCTTTGAGAAAGATGAAGAAGGAGCTTTCCACGAAACACGTCCCTTACATCGCTATGTCAGCGGCCTTCTCCTTCCTCATCCAAATGTTCAATATACCGATTCCGGGTGGCACGACCGGCCATGCCGTAGGGGCAGGAATTATCACATTGCTCCTCGGACCTTGGACAGCCGTCCTCTCCGTTTCCGTCGTCTTGATCATCCAGGCCCTGGTGTTCGGAGATGGAGGGATCACCGCCATCGGCGCCAACTGCTTCAATATGGCGGTGGTCATGCCATTTGTCTCCTACTGGACGTTCAAGCTCCTCGCCGGCGGAGGAACAGCGAGCAGACGGCGTTTCGTCGCAGCATTCCTCTCAGGGTACCTCGGGCTCCTTCTGGCTGCCGTGGCCACCGGCGTCCAATTCGGCATCCAGCCGTCGATCGCCCACGCCCCTGACGGCAGACCTCTCTATGCACCCTATCCGCTATCCATAGCGCTGCCCGCCATGGCGGTCGAACATCTCTTGCTGTTCTGTTTTCTCGAGGGGATCATCACTCTCCTCCTTTTCCGATACTTCGTTCGTCATGAATCAAGTTTGGTCTATGCCTTGAAAGGAGCATAACATGGAAAGGTTTCAGCGGAAGCTCTGGGTAGGTCTTTTGATTCTCGCCGTTTTGACGCCCATCGGGATCTTCCTCCCTGAGATGTTTAATGCTGGCGATGCTTGGGGTGAATGGGGTGTGGAGACGCTTGAAAAGCTCCTCGGGTATGTCCCCGAGGGCTTGAAGCAATATGCCGACGTCTGGAAGGCCCCAATTCCTGACTACAACTTCGGCCGGGACGAGGCTTCCATGGGCACCCAAGTGCTCTCCTATATCCTTTCAGGGATCATTGGCATCGTTCTTGTCGGCTTGGCTCTAGTAGGGATATCTAAGTTCTTGGTGCGCCATGAGAGACATGAGAGATAAGATACCCTCTTTTTTGCTCGAGACCGCTCCGGCCGTATCTGAGCAACAGACGGGCACGCTGAAAGAGTCCTTCATCGATAAGGGGCTCATGCAGGTTGGAGAGGTGATCCGGACGGCCTATCTGCAATGGGAGTTCGCGTCGAGAACAGGCTTTTTCCAGCGGACGGACCCCCGCATCAAGATCCTCTTCTTGGTTGTCTTTGCTGTCATTATTAGTTTGAAGAGGGAAGTTTATGCTGAGCTTCTCATCGCTCTTTTTTTATTTATGAGCGTTGCAGTCTCGAGGCTCAACCTCATCTCATTTTACAAAAGGGTCTTCCTTTTCAGTTTCTTCTTTGGATTTCTCATCGCACTGCCGTCTTCACTCAATCTCATTACGAAGGGTGATATCGTCATCCCCCTGGTCCATCTTTCGCAGCCCCACCGTTTTTGGATTTATCAGATCCCTGCGGAGATCGGCATCACACGGGAAGGCCTTCTGGGAGTGTGTTTGCTGAGCCTGAGGGTCATGAACTCTCTCAGCCTTGCTTTGCTCGTACTCTTCACCACGCCGCTGCCAGAGATCATCAAGGCCCTCAAGGTGTTGAGGGTGCCCGACGTCTTTCTGGTGATCCTCTCCCTTTCCTACAAGTATATCTTCATTTTTGCGAAGACCCTTGAGGATATCCACCTTGCAAAGAAAAGCAGACTTGTAGGGAAGGTCAAGAGCACGGAGGGGCGTCAGTGGATAGCGGGAAGGATGGCCTTCATCTTTAGAAAAACGCAGAGACGATGCGAAGAAGTATTCAAGGCTATGGTGGCTCGAGGTTTCTCACAGGAGATCCGGCTCCATCAATTCAGAAAGCTTACGCTCCATGATCACCTCGTGGGATGGGGGCTTCTTGGGTTTGCCGTCTTATTTTTGGCCCTTTGACCGGGCCTCTTAACTCAGATGGAAGAGATCTTCAGACTCGAAAAAGTCAGTTATCGATACCATGGTTTGATTCCCGCCCTGGAGGAAGTGAGCCTATCTCTCCAAAAGGGTGAACGGTTGGCGGTGATCGGTGCCAATGGGAGCGGGAAATCGACACTCCTGCAAGTGATGAGCGGGCTTATTTCCCCGAGCGAAGGCACAGTCTGGTTCAGGGACCGCGAGGTGACGGAAAAGACCCTTCGGGACAAAACATTCCTGAGATTCTTCAGGGAACGGGTTGGATATGTCTTTCAGGACCCAGACGTCCAGAATTTCTGCCCCACGGTTCTCGACGAATTGACCTATGGTCCGCTCCAGTTAGGATTGAGCGAAGGGGAGGCCCTCGACCGGGCCGTTGAGATCATGCGCATGCTCTTGATCGAAAACCTCAAAGACCGGCCCTCTTATATGCTTTCAGGAGGGGAAAAGAAGAGGGTTGCTATAGGTTCGGTGTTGACCATGAACCCTGAGGTCCTCTTCCTTGATGAACCCATGAACGGTCTTGATCCACGAACGCAAGTTTTCCTTCTTGAACTCATCCTCGCATTGAGTGAAGCCGGCAAGACCATTGTCCTCGCGAGCCATGACCTCTCGCTGGTGAGCGAACTTGAGACGAGGGTCGCAGTCCTCTCGGAGGAGCACCGGGTCGAAAAGGTGGGCCCTGCGCGCAACCTTCTCGGGGACGAAGAATTGCTCCTTAGGGTTAACCTCATCCACGAACATATCCATCCGCACGGCGATACGATCCATTCGCATCGACATTCCCACTTCCTTTTCCATAGACACTGATGGTTTTTTCCCCCGACCTTACTGGTGCCCGGGAATATTAGAGTGTAAATGCTGGATTATTGGAGTAATGGAGTACTGCAGAAAAATTCGGAATATTGGAATAATGGATTATTTGAGTGATGGGTATAGAACACCATGCTTAGAAAAACCAATAGTTCGTTTTGGCCTTTTCCATTACTCCATCGCTTCACTTCTCTATTGTATTACTGGATTACTGGGAAACAAATGTTACCTTGGTCCTTAGCATAGGGGCTAAAAAAGGGAATAGTACTATTTTTAGTAGAGCTGTCCCCTCTTCACTACTTTTCATCGCACCTGGTCAGTATTTTCAGATTTCTTGAGAGGAGCCATTCCTTAACATCATCAGCGACTGGGAGGGAGAGAATCTTTTCGAGTTCTCGTTTCATGGTACTGAAGGGGATGTCCGAACCAAAGAGAATCCTTTCTTTACCGATCTGATTGACAAAATGCAGAATAGTCTCTGGGCTACTCAAGGCCGTATCGAAATAGACAGTTTCCCTTTTTTTAAAGGCGTGAAGAAAATCGGAGGGATTCCCTCCCAGCATCCCCAGATGGGGGATAATGATCCTCAAATCCTTCGTCCTTTTCACAAAAGCTTCTGTAAAGGCAAGTTCTTCTTCAAAGACAATTGGAAGGCCGATCTCCTCAGAGGTCTCGATAAAGTGATGCAGCTCCGGGTCATCTAAGACTTGGTAATTGGATGAACGATCCTGAATTCCTCTCACCCAATGCCATTTCCCTCCGTAGAAATTCTTCTCTTTTGGAATTGGCTGGAGGTCTTCAGGGATATAGTAATAGGGAATGAATTTTCCATTACTTTTTCCTAGTTCTAGAACCCTATCATTGACCCTTTCATCCTCAATAGCAGTCGAAGGAAAAGGGAAGATCACTATTCTTTCGACACCGCTCTGTTCGGCCTGCTGGAGGAGGTCATCCGTCGTCACCTCTGTGCCGAGGGCCAACGATAGTCCCCAATGGGTATGGGCGTCAAAGATTTCCATCTTCTTTCTTTATGATCAACGGGTTTCCCTTCCGTTGGCATTTTAGAGAGTGATAATGGCCACGATGACGACGCCAACAAACCCAACGAGAGTGGGCCAAAGATTACGCCTTGCAATCTCAACCGGATCGGTTCCTGTGATCGCAGCGGCCGGAATCACTGCCCATGGGATGATGCAGCCACCGCCTACAGCAATGGCGAAGTATTGACCCAGAGCCCCCAGCGTTGCCACATCCAATTTGGTGGCGCCACCCAGAGCCTGAGCTAATGTTCCAACCAGTGGTAGTCCCGAGAATCCAGATCCATCTAATCCTGTAATTCCTCCGACAATAGCCTGGACTATGGCCACTGGTATTCGACTCAAGGGTACGGTATTGGCCAAAGCCTGTCCTAGATCGAAGAGGAGTCCTTTGGCTCCTTCTCCAAAGATCGCCTTTGCTGTACTCGGGGAGCCCATAAAGAAGAAACTGGCGATTAAAAAGACCGGGGCAAAGATTCGGACTCCAAACATGAAGCCAGCACGGGCATGGGTTGACAGTTTTTCAAATCCCTCTTTACCGTAAACCCCAAAGCCCACGATCACCATCACAAGGCCCACGGTGCCACCCAAAAGGGCGGTGGCATCCCCCCCACGGAGTTTAAAAGCGATCATCCCGACGATGTCGAGAGCGAAGAGGATGGCAATGATCCAGAGGAAGTATCTCTTGAATATAGGAGCGACCTTGGTCCACTTCTCCCTTTCTGCCTTGGCTTCTGGAGTAATCTCGAAAGGAGCCCACTCGATAGGCTTTCCCGCATTGGCTCGAATATCTTTCTTTACTGCAAAGAAGGAGAGGGGAAGTGCAATGATGCCCCAGATGATGAGCAAGGGAACGCTTTTGACCATAACATCTCCTACAGCGACACCGGAGGCTTTTGCCGTAATGCCCGGTGCACCCTGAATGATGAAGTCAGTGGTGAGGGCACAACCATATCCAAACATGCTGATCGCCATAGCCGCACTGATGGGAGGAAGCCCGACCTTAATGGCGGCGGGCAGCAGAAGTGCTCCAACCAATGCGATCGCAGGAGAAGGCCAGATCACCCACGCCACGACCATGATGACAAAACCCATCACCCAGTAGGCGACGCCTGGAGATTTCATCATCCCCTGGATCGGTCGGAACATCATCTCCGCCAGCCCTGTCTCCTCCAGCATCTTTGCCATGGCTACGATCAAGGAGATGATCACGACCACACCCAAGAGTTCACTGAAGGCGATCGTGACCGCATTGAAGATGGCTTGAACAGCTTTTACCAGATCACCTGTGATGACCCAGGAGAGGACAAACGAGCCGATGATGCAAACCAGAGGCGTTTCCCGTCTCATAGCCATCGTAATGAGAATGAGGACAATAAAGATTGCATAGACCCAGTGGGCAGCAGAAAGTTCTACCATAAAGCACCCCCATTTTTAGAAATTCGAAGTGTCAAATGAACGTCAATCTTATTTAAGATTTGAGATTTAAGATTTCAGATTTTTTCAATCCCTGCCTGCCGACAGGCAGGTGCAATCTACAATCTGCTATTTTGAGAAGACTTCCAGCATCCCAGCCTGATCCACTCTTCTTTCAATTTCTTTTGGATCGGTGGAATAGAGGCCTCTCTGTTTCATCCGGTCAAAGTAGACTGAACCGGAGAAGGTGTATTTATAGCCTAAGCCCTCTTCGGTCTCCATTTGGGTACGCACATAAGCGATGGCGTCCCCTGTGGCGAGAGCCGTGGGAAGAATGAGAGGTTTTTCCTTTTTGACGTGCTTGACTGAATTGTACCCTGCCAGCGTTCCGGTAACGATGGCTTCCGTATGGCCCACCAACAAGCCCGCTTTCTCTCCGGCGCAGAAGAGGTTTTCGATTCCCTTTACCTTCAGGGTATCGTCCCTTGGGGCCATCCCCACATAACGGATGGAGTTTCCGAGTCCCCCTGCATAAGGGTCTTCATACCGAGCATGTTCAAACCCCGGAATTCGGCGCAAAGCCTCCAAGGGAAAGAAAGGAACCATTAGCTTTGCATGGCCGGTGTCCAAAAGGATGAGGTTCTCCTCAAATTCTGGAAGGGCATATTGCTGACATGCCTTGATAGAGAGTTTTTCCTTTGATTGCTCGGAAGGCGGAACAGGGACTATGGCAACCCCTTTCTTTCCCAAAATATCGACGATCTCTCTCGAGAGGGATTCCTTGAAGAGCTTACAGGAACCGCTCATCGCTCCAATTTGATTTCCCTTCCTCCCGATCATTTCTTGAACTCCGGCTTTCGCGGTTAGACTCGATCGACCACCAAAAGAGGGACATCGGAGAATACACATGACGCAGCCATTTCCATACTTGTTGCAGTTGGTAGGGGGGCCGGCTGTGCCAGTAGCATCGATGAAAGCATGACCTTCAAAACGGATTTTTTCCTCCCCTCGCTTCCCGATGACGGCCCTGAGCTGCGTCCCTTCCTTCTCCACCTCTTCGATGCGTGTGGTGAGATGAATCTCGGTCCCCTTTTCAAGGAGAAACTTTTTGACTAGAGGCTCCATGGCGGCCACATTGTAAAGGGAGGCATGATGGTGACCCGGGAAGTCGATGTCGTGATGGAGACCGTTCTGATCCGTGAGCTGGAAGAGCTCACCGCCGGACATAGCCATCATCTCCTCCGTAGCAGTGAAACGGCCATTGTTTCGCATGATCCCGCCCACTAATCCGGTGCCCAAAAGCATGTCTGTCCTTTCAATAAGGACAACCTCTGCCCCCTGTTTCCGGGCAGAGAGAGAGGCTGCACAGCCTGACCATCCTGCCCCGACAATGATAACCTTCATTTTCTGCCCCTTCAGAGGTAATCTGGTGGAAGAAGTGTATCGAATTGAGAAGCAACCGTCAATAGAAATTGATTACCTTTCCAATCTTGTATAAAATATGTTAAGTCAGCGATCGGAGGGAACCGAAAGGAGTTCAGGCATGGCGAAAAATTTAAAGAGAACGGCGCTCAATCCGTGGCATAAAGCCCATGGCGGCCAGATGGTTGAGTTTGCGGACTGGGAGATGCCTCTTGCTTATCAACGGGGCATATTGGAAGAGCATCTGAGTACGAGAAGATATGGAGGGCTCTTTGATATTTCCCATATGGGACGTTTCTTGATTTGCGGGGAGGATGCCATTCCTTTCATGCAATATGTCTTAACGAACAATGTAATGGCCCTCGATTCGGGTGTGGCCCAATATACCTTGATTCAGAATGAGAGAGGTGGAGCCAATGATGATGCCTACCTTTACCGATTGGAGGAAGGAGACCCGTCGCTTGAGGCAAACTACCTTCTCGTTGTGAATGCAGCGAATAAAGAGAAAGACTGGAATTGGTTCTTGGATCAGAAGAAACGATTCAAGGATGTCACCGTTGAAGATAAGACGGATGAAATCGCCATGATCGCCCTTCAGGGTCCTCATGCCAAAAGGGCACTGGAGAAAATTCTTTTGGAGGATCACACGAAACTCCCTGATCCCTGGAGAAATCGTTTGAGGGTTTGTGAATTAGAGGGAGAACATGTGTACATCACGATTTCGAGAACAGGCTATACGGGGGAGCCCATCTGCTTTGAACTCTTTTTGCCAGGGGAGAAGGCGAGACTGATATGGGAGAAAATTCTCAGCGCTGGAAAGGAAGAAGGAATTGTTCCGGTGGGTTTAGGGGCGAGGGATACCTTGAGGTTAGAGGCAGGTCTTCCCCTTTACGGTCACGAATTGGGGGTAGATAAGGAGGGAAAGGAGATCCCCATCTACGCCGTTTCGTCGGCAGCGAGATTGGCGATGAGTTTTTCCTCTTTAAAAGGGGAGTTCATCGGGAAAGATGTTCTGAGAAGGCAGTTTGAGGAGATGACAGCGAGGGAAAGCGGGAAATCTCTGCCCCCCAAGGAGAAACAGCTGGTTCCTAAGAAGATCTTTCCCATCACGATTTCAGGAGAGGGAATTGCCAGGCAGGGCGATGAGGTTTTCACAAATGGAAAGCTTGCCGGGCATGTGACCAGTGGGACGATGGTTCCGTACTGGGTTTTTTCAGATCGGGGAATCCTTTCAGAGCCTACAGATGAAAAGAGGATGAGGGCCATCGCACTGGCGTATATCAATTCAGATTTGAAAGAAGGGCAAAGCATAGAGGTTCAGCATCGGGGAAAAAAATTAAAGGGGGTGATTGAAGAGAGGCATCTATCCGGCGAGGCACCGCCTTACGCTCATCCCATCCTGATTCAAGAGCTGAAGAAAAAAGAGGTGCCGGTTGGAAGTTTAAAGGATTTAACGGAGAGGCTGGTCAGCCGTGTGGCCGAGAATACCTATTGGAGGCAGAGAGAGACCTTCAATCTTATCCCCTCGGAAACAACTCCTTCTCTTCTCGTCAGGCTTCTTACCATTAGCGACCCCTCTGGCCGATACGCTGAACACCGGCTGATGAGGGCATTCAGAGAGAGTGATGTTTTCTATTATCAGGGGACTAAGCTGATCGGAGAGGTCGAGGTTCTCCTGACAGATGAACTTCGGCGCTTCATGGGATGTTCAGAGGTCGAGGCGAGGGTGATCAGTGGTCAGATGGCCAATACCGCTGTCTTCAGTGGACTGGTCGATCACCTCAATCGGTTAGACCGGCGAAGCGAGCCTCGCAGGATCAGAAAGGTGATGAACCACCATCTTGGAAGGGGAGGTCATCTGAGTGCACAGCCCATGGGTGCCTTGAAAGACTTCGTTGCTCATGATCCGTTAACAGAGAGGCCAGCGGCTGTGCCTTTTCCAGTGGTTAAAGAGGATCCCTACCGGATTGATCTCTTGAAGACAAAGGAACTTTTAGAGGAACATAAGCCCGAACTGATCGTTCTGGGCAAGAGCATGGTGATCTACAAGGAGCCTTTGGGAGAGATTGCTGAAATGATTTCAACCATGAGTCCGAAACCGATCATCCTTTACGATATGGCCCATGTCTTGGGATTGATCGGACCCTATTTCCAGGAACCTTTTAAAGAAGGAGCCGACATCGTCACGGGCTCCACTCATAAAACCTTTTTCGGGCCTCAAAGAGGAGTGATCGGAAGCAACATGTCGGAGGGGACGGAGTACGAAGAACTCTGGAAGGCGATTGTCCGTCGAGTTTTTCCTGGAAGTGTCAGCAATCATCATCTGGGAACACTGGTAGGCGTTCTTCTTGCCGCCTATGAGATGAATACTTATAGGATGGATTATCAAAGGGCTGTGCTCACGAATGCGAAGGCCTTTGCACGCTCCCTTAGGGAAAGGGGACTGACGGTGGAAGGAGACCCCAAAATCGGATATACAGAGACACATCAGGTGATTATTAGGGTTGGCTATGGAAAAGGGCCATGGATGGCTGAGCGATTGGAGGAGAATAACATCATTGTGAACTATCAAGGGGCTCCCGATGATGAGGCCTTTACCACGGCCAGTTGTCTGAGGATGGGGGTTCAGGAGATGACGCGCTTCGGCATGGTCGAAGAGGACTTCAGTGAGCTGGCCGATTATATGAGTCAGGTCCTCCTGCACAACCGTTCCCTTGCCAAAGAGATCTCCCAATTCAGAAAAAGATTCACTGAGATGAGATACTGCTTATCAGAGGGGGAAGCTCGATCATTGGTTGAAAGATTGGTGGAGGTAATTAAATAAGGGTTCAAGGAAACCCTAATTAAGTGAACGCCATGCGCTCACCCTGCCTGCGGCAGGCGCTCTGCGCATGGCCAAAAATGGAGAGGAGGGAATGAAAATGTCTATATGGAAAAAGGGTAGTTTCTGGAAGTTGATGGGTTGGGTTTCTATCACCTCAGTATGTTTCTTCATCCTTTCCGGTTGTTCGAATCCTCCTAAGACGCTGGATCGTTCTAAATCCGGACCACAGGTGATCGTCAATCCGGAGACCATTCGTCTCGGCATTGCTAAGTTAGCCAAAAAAACAAACATTGTCTTTGAGGGGGCTGGATTCAAACCCGGGGATTCGATGTTCGTTACTTTATCTGGGCCGAATGACACCAAGGTGATCGTGGCTGAAGCGCCAATCCAACCCGACGGGACTTTCAAAGCCACGGTGGGCGCCTTAACGAAGGTCATGGAGATCTTGAGAGGGAATATTACGTTTAATGAGAAGTTTGAGAATGTCATCGTCATCTCTCAACCCCCTATACCAAAGGGCGTCTATACAGCGAAGGTCACCAGTATGCTGTCGCCTCTGACGGCAGAGACCAAACTCACTGTCAAAGGCCCAACGGTCTTGGATAGCCTTACGGATTGGCTCGGGAAGCTCACAGGAAAGATCCAGTACAAAGAGAAGAAATGAAATAATAGAGACACATCCCTTTTTAAACCGACGATTCACTTAAGACATGCTCTTTTTTTCTTAAATGGGATGTGTCCCCCATTTCCTTTATTTGTTTGGCAGTTCAAACGTTCCCATGGACTTTGAACAAGCTGCAGCAGCATCTGGCGGTATTCTGCCGTAGACAATACGACGCGTCCCTTTGTGACCACCCTTGATACCTTTCCATTTGCCAGTGCCGTACAGAAATTTGGAAACTCTTTCTGGGTCAATACGGGAAAACTCCGCAATAATAATGTCCCCATCGGGATCCATGAGTTTGATATAACCAGTCTCGATAGTTTTACCAGGCATTGCCTGGCCGATAGCGAATATATGGAGGGTGAAGTTATCGAAGACTTTGTTCTCGTGATTACTCATGATGATTCCCCAGCCCTCTGCGCTGAAGATCCTTGAGTCTTCGCTCGAATGCAAAATTTTTACCGTTCCGGAGTGGCATTCAGTGATGTCGTAAGATTGCTGGGCCTTCGCAACCGGAATGAACACCACCAGACTTAACACAATGATACCCACCATTTTCCATGCATTCTTAAAATACATGATACACCTCCTTGTTAGGAAGTATCGAGAGCACAAAGAGCTGAGCGCATAGCGTATTAGAACAAAATAATTTTGTTTAAATCCCCTCCCTTCTCACCATATATCCAATCATTCTTTCTCCACCACCCCTTTCTTTTTTGTTTCCGCTTCTGTCTAATCATTTTCGAACTGATAAGAATGTCCCAGAGTTAGATTCGTTCAGGAGGAATCAATGCTGAATCTTTGTGCACCGTTGGGGATCCATATAAAATCAATAGAAAATCACGGACGGGTTCAAATTAATGAAGGAAAGGTTAAGGTTGAGACGAATTTAACCATTCGAAGTTTGTAAAAAAACTGAAATCAGCCTAGTCCAGGTCCCGGGGGTTTGCGGCGTTTTCGCTCAGCCACCTTCAGTCTGGCTAAAGAACGACGGAGGGCTGCCTCAGCCGAAGCAGCCTCTGCGGTCAGAGGGGCGGCCTTCATCGTCTCTTGAGCGCGCCTCTTTGCTTCTTCTGCGCGAGCAATATCAATTTCATCAATCCGCTCACAGGCATCGGCCAGGATAATTACTTTATCAGCACGGACTTCAAGAAAGCCGCCACTGATGGCGAGGTACTCTTCTTCTTTATCCTTTCTAATCATTAAATCTCCGGGCTGAAGCATGGTCATGAGAGGAGCATGATGGGGAAGAATACCTAATTGCCCCTCCACTCCCCAGGCAATGACAGCGCTCACATCATCAGAGAAGATCATCTTCTCTGCGGTGACGATCTCTAATCGGAAGGTTGCCATATCTTCCTTCTACTAAGCAGAGAGAGGTCTCTGGTTTAACGGTTAAGGTTAGGATGCCAGTTTCGTCCAAGGTTAGGGTGTTGGCGGGCTTCTTAACCTTAATATATACTATTCCCCTTTCATCTTTTTGGCCTTTTCTACGGCCTCATCGATAGTGCCAACAAGATAAAAAGCGCCCTCAGGAAGGTCGTCGTGTTTCCCTTCCAAGATTTCCTTAAAGCCTCTCACGGTCTCCTTGATGGGGACGTACCTACCCGGAGTTCCGGTAAATTGTTCAGCCACATGGAAGGGCTGGGAGCAGAACCTCTGGATCTTTCTGGCTCTGGCCACGGTGAGCTTATCCTCCTGGCTCAATTCCTCTATACCTAAGATCGCGATGATATCTTGCAATTCTTTATATCTCTGCAGGGTCGCTTGAACTCCCCGAGCGACTCGATAATGTTCCTCGCCGACAATGAGAGGATCGAGGATTCGAGAGGTGGAAGCTAGGGGATCGACCGCCGGGTAAATCCCCAACTCAGCAATCGACCGCTCCAAGGCCACCACAGCGTCAAGATGACCATAGGTGGCTACAATACCTGGATCGCTGTAATCATCGGCTGGAACGTAAATCGCTTGGAAAGAGGTGATAGAACCCTTCTTCGTTGTGGTAATCCTTTCCTCTAACTCTCCTACGTCTGTTCCCAGAGTAGGCTGGTAACCGACGGCTGATGGCATGCGTCCCAGAAGAGCGGACAGTTCCATATTCGCCAGAACATAGCGATAGATGTTATCGACGAAGAGAAGGACATCCTGGCCTTCGACATCACGGAAATATTCTGCGACCGTGACACCCGTGAGGGCCACACGGGAGCGAACACCTGGGCTTTCATTCATCTGACCGAAAACCATAACGGTCTTATCCATGACGCCGGATCGTTGCATCTCTAACCAGAGGTCGTTACCTTCGCGGGATCTTTCACCGACACCCGCAAAGACAGAAAACCCTCCGTGCTCAGCGGCAATATTACGAATGAGCTCCATGATGATGACTGTCTTACCGACTCCGGCGCCCCCATAAGCACCGATCTTGCCACCTCTTGTAAATGGAGTGACAAGATCCATTACTTTTAGTCCTGTCTCTAGCATTTGGGGAACCGTCTCCTGTTCTGTCAGAGGAGGAGGGGGCCGGTGAATGGGCCATTTCTGCTCCGCCTTCACCTCACCCAGTCCATCAATCGCTTCGCCAAAGACATTGAATAACCGACCGAGGGTTGCGCGTCCTACAGGGACTGAGATAGGCGTCCCCATATCAATCGCCTCCGCTCCCCTTGCCAAACCATCGGTGGGGGTCAAAGAGACACCCCGCACCCAATTGTTGCCTATATGAGCTTGTGTCTCCACGATCACCTT
>Ga0209427_10001447_pt1 | contig 27365 bp, 27 predicted proteins | sample DeeMarSWOR136_30_FD_187465 | JGI IMG/M metagenome (GOLD analysis project Ga0209427, IMG submission 187465) | Marine sediment microbial communities from White Oak River estuary, North Carolina - WOR-1-36_30 (SPAdes) (version 2) | ecosystem: Environmental > Aquatic > Marine > Intertidal zone >...
GCAAACCTATGCCTGGCGCCATTGGGAGTTTTTATGGGATGTCCGTCAGCCGGGTGAATACACAATCATGGCCCGCGCAAAGGATACCCGCGGGCGCCAACAGCCCGAAACGGCCCTTTGGAATGTGCTGGGCTACGCAAATAACGGCATCCATGAACATGCCATTGCCGTCCTCATCGCCTGAAACGATTAAGGACCGCCCCCTTTTCCACCGCCCTCAAGATATGGGTCTTTCGCAGTTTCCTCCACAAGGCCTCCAAGATGACTGCTGGGCAGTCATCTGCACGCAACTTGCCGGAGCCACTCACGACCCGACAAGATTCGATCAGATCCCTGTTTCCACCCCACAGGCCCAATTCCTGCCCAATGTGGGACCTCAATGAGATGTGAATCAAGTAAAGATCCTCTTTGGCCAGGTTGGCAATATATACCCTGTCCTTGAGGGGCAAATCCGATACAAGCCTTTCGACGGCTTGATCCACCGTTTTGGGGTAGTTCCAATCGACCATGATTACCCTAAGGGCGCCACCGCACGTTCACTCCTTTCTTCCCAAAGACTCGCCCCCATTCTCGTCTTCTTCACTGCCCATTTTACCAGGTCGCATATGATTCGGATAAATGACAAGGCGTTGTCCAGGATGGATGTGGCGCCTGGGGTTAAGGCGGTTCCAGAGGATAAGGGATGTGAGAGGAACACCGAAACGCTCTGCGATCGTAGAAAGACTGTCCCCTTCTTTCACGAAATAGATCTGCTCCTTCTCGTTCGCCAAGTGATCTCTTGCCTCGTTTTTATATCGGGCCTCAAATCCTTCCGAGGCTCCCCTGGGAACGAGTATATGGTGCTTGCCTTTAGCGAGGTAGTGGCCTCGAATTTCCGGATTAAGGTCCTTGATCACCTTGAAATGCGTCCTGGCCGCCTTTGCGATGATGCGGATGGGCATTTCCCGCTCACAGGTCACTTCAACCTTATCGAATGTGAGCGGAGGATAATAGTCTTCTTCTTTGAGTTTGAAACCATATCTTTCAGGATCGGCAAAAATCATTTTTACGGAGAGAATTCGGAATATGAATCGCTGTGTTTCAAGGGGAAGGTAGAGCTCATAGTAATTGTTGCTGTCCTGTTCCATCATCTCTGTCATGAGCCCCTCCTCTCCCATGTTAAAGGCAGCAACAGCAAGGGTCCAAGACCCAAATGTCTTGTGCAAGTCTTTGAAATATTGAATGGCGGCCCGGGTTGACGCAAAAAGATTTCTCCTCTCGTCAATGCGCCTGTTAATGACCAGCCCGTATTTTCTTCCCGTCCCGGCTATAAATTGCCAGAATCCCCTTGCCCCTCTGCCCGATCTCACATGGGGACGGAGGGCGCTCTCCGCAACAGCCACATATTTGAGATCTTCAGGCAAGTCGTTGTCTGCCAGCATTTTTTCAATATGAGGCATGTAGCGACGCGAGCGCTTCAGCCAGAGGATGACCTGCGGCCTATCCCAAAGGGAAAGCAGGATTTCCTTTTCAAATCGCTCTCTGACCTCCTGATTTTCAATGGGGACCCGTTCACCATAAAGCTCAATAGATGCCGGTAAATCAAGAGATGAGAGCAGGGTCGGAAGATCAGCCCGCGCCTGGGTCTCGCCATATACATCTGAGCAGACTAGGACGATGAAACACAACAGGCAAATACAGATTCGCTTCATAGGATCTACCTTTTATATACCTTTATAAATTTGCCACAACTTCCAACTTCTCTCCATCTATCACAAGGAGTCATCCAGGCCATATCTATCATCGTGAGAAAGAGGGCTGTCCGAGCAACCCCACAAGCTCGGACAGTCCCCACGGATTCTCTACCCCCTAGAACCCTAAAGCCGTCCTGGAAGCCCTATGGGCTGGAAAAGGAGCCGGAGCCCCGTGGCCTGCGCCTCGGAGAGGAAAGGGCGAGGTGGGGGTATAATGACAACTCAAACAGACTTGTGGGTACAACACTAGTAGTTCTCGGCAAAGAGTTCAAAATAGGCTTGCGGATGCTGACATGTGGGACACTGGGCTGGAGGTGCTGATGCCTCTATGACGCGACCACAATTTCGACATTTCCAAAGCACCTTTTCCGGTTTCTTAAACACCGTCCCTCCTTTGACCGCCTCTATCAGCTTGTTGTAGCGTCGTTCATGCCACTGCTCCACCTCCGCCACCTGCTTAAAGACCTCTGCCGCTTCCTTGAAACCCTCTTGAGTGGCTTCGTCGGCAAAACCGGTATACAGGGTGGTCCACTCCAGGTTTTCACCAGCGGCCGCTGCCTTCAGCTGGGCGAGAGTGTCTCCAGGGACACCAGCCGGGTAACCCGCCGTTATGGTTGCTTCACCGCCTTCAAGTTGTTTGAAAAAGACTTTGGCGTGCTCCTTTTCATTATCGGCTGTCTCCAGGAAAATGCCACTGATCTGCTCGTAACCTTCCTTTCGTGCAATACTAGCAGCGAATGTGTAACGATTACGGGCCTGAGATTCGCCAGCAAACGCAGCCAATAGATTGTGTTCAGTCTTGGATCCTTTCAATTTCGCCATAACTTCACTCCTTTCACGATTTAGTCAAAGATTAGGGGAAAAACCATAACCCACAAGGGGCCACTGCGAAAATCTTGCGGGACTGACGGAGACCCCTAAGAAAATAATATGGGTATCATGAAGGTCTAAGTCAAACCACGCTCTAAATTTTGGCATTTTTGCCGATAGGCCGACTCCTTTTTCGAATCACCCAGTTCTCTATAACATGCCGCGGCCTGATAAAGGGCCTCTTTTGAATCGGGGTATCTTAGGAAGTACTCAAGGGCTTTGTCATAATCTCGTAAATTCATATAACTCAACCCCAAACACATATTGAGGTCTTGGCTATCCGGAAAGTATTCAATGCCTTCCGAGAGCACCTCTATGGATTCTTTATAGGCCTCAGCCTTCTGTTTAACAATGGCCAATCCCAGGTAGGCCCTGTGATTTGGATAATAGCCCAATGATTTTCTATAGAGTTTTTCAGCCATTTCCTCCTTATCTCTTATCAGATCAATCTTTGAATAATCGCCATGACTAAAGGTCATGGCAAGTCTTGAACAGAAATCTGCATGCAGTTCGTAAAGATCCTCTTCATCAATGAGATCAATGGACTTAACAAAGTTTTTGATATTTTTATAAAAATCGGTTCTCAGTTTCTCACCAAAGGCCAGAATCAGTTCGTCTGACAGATCGGGATCTGTCTCAAAATACATAATCCCCTCTATCCTGTTTAACCAGACATCATCCGTCACACGGGAGCGTTTCTGTAAGTCAGCATAAAGCTGGGTACCCGGGAATAGATCAAGGATGTAAGCGATCATACTCAAGGGCTTAATTTCATGAATGAGATCCAGGGTCTCTTGTATGGTGTCCCATGTTTCTCCAGGAGAGCCATATATAAAATAGGCCCTTGACAGCATACCGTACTGAACGGTCAGCGAAAAAGCCTTCTTGATCTGATCCGTCCCGATCTTTTTGTTCAGCACCGTTCTGATTTTCTCAGACCCGCTCTCCACACCATAGCTGATCTGGATGCAACCTGCTTTTCGCATCCAGTACAAGATCTCACCATCCACATGATCGACCCGTGAGATAGCAAACCAGTTGATCTTGAGATTCTTTTCAATAATTTTCTTGCAGATTTCTATGACGCGCTCTTTGTTCATGGTGAATGTGTCATCGGAAATGTAGAAAAACGTGATGCCTTTTTTATAAAGCAGTTCCAGTTCTTCCAAAAAGTTATCCGTGGAGCGAAATCTTATTTTGTGTCCCCAGAACTCAGGGGATCCACAAAAGGCGCAATTCCATGCACAACCCCGTGTGGAGGAGAGGTGCTGATAGGCAAAGTAATTGGCTGGAATGGGCAGTTTATCAAGATCGGGCTGGAGATCAGCTTTCTCTGTCTTTACGACCCTACCGTTCTCCCTAAAGGCAATCCCCTTGATATTTTGGAGAAGCCTTTCGTCTCCCTCCCCCATCCATTTGATGAGATCCAGGAAGGTGTACTCCCCTTCACCGATGACCACGAAGTCTATTTCTGGGAAATGCCTCAGAAGGTGTTCCCATAAGAGACTGGCGCCGATTCCTCCAAAAACAATCTTCACCTCCGGGTTGAGTTTTTTGGCCATCTGAGCAATGTCTATTCCGCCCCAACGGTTTGCGTGAAGGATAGAAAACCCTATGACGTCAGGTTTCTTGTCGTTAAGGACTTCCTCGATTTTCTCAGGCGTTTTATGGATGGCATGCCAGTTTAATATCTCAACCTCATACTTGTTTTCCTTTAAGACAGCCCCCACATAGTAAATGCCTATGGGCGGCACCGTAATATCTTCCACCTGAATCCGCTCTTCGATAAAGTAAGGATAAATGAGTAGGATTTTCATCTTAACTACATCTTGAGCTAAAAGGGCGAGGGAAATAAAAGCGATCGAGTATTGCACTTAAAGTGAAACTCCCCACGTCGGAACGCGGGGCACCTGACACTTGCCTAGACAACTTCCTCCCCCTTGATGGGGGAGGATTGAGGTGGGGGTGAAAAGCCCATAAATCTCACCCTCCCCCGCCCGCCTCGCCTGAGCGAGCTCATGCTCGCGATGGCGGGCAGGCCTTTTTCCCCTCCCATCAAGGGAGGGGAATTATGAGGACACCATTCATCCCAGACTTACAATCGGGGCATTCTGGCATATAGTCGTAAAATCCCAATGACAGATAGTCTTCAAAAAAAACTCTTCATCCATAGCTATTCAATTTTGGACTTTGTCATTTGGGATTCCTTTGAAATTTGTGCTTTGGCATTTAGCATGTTGTGCAGGAATACCGTTTCACATCTTACTCCACAACATTCTTCTGTAAGAGACTCTCAATCTCTTCTTTTGTATATCCCAGTTCTTCAAGGATTTCTTGGGTTTCAGAACCCCTAGGTGTGCCCGGTTTCTGAACACTCCCGGGTGTCCTGGATAGCCTTGGGGCAGGGCTAGGCTGGAAGACACCATCCATCTCTATAAGAAGCTCCCTCTCCCTGTTATGGGGATGGTTATCCACCTCATCCATGTCCAATATGGGCGCGACACATGCATCTTTACCATGAAAGATGGCTGCCCATTCGTCCCGCGTCTTTGTCTTGAACACCTCAGCGAAGCGAACCTGCATTTCTGGCCACTTCCCCATATCGTGCTGATCGGGCAGCGTGGATGGATCCATATCAAGCCCTTTCAACAATTCTGCGTAGAATCGTTCCTCTATGGCGCCCACGGACATGAACTTACCGTCCGCTGTTTCGTAGGTCTGATAATAAGGCGCACCGCTATCCAGCATATTGGTTCCAATGTTAAGGGTCATGAGATGATTGCCTAGGAGGCCCCAAAAAAAGGTGGAGATATTCGTCGCACCGTCAACCATGGCTGAATCCACGACCTGTCCCTTCCCAGAGGTGCTCCTCTCTACCAAAGCGAGCAGGATCCCCATGGCACAAAGCATGCCCCCGCCCGCAAAATCCCCCAGGAGGTTGCAGGGTGGAAGGGGCTTTTCGCCTTTTCTTCGAAAGAGGGAAAGGGCCCCTGAAAGGGCGATGTAGTTGATATCGTGTCCGGCCATGCTGGCGTATGGCCCGTTTTGGCCCCATCCTGTCAGACGTGCGTAGATCAGCCTCGGGTTCAGGTCCATGGTCTCATCGGGACCGAGGCCCAGTTTCTCCATAACCCCGGGGCGGTAGGGCTCCAACAGAACATCAGTGACCTGAATCATCTCGCGGACGATAGCGATGCCCTCCTCTGTCTTCAGGTTGACCCGCATGGACCGCTTCCCCCTGTCAAAGGGGTTTTTGGCCATGACGTTGGGGATCTCTGGTGCCCCCATGGTTAGCCGATCCACAATGACCACATCTGCCCCAAAATCGGCGAGTATCATGCCGCAATAGGGAGATGGGGCCAGACCCGCCATCTCAATCACCTTGATTTCATCCAGTGGTCTCATACTTTCTCCTTCCATAAAGAATCATGGTCCACAGGACCAGGGCTTCGAATCACTCTACAAAATCCAACTTACCCTAAGAGAGAAGAATAAGTCCGGCCAACATTCCCTTGGGAACCATCTCAGGATCACTGTCTTTGAGGATTGTATAAATATCCCAGCCCACATCGCGTGAGAGCTTGAATACGTTTATTCCCAAAGCCTCCATGGAGGGACGGGCCAGCGAAGGATAACGGCATTCTCCTTGGTCCATCAATGCGTCACATGTTCTACCCCTGCAAAAGACAGGCTTGCAGGACCCTGCAGCCAAACCCTTCGCAAGGGGAAAGCCCTCCTCTATGGCTGAGGCCTCAAGCTTGGAGGCGATCATGTAGACTGTTTTGAATGTGTCGAACCGGTCCTCCGAAAGAAGAACCTGAGGAGAAACATCGATTTTGAAAAACAACGCCCTTTCATATTTCTCAATCCATTTCCTTGCCTGACCTGGTCCCATGACATGGGGCGGACAGTTCACACTCTTGCCGTATCCGCTGCACAGATGGGCTTTGCACATCTCGACCACCTCATTCTCCACAGGAATCCCATCTACCGCGATGATCTTGGCTTCACTCGCACCCAGCTCTAAAGCTTCCTTCTGAAGCTTTGTGAGGCGATGATTTTCTTGAATGTTCATGATCATTCCATCCACGCTATCTAAGCCCCCCTCTCCTAACCCGCTCCCTCCAGGGGACTCTCTCGCAGTTCGTCATCCCGGCCAAGTCCCGCGGCCTGTCCGGCGAAGCTTTAGCGAAGACGGAAGCTGGAGGCGAGCCGGGATCCACAACGGCTTGACTTTCTGCGATTTTCCTGGATTCCGGGTCTCGCCCAAGATGGTTGGGCTCGCCCGGAATGACAGTTTTGTCGGGTTTTGACACAACCTCCCAGGGGAGCAGGAAACTCAGGGGCTGCCGATGTGGCCCCCTCCCGCTTGACGGGGGTGGGGATGCATCTTTAAAGAAATTTCTATAAATCACAGGCCCAGAAATGCCTTTCTTACCAGATCAGAACGCAGCAATTCATCACCGGTCCCTTCTAAGACCACTTTTCCTGTCTGTATCACATACCCCCTGTCCGCCATATCCAGTGCCTCACGCACATTTTGCTCCACGAGGAGGATGGTTATCCCTTCCTGCTTCAGCTGTCGCACGGTCCCCAATACCTCATCCACCAGGCGCGGGGCCAGGCCAAGGGAGGGTTCATCCAGCATAAGCAATTGGGGGTTGGACATGAGACCGCGGCCTATGGCCACCATCTGTTGTTCACCGCCAGATAGGGTGGATGCCGCCTGTTCTTGCCTATCGCGAAGCGTTGGAAATAGACTGTAAACATACTCAAGATTCCTTTGGATGTGCGTCTCATCCTTCAGCACATAGGCACCCAAAAGGAGGTTTTCCTCCACCGAGAGCGGACTGAAGAGCATTCTTTCCTCCGGGACATAGGTGATTCCCAGGCGGACAATATCTTCTGTCTTCAGGTTCTGAATCTCTCGGTTGTTGAAAAAGATCTGGCCATCAAAGACCCTTAGGGCCCCCATGATGGCCTTCAGAATGGTGGACTTCCCTGCCCCATTAGCGCCTACGACGCAAGTGGCCTCGCCCTTGGACACATCAAGGGAAATCCCTTGGATCACAGGGATACCAGAATAACGTACACCGATTCTTTTGAGCTGAAGAACCTGACCTTCCATGGGTTATGTTAACTCCTGCTCGTATTCCTGGGCATATCGTTCTCCCAAGTAGGCCTTTATCACGTTAGGGTCCTTGGCAATGGACTCTGGATGGCCCTCTGCTATCTTTCTCCCGTAGTCCAAGACGATGACCCGCTCGCTGACGTTCATGACCAACTCCATCACGTGCTCGATGAGCATCACCGTAACGCCCAGTTCTCCGTGTGTGAAACGAATGGCCGTCATGACCGCCTCAATCTCACTGGGGTTTAGGCCCGCAGCCACTTCATCAAGAAGCAACATTTTTGGATCTGTTGCAACGGCCGTGGCCATGGCAACCCGTTTTTGCGCGGCCACGGGGAGTTCGCTCACCATGTAATCAGCCAAATCCCTTAATCTGAAGTCATCTAACACCTTTTCCGCCCGCGCCTTTGCCTTACGTGCCGAACGGGTCCGCATGAAGCAACCCACCATGACATTTCCCAACACTCTCAGGTCTCCAGAGGCCACATAGACCTGAAAGGTGCGCGCAAGACCGAGTCTTGCCACCTCGTGGGCCCTGAGCTTGGTGATGTCCAGACCATCGAAAGTGATTCTCCCCGATGTGATAGGATGTAAACCTGCTATGCAGTTAAAGAGTGTGGTCTTTCCTGCCCCGTTCGGGCCGATCAGACCGACCAACTCCCCCTCCTCCACGCTGAAGGAGATATCCGCATTGGCCCTCAGTCCCCCGAAGTCTTTGGTCACGTTTTGAAGTTCTAATAAATTCATTTTTCCCGTTTCTTTTGTCGGACTTTCTCTACAATGCCCCATATACCCTTGGGCTCCACGGCCGAGATGAGCATGATAATGGCTGCATAAATGACCAGATCGATGCCAGCCAGACCCGCCTGGGCACCCAGCCATGCCTTGAGATAGTTCTTCATGGGAATCAAAACGGCAGCACCAATGATAGGCCCCCACAGGGACCCAGCGCCGCCCAACATGGCCATGAGCGCAATGAGGATGGAAATATCCAAACTCATGGTATCTTCAGGCTCGATGTTTTTGATGTAACACGCATGAAAGGAACCCACCACGCTCACAAAGGCGGTGGCAATGGCGTAAGTTTTTATTTTGGCCCAGTGGACGTTGATGCCCAGGGACTGGGCCACATGCTCATTATCTTTTATGCAGCGGAGCTGGTATCCCAGCTGTGATTTTCTGAACCAGTTTACGTAAAGAATGCCGAGGAAGAAAAGGCCCAATATGACATAGTAGTAATAGAGATCCTGCTTAAATATGAGTCTCAGAAAATCGGGAGGATGATATTTAACGGGTGAAATCTCAAGCCCTCTTGCTGCACCCACGAAATCCCAGACCTCGAAGATGTCTTTGAGCACCAAGGAGGTGGCTATCGTAGCAATGGCGAAATAGTGCCCTTTAAGCCTAAAAAGGGGATAGCCGATGATGAAAGACCAGGTCACGGCAAAACAGACCCCGATAGGCATGGAAACCCAAAAGGGAATATCCCACCGTATCAGGAAGACCGCTGTGGTAAAGGCTCCAATCCCCACATACTGGGCCTTCCCCAGGTCCACCTGACCTCCGTAACCTCCGATGGTATTCCATCCCATGCCGTACACAGAGAACATGAGGAACTGGATCATGGTGGCCATGGCAAATGAGGAGTGCGGGAGCAGTGGAAAGAGCAACAGAAAGGCCGAGAACCCTGCAGCTATAAGCAGATCAACCCGGGGAAAATCTGAAAAATCAAAAGCGCTCTTTAATGCTTCCATCCAAAGAGTCCTCTGGGTCTAACCACCATAATGACGAAGTACGCTAGATACACCCAAGTGTACTTGAAAGAGGTCATGGGGACATTGGCCATCCATTCCAGATTGAATGTATAGGTGAAAAAGTCCCAAATTCCGGGGATCTCTGTGATGATCCCAACCGCCAACCCGGCAAAAAAGGCCCCAGTCACACTGCCAAAACCCCCCAGCGCCACAATGGCAAAGGCAATCATGGTGAAAAGAAGTCCCACATAGGGATTGACCGACCAGAAATTGACCAGGAGGGCTCCAGCCACGGTCACGGTCCCGCCTCCTATGCCCCAGGCGATGGCATTCATCTTTTCCGTAGGGATGCCCATGTAACGGGCCCCTTGGGCATTCAACGCCGTCGCAGTCAGGGCCCTGCCCAGCTTTGTGCGGTTTATGAAAAGCCAAACGATCAGAAAGGAGACCACAGAAAGCAGCGCCCCAGCCAGCTTGGTGGCAGGAAGAATAATCCCCATGCCCAGGTCAAAGCTCTTGCCCACCAGGATGCCTTCATGGATGGCCCTGTCTTCTGAACCGAAAATCAGGAGCGCCAAATTTCTTAAGAAGAGCATCAGGCCGAATGTCCCGAGCAGTTGAGCGACCATGGGTCCCCTGATGAGGTATCGTATGAAGCCAAAATAGCACAAGATCCCCAGCAGGAATCCGACGAGCGCAGCGCATGGTAAGGTCAGCAGAGGATCCATCCCCGTGACATGAGCCGTCAAGAGCCCTGTGTACATGCCAATCATCAGAAACTCACCGTGGGCAAAGTTCACGATGTCCATGACGCCAAAGATGATCGTCAGGCCAAGGGCCACCAGGGCAAGGACCATACCGATCTGCAGACCAGCCACTATGGAGGGCGCAAGGATATCCATCAATATCTCCTCGGTTGTGAAAACGGGTTTGCGACCTATTCAACTCCCCCGCTCCGCCAAAGAGCGGAGAAAATCCGGGGGAGAGATAGGTAATCGTAAAATGATTAGAAACCCTTAAAGGGGAAGATCATATCGGCAGAAGAAACATCAAAGGGATAGACGATCTCCAGGACAAGAGACCCATCCTTGGCCTTCTGGTATTGGCCGATCAGGCCAGATCCCAGCACATTCTGTCCAAGTTCCTCTCCAGAGGTGGAGAATTTAATGCCTGCCCAGGGCACCACCAGTTCTTTACCTGCTATATGGATCCTGTTGGCCACCTTCTGGATATCAGCCGGCTTTGTGGATGCCGCTTCCTCAAGCACGTGAACCCAGGTCTGCAATCCAGTGAACGCCCGGGCCGAGGCCCCTCCCAGATCATTGCCCGTCTTCTTTTTATAGAGGGCGTTCACCTGTCCGGCGACCGCCTTGATCTCTACCACTTTGGGAAGGAAAACCGACCGGGTCATTATGCCCACAATGTCATCCCCCAGTGTGCTTCGGAATTCAGGTTTTTCAAATCCAGCGTCCTGCCCCCAGATGACTTTGGGTCGCGCCTTTTGTGCCTTCAACGTCTTGACCATCAGAATTGCATCCGAAGTGTAAGAGGCAAAGAGCATCACGTCCGGTCTGACCGCCTTCAGGGAACGGACCTCGCTGGATAGATCCGCTGACTTGGCTGCGTAAAGCAGAGACTTCCTCAGCTTAAATTCATACTCATTTGCAAAGGAGCCGATGAGTCCGGAGACATGGGAGCCCCATTCCGTTTTTTCACAAGCCGAGGCCAAGTTCATAATCTCTTCTTTGGACACTGGCTTAACGCCCTGCACCTTACCCTCTGTCAGGCCTTTTAGCAATTCAAAGAGGTCCTTGGTGAACCACCTGTCATGGGGTGTGGTACGCCAGAACCACCTAAAACCCCTTTTTGTGAGGGCCGGGGAGGTGGAGGTTCCGTTAATCATGGGGACCCCGTACTGCTCTGCGACGGCACTGACGGTCTTGGTCACCGAGCTGTGATAACAGCCCAGCAGGCCATCCACTTTGTCATCCAAGATCAGTTTCTTGGCCAAGTCCGCTCCCAGGGTCGGGTTGCCCTCGTGATCCTTGAAAATGAGCTGAATCTTGGCTCCACCCATGCTTTGGATCCCAGCCTTCTTGGCCATGGTCATGTCCAGGTGTGGCATGACATTGTTGGCAATCCTGGCGGAAAGCTCCGCGCCAGCCCGAAGCTCTCTGCCGGCCGCTGCAGCCCCACCTGTAATGGGGTATATAACCCCGATCTTAATCTCTTCAACGGCCCAGACCGATGCAGGGAGAAGGAGAATTGAAACAGCCAGGATACCGATAATGAAAAGACCCCGCCTAACCGAATAACCCTTTTTCATTTCTCAACCTCCTTTTTGGGTAAAGGTGTTTGAATAGAAAGGGACCTATCGTTGACCCCTGACGCACAAAAAAGATCACTTAGGACACCCTTTGTAAGGCGCAGGAAATGGCAGAAAAATGGGCCCAGAGGAGCAGAAATCCCCCTTACAATCTATGGGATGCTAAAAAAAGGATGCCTATCTGTCAAGGTCTAAAAGAGGGTCAGATGTTCGTCCAACAGGTCCGAGACGAACATATGCCCAGGGGAATGGGTGATGACGAGGGGAACGCTTTCTGACGTGGCAGCCAGTGTGGAGGTGACACCGCAGGCCCAAAACACGGGGATCTCACCCTGTTTAATGGTCACAGGATCCCCAAAATCGGGCGCTTCAAGACTCTCGATTCCAATCTCCTCCGGTGATCCCAGATGAATGGGGGCCCCATGGGTGAGGTGAAATCGCGTGGTGATCTGTGAGGCACGAATGGCCTCTTCAGGCTTCATGGGCCTCATGGTGACGACCAGCGGGGTGGAAAAGGGTCCTGCGGGCTCGCAGGCCCGGTTGGTGATATACATGGAGACGTTTTTTCCCTCTTCTATGTTTCTGATGGAAATACCGGCAGCCAAGAGGGCATTTTCAAAAGAGAAGCTACAACCCAACAAAAAGCTCACCATGCCCTCATCGAAGATATCCATCACTTCTTCAACCTCGGATCTGAGGACGCCCTTTTCATAGACCCTGTATTTGGGCAGATCCGTCCTCAAATCCGCGCCAGGTGCGATTTTGGGTTCCACCTGCCCGGCCTCCAGGACGTCCAAAATGGGACAGGGTTTGGGATTACGGACACAGAAGAGGAGAAAGTGGAAGGCATACTCCTGGGGGAGCATGACCAGATTGGCCTGGACGAAACCCGCGGCCACGCCTGTGGTGGGCTTTGTCCATGCCTTGTCCCGTATGAGGCGCCGCAACTCAGCGGGTGATAAATTTTCGTTCATTTATCGGCAATAGGTGTGGATTTACAATGATATAAAACGAAGCTATCCCGATGCCCACGACAAGGGGGGTATCGGGATCAGCTTCATGTCAAGTTCAGGCGATAGATGGCTAGATTTTCGTTGATTTAGGTCTTGCTAAGACTTTAGACGCGGTTATTCAGGCTTGTCAAAAGCTTTCCTTATTGTCCCCGCATCAGATGGAGAACCATTTTGCCGCCCGTCCAGTACTCCACATACTTTGCGCCCGTGTTGATCCTGTAGGTATATCCTTGCTTACCCTTCTGGTTGGAACGGTATACCTGGGTTGGGTATTCCAATGATCCGTTAAGCCAGTTTCGGTAGCTCGCCATGTTTTCATTGGAAATCTTAACGATAAACTCTGCACCCCAATAGTCTTGATGCACTTTCACAAAAATATCATTGCCTTCGGTGAGCACATGGTCCACCACATCCTGATCCATCTTTATGGCGGAAAAGGTCCCGGGATTTGTACCCTGCTGAGCCTGAATAGCCGCGGGCATAAGCAAAAACAGGGCCAGCATAACACTGAATAGTCCTCTCATAATCAAGCCTCCAGATAATGATTTAAAGCCCCCCGAGCACTCTTAGATAAGTCCGTTTTCTCGAAGACTTGCATCACTCTTTGCCCGGAAGAGACACGGGGTATTATACCAGAAAAACTGAGGCTTTCTCAACTAAAGATCCCCTCAGATCATCAGACGCATAATTTTACGAAATGCGGGCCTTTAGCCGTTCAAGTCCACCTTGTCAAATCCGGGCCGGATAAATGCTCTTGCGTCCGGAAATGCCTTTTCCACATTCTTTCGCAGTCCCTCGAGATGTAAAATGATGCCCATGACGTCTTTTTTGAGCATGGGTAGATGAGCAGCCACCTCTCCCCAGGCTGCGATGGAGCGGTCCATACCGATTAAAGCCACCTTTGCAGAACCATCTGAATCTTTGGGAAACTCTTCCAGCCCTTCCCATCGATCTTCCATCTCGCCTCTCACCGCTCGCATAAGCTTGACCCAAATCTGGTGTTGGTACCAGCGGATCACCTCCAGGGCTTCTTCCAGGCTTGTCTCTTCCCGATCGGGGTCGACTTTCCGTATCCCAAGAGGCCCTACCGGCTCAGCCTCATCTTCCGCTTCTCCGAACAAGTCTCTGGCCGAATCAAACCAATCATCCACCATAGCCCCATAGGCCTTGGCCGCACGGCAGCATGCGTTACTTTCCACCACTTCATCCTTCAGCCGCCTTTCCTCTTGGGTTTCTTCATCATCTATGGCATCAAGGTCAATTCCCCGTTCCTCTGCCATCTCTTTCAAGAGTTCGAGGGTCACTTGGAACGTTTCAGACAGCTTGTTCCAGAAGGCCTCATTTTGTATGTCGCGTGTTTCAGGGTCCGCGAAATCCTCCTCAGAAAGCTCAAAATTCATGCAACGGGAAGTGAAGGGACAACGTTCACACCACCGATCGCAGTAATTGTAAATCCCGCTGATGAACCTCGGATCTTTGCCAAGCTTCTTCATCCTTTCTTTATCCATCACACCACCTCTCGAAGGAAGCTCCCGTCCGCAAAGGGCGGGGCATCTTTAAAAGCTAAATTGAGCTCCATTTCAAGGAGTAATGACTATTTAAGGAGGTCCCCCTGTTGTAAGCGGTATTTCTCTAGAGCACCTTCCAGCCACTTTTGCGTGAGCACGGTTTTGCCATCTTTCATCCTGACTTGGTAGGCCTTACCCGTCATCAGGCTTTTTGTTCCGGCAAGCCTGATAAAGTCTTCGGGCGTCTTGATCCGATCTTTGAAATGTTCGTATTTCCTGCGCATGTGGGCCGCTGCCTCATGGGGCATGTGTTCTCGATCGTTCCTGATAAATACCACATGCGCGTTCTTCACGTACGCCAATAAATATTTAATGGTGGACTGCAGGTCCTCTTCTGCTGTTGCGCGCTGAGCGCAGACGCCTAGCAAGGCGATTAAAACGATCACTCCAAGATATGCCTTGCTTCTCATCGACTCCCTCTGCCAATCCTTGGCACCCACTTCCCCGTTACTTCCTTATACCTTTTATAGTCATCCCCAAACCTGTCAACGAGTAACGCCTCCTCGTAGCTGGCGATGTAATTGTGGAAAATAAATATCCCCACGAGTAACCCAAGGGACAATAGGGAGGCCGTAGCCACTGATAGCCCCAGGTAACCTAAGATGCTGGCTAAGTAAAGGGGATGCCTCACGTACCGGAAGGCCCCCGTGGATACCACACTCTCAGGTCTCTGCTCGTGGCTGACCACAACATGGCCTGCCCTGAAAAGATATATTGCAGCAACGAGTGTGAGGCCCAAGATGGCCAGGCGAATATAGAGCGGCACGTAATTCGAGAGAAATGTGGATATGCGAAGGAAAAACGAATCTGCCACCCAAACCACCAGGAACAAAGCAAACGATATCAGCTGCCCCGCGTCACTAAAAGGATGCTCACCGTCTTTTTCTTTCATTCTTCATTCATCCTTGTACTCAGAAGTTGAATTTCAAATTTTCCAGTTATTTGTCTAATTGGGTCGGGCCAGTTATCCTGTTGATTATTCCAGATTAATCTTTCATAAGAAAATCCTATTAAGGCCTATATCTTCGTTTTTGACCCCGAAATGATTTCCATGGGCCGCTGATCCCTCAAAATACTGATCCCCTTCTCCTGCGTCGCCTTGCCCGCCCCTCGAACCCTTTCAAAATCCCCATTGCTTCAGTAAAATAGGTTCTAGCCGTGACTTTACAGAAAATTCCCACCTATTCGGATATACTTTGCTTTTTAATCAAATTTTAGGCATATTCGTCAAACCAAATATTCGATTCATGCACATCAGGGCCATCAAAAAGCGAAAATAAGTGATATGGATAGAATGAAATGCATTTTAGGATGGCCTACGAATAAATAGGGACCAAAAAAGTTTTTGGGCTGGAAATGAGATGATTGTTATTGGGGTCGATACAGGCGGAACCTTTACGGACTTCGTGTTCAAAGATGGGGATAGGTGGGGTGTCTATAAGCTCCTATCTACGCCTCACAATCCTGCTGAAGCGGTGCTAAACGGCCTTCAACATATTGCTGGGGCAAAGGGAAAGCGCATCGTTCACGGCTCCACCGTCGCAACAAATGCCATTCTTGAGAGAAAGGGAGTTAAAACCGCCCTTATAACCAATGAGGGGTTTGAAGACATCATTGAGATCGGAAGGCAGAACAGGAGGCGGTTATACGACCTGGCCTATAGAAAAGAACCGCACATTGTGCCTAAAGAGCTCAGATTTGGCGTAAAACAGAGGACCCTATGCACGGGGGAGATCCTTGAAGATCTCGATGTGAAAGGGGGCCAAGATATCCTTCAAAAAATTAGAGAGGCAAAAGCGGAATCAGTTGCCGTTTGTCTTCTTTATTCCTACCTGGCCCCAAGCCACGAGAAGACGATAGGTGATCTTGTTGAGGCCTTAGACATCCCTGTCTCCCTTTCCCACCACATACTATCAGAGTTCAGGGAGTTCGAACGGACCTCCACCACAATCATCAATGCCTATGTTTCGCCGAAGATGAAGGGATATGTCTCCTATCTCATGGACGCCCTGGGCAAAGAGGATAGCTTGCGCGTCATGCAGTCCAATGGGGGCAGCATCTCGGCCGTTACGGCCATGAACGAGTCGGTAAGGACCATTCTCTCTGGACCTGCAGGCGGCGCGGTAGGTGCCTATGAGATCGCCAAGATGGCAGGATGCGACAAAATCATCTCCTTCGACATGGGGGGAACCTCTACAGACGTCTCCCTCATGGACAGACAACTATCCCTCACACTGGAATCTGAGATATCGGGATATCCGGTCAAGGTCCCCATGATAGACATCCACACCGTAGGTGCTGGAGGGGGCTCTGTGGCCTATAGGGACCTGGGTGGTTCACTAAAAGTGGGCCCTGAGAGTGCTGGGGCCGATCCGGGCCCCATATGTTACGGGAAAGGCGATAGGATCACCGTCACTGATGCGCACCTCTACCTGGGAAGGCTCATCCCAGAGCACTTCTTGGGGGGAAGCATGACGCTCCAAGTGGACAAGCTTGAACCCTATTTCAATCACATGGCCAAGGATTTAGGCCTTTCAACGGTTGAACTGGCTGAGGGGATTCTTTCCGTGGCCAATACGGCCATGGAAAAGGCCATTCGGGTGATCTCTGTGGAGAGGGGATTTGATCCCAGGGAATTCACCCTTTTCACCTTTGGCGGTGCCGGGGGCATGCATGCCGCTTATCTTGCCAAACTGCTCAGCATTCCAAAGGTCCTTGTACCCCGCAGCCCGGGCATCCTCTCAGCCATCGGCATGCTCATGGCCGACATCATTAAAGACTATTCTTTGACGGTCATGCTTAACCAATTTAATGCTGATGCAGAAGAAGTCTCAAAACTGTTTCACAGCCTTGAAGACAAAGGAACACAGGATTTGATCTCAGAGGGCACCGAAGAGAAAAACGTTATTTTGGAGCGGTATCTGGACATGCGGTATGAGGGACAGTCCTATGAGATTATAGTGCCCTTCGATGACGACTTCATCGAGGGTTTTCATGGGCTGCACGAGAAAAAGTATGGTTACCGAAATCAGGACAAGACCGTGGAGATTGTCAATTTGAGGCTCAGAGCAAGGGGTGTCCCAGACAAGCCCACATTTGAAAAATCTCAGGTATCTTCAAAAAAACCGATAGCCGAGGCCTTGCTCGGGCAAAGAGAGGTGGTCTTTGATTTTAAGCCGGCAAAGACACAGATCATTAATAGAGAGAAACTGGTGAGTGGCAACAAAATGAGCGGCCCTGCCGTTTTGGTGGAGTATTCTTCCACTATTGTGGTGCCTCCATTCGCAGAGGCTTCAGTGGATGAGTACGGTAATCTCATCATGGACATAAATTAACTCACCACAGAGACACCCGCAGTCGCTAACCGCCGTCGCCAAAGGCTTTGGCGGGTCAAGAAGCTATGGCGGGCAAGCAGATGAAGCAGGGAACAGGGTATGGAGGTACGGGAGTACGTGGTTACGGAGGTACGGGGGAACGAGGGGAGGACAGTATGAGGCACAGGGAAGATATCCGTCCCTCCTTCCCACCGTCCCTCCGTACCTTAGACGTGAAGCTTTTTTGATCCGAAGGTTATTCATGGGACACAGGTTGAGGAGTGTGGTGTGAAGGTAAATCCTATCCTGCTTGAGGTGTTTAAAAACAGGTTTTCTTCCATCTCTGAAGAGATGGGGGTGACGCTGACGAGGACCTCTTTCTCTCCCAATATCAAGGAGAGGAGAGATTGTTCTTGTGCCATTTTCAACAAAGAGGGAGATATGGTGGCACAGGCCGCACACATCCCCGCTCACCTGGGTTCTATGCCCCTCTCCGTCAAGTCTGCCATAGAGAGTGTTCCATTCAATGATGGGGATATGGTCATCCTCAACGACCCGTTTAAGGGAGGCACCCATCTTCCTGATATCACCATAGTGGCTCCCGTGTACTCAGGAGATAAGGATCCCTTCTTCTATGTGGCGAATCGTGCGCACCACGCCGATGTGGGCGGCATGACATCCGGATCCATGCCTCTCGCCTCTTCCATCTTTCAAGAGGGAATCATCATTCCACCCATCAAGATCTATGAGGCCGGTCAGATTGATAAAAAGATTATGAAGTTTTTCCTCAATAATGTGCGGACACCCATAGAAAGAGAGGGAGACTTTGCTGCTCAGATCATGGCCAATATAACGGGTGTCAGGAGAATCAAGGAACTCATAGAAAAATATGGCCTGGAAATGGTCGATTTCTATGCCAGAAGCCTTTTGGACTATGCGGAAAGAATCACCAGAAAAACGATCGAAACCATTCCTGCCGGCACGTATACATTTGAGGATTTTATGGACGATGATGGTTTGTCTGAAGAACCTGTCAAGATTAAGGTGGTTGTCCAGGTCAAAGGAGATGAGGTGACCCTCGATTTCTCCGGATCCCATGCGCAGGTGAAAGGCAGTATCAACGCGGTGTATGCGATCACCTTGTCATGCATCTTGTTTGTCTTCAGATCCCTGGTAGAGGAAGAAATTCCAACAAACGCCGGCTGCCTCAGACCCATAACTGTCCTCACCAAAAAAGGGACCGTCGTGGACGCCAATTTCCCCTCAGCCGTTGCAGGCGGGAATGTGGAAACGTCGCAGAGGATTGTGGATGTGGTTTTGGGAGCCCTCTCTCAGGCGCTGCCAGAAAAAATTCCGGCTGCCAGTCAGGGGACCATGAACAATATTACCATCGGCGGCATCGATGAAAGGAACGGGCAGCCCTTTGCGTATTATGAGACCCTGGGGGGAGGGATGGGGGCTTCAACGAGAGGACCCGGTGAGAGCGCTGTCCACTCCCATATGACAAATACCTTGAACACACCCATTGAGGCCCTCGAATACAGTTACCCCTTCTTAGTTACAGAATACTCTGTCAGGCGCGGATCAGGTGGCCACGGAATTTTTCAGGGAGGTGACGGGATTGTCAGGGAGATCAAACTCCTTTCGGATGCAGAAGTCACGGTTCTCTCAGAAAGGAGGAAGTTGTCCCCCTATGGTCAAGCGGGGGGAAAGCCGGGCAAGACTGGTAGGAATATTGTCACAAGAGGAGGCGTCAGTTCTGAAAGGCCCAGCAAATTCAGCGAACAGTTAAAAAAGGGAGATGTACTCAGGGTTGAGACACCTGGCGGCGGAGGATACGGATCGGCTCGACCTGAGGAGTTCGAATGAGCCTCACTCGAACTCCTCGCCGATAGTTCTCATTGCCGAAGGGCTATGTCTTAGGGTCCATGAACCGTTCCGCTCCGAGCTCACGGCCGATGGGCTCAGGGTTTCGAGTAAAATTTAGGATGGTCTGAAAGCCAGTGTGGTTCTGGGGCCCTGCTCTCCTTCTTGATGCAAGAACTTCACCGTCATGGGCATACCCACTTTGATGCTTTCAGGGTTGTTTCCGTCCACTTCGTCGATACGTGCATCCACCCGAGCACCCTCCTCTAGCTCCACCACCCCTGAAACGTAGGGGTTCTTTCGATTGTATCCCTGCGCAATCATTGACGGAGGACCTATAGCAATACACGTGAAGGCACCCAGTTTTCCCTTACCCTTCATTTCCACCCACTCCATATCCGAGCTGTAGCACTTTGTGCAGATGGGCTTCGGAGGCACGAAGAGGGCATCACACGCTTTGCACTTGGAACCCATCAGCTTTTCTTCGTTCAAAAATTGCTCATAAGCAATATCGCTAAATGGCCTTTGCTCCATCTTTCTATCTCCTTTCAAGGATCGTAAAAGTACAGGTGCCTCCGGTACCTCCCAGGTTATGGGCTGCGCCAATTCGTAAATCTTTCTTCGGAACCTGTCGTTCCCCCGCTTTACCTTTCAACTGTGTCCAGACCTCATAGAGCTGCGAAACACCTGTAGCGCCCACAGGATGCCCCTTGCACTTCAGCCCTCCTGACGTATTGATTGGCATCGGGCCGTCCAAGCGGGTCTGGCCTTCTTCCACGGCCTTATATCCTTCACCCGGCTTGAAGAAACCCAGATCTTCTATATGGATAAGCTCAGCTATGGAGAAGCAGTCATGGACCTCGGAGAATTGGATATCCTCTGGTTTGAGGCCGGACATGCCATATGCCTCCTCTGCAGCATATCTGGTCGCTTCGAAATATGTCATGTCGTCACAGGAGTGCAGGCCCCTGCCACTGCCCTGCCCTATTCCAGCCACATAGATGGGTTCATCTGTGAAGTTTTTCGCTATGTCCTCACCAACCAGCAACATACAACTCGCTCCATCACTGATAGGACAGCAATCATAAAGATGCATGGGCCAGGCAACGACCGGGTTTGCTTTGAGATCGCGCAGAAAGTCCTTCTCGTCCTGCCACTCTGGCACAGGGATACCCTTTTTCTCCAGACTCTTTGCCTTGGCATTCATCAGGTCTCGAATGGAAAGCTTGAACTGGGCCTTGGGATTGAGGGGCGCATTATTGTGGCTCTTTATGGTCACGTTCATGAGATGCTCACGATTCGCCCCATATTTTGCAAAATAGGCGGTGGCTACGGCTCCAAAAACGCCTGGAAAGGTAAACCCCACCCTCCCTTCGTAGGGTACGGTTGCGAGGGCCAGACCCTCCGCCACTTCCTCAGTGGTTCGTTTTGACATCTCCTCCAGTCCACCGACTAGGACCATATCGTAGAAGCCTGAGGCTATGGCAAATACACCCTCCCGTAAAGCAAGTGCACTTGAGGCGCACGCCCCCTCTGTTCTCGTTGCAGGCTTTGGCGTGTGCCCAATCAAATCGGAGATGATAGGCCCCCAATGGGATTGGTGTACAAAGAAATCGTTTGAGAAGTTTCCCAAATAAAGGGCCTCTATTTCTTTGGGGTCCACACCTTTGTCTACGGATGCAAGCATCTCATTAAAGGCTTCAGCAAACACGTCCTTTGTGTCTTTGTCCGGGAACATGCCAAATTTGGACATGCCCGCGCCCACGATGGCCACCCCTCGTCCTAGTTTTCTACGCTTTGCCATTTCATCCCTCCTGTATGAATAGCGAATGATGACATGAATTTTCGCCTTTATAAATTGAAACTTTTATCCGAAATCCATCAAAAGTTCAACATAATTAAAAGGCCTTAGCTTTTGAGGCCTTTCAGTGCGGATATGATTGCAGGAACGACCTTATAGAGATCATCCACAATTCCATAATCTGCCAAGTCAAAAATTTCCGCCTTCGGGTCTTTATTTATGGCGACAATGAGTTCCGAATTCATCATCCCCACTGTATGCTGAACTGCTCCTGAAATGCCACAGGCCATGTACAGGCGAGGTCTCACTGTCTTTCCCGTCTGGCCAATCTTACGCTCGTCAGAGACCCACCCAGCATCTACGGGGAGATTGGTGGCTCCCAATTCTGCACCCAAGAGATCGGCCAGCTCTTTCAGCATTTCAAATCCAGCTTCGTCATCTACTCCTGCTCCGACGGCCACGATCTTTTCAGCCCCCTCTAGGTCGACTTTATGTGCTCCTGATATAAGAGTATCCAGAACCTTTACCTCCACATCCTCCTCACTGATATTTATGTTCGCATGAATCAGGTTCCCCTTTCTGGTCTCATCAGGTTTATGTAATTCCATAATACCCGGTCGAACTGTGACCATCTGGGGTCTCTTCTCTGGGCAGATGATGTCTGCCATCACATTCCTACCTAGGAAGGGTTTAGTGGCAAGGATCATTCTCCCACTTTCGTCTATGGCCAGCCCCGTACAGTCTGACGTGCATCCTGTTTTCAATCTCGCTGCCACCCTCGGCGCCAAGTCTCTCCCTACAGATGTGGCCCCGATCAACAAAATCTCCGGCCGCTTTTCTAAAACTTGCTCTGCAATAATCTTTGTATAGACCTCGGTTCGGTAATCCTTGGCAACAGAGCTATCGGCTAGAATAACCTCGTCAGCGCCATAGCCTATAAGTTCTCCGACCTGATTTGAGACGTCATGCCCGATAAGGATCGCTGTCACATCCACATCAAGCTGGTCAGCCAACACCCGTCCCTTGCAGAGGAGCTCGAGTGACACCCTGGCAGGCTTTCCCTCCCCCTGCTCGATGAACACCCAGATACCTCGATGTACATCCGGCGTAGCGTTCTCTGGCGTCATACTTATACTCAGGTCAAAACAGATTCTTCTGCTTCAGAATTTGAATGAATTCCTGGGCCTTTTTCTCGGCCTCCCCTTCCAGGAATTGGACTTTGCGCCTTTCTGACTTTTTTATATAGACCTTTCTCGTCTGTGTGGGAGAGCCTTTCAGCCCGAAATGTCCTTTATCCCCTCCCAGGTCTTTAGCGCCCCACACGACTACCTCCTTTTGGTAGGCCTCCATAATCTTATCCATCGGGGGAATTCTCGGACGATTGGCGTTCCGTTCAAAAGTGACCAAAGCGGGCAAGGGACATTCCAGCACCCTGTGGCGATCTTCCAACCTCTGTTTTATCCTGACTGCACGACCGTCACTTTCTATTTCCGTGGCATAGGTAAGCTGCGGTAGACTCAGAAATTCTGCCAACTGGGGACCCACTTGACCGGTCCATGCATCTGCTGTCTCTTTGCCGCAAAGGATGAGATCGAATTTACCCATCTTTTTCAAAGCAAGACTCAATGTATGGGCCGTAGCCCATGTATCTGCGCCGGCAAATCCGGGATCAGTGAGCAACATGGCCTGATCCACGCCCATGCTCAACGCTTCCCTCAGGGCCTCCTCTGCCTGCGCAGGTCCCATTGAGACCACTGTAATCATTCCCCCGTGTCTTTCTTTGAGCTGAAGCCCAGCCTCCAGGGCATTCTTGTCATTGGGATTTAAAACCCCTGGAACGCCTTCTCGCATCAGGGTCCCCGTCTCAGGATTCCAGTCCACATGGGTGGTTTCAGGGACTTGTTTTATACATACAACGATATCCATAACCTGTCTGGACAAATGGAGTATGGGCTTTTCTGCTCAGGCTTCAATTCTCTCGGGAGTCCTTTTAAAACTTTCCAGGGCCGTGGAATGTTTCTTTCCACATCAAAATATTTGATCATAGACGGGGAAGCCCGGCGCACAAAAAGCCCCCATCATGATGCGAAGCACGGACACCCTGAACTTTCCTCCCTGCCACGCGGGGCCTTGGGCAGGGGCTACGAACGCATCAAGGCTGCGGCTACGATCGTCTTTTGAATTTCCGTGCTAGAGGCAGTCACTCCACCATGGGCTATGGCTCGATAGAGCCGCTCTATTTTGTAGTCCCTGCAATAGCCATAAGATCCGTGTATTTGAATTCCCTTTCTTGCCACTTCTTGTATCGTGGGAACGACAAAGAGCTTGAGTGCTGATGAGTCCACCTGGATGTCCCCACCCTGGTCCCATTTGGATGCCACACGATAGGTCCACCATCGGCAGGCTTCTATGCTTGCGTGCATCTCGGCAAGCATCCACTGAAACCCTTGCATAGCAGTCATTGGCTTCCCTCTTACCACTCTCTCCTTCGAATATTTCAATGATTCCTCTAGACAGGCCTGCCCCATGCCCACCATAAAGGCCATCTGTTGTACCCTTTCACCCGCAATCCATCGCAGTAAGATAGGGAATCCGTTACTCTTTTCACCCAGGATATTGGCCATGGGTACGCGAACGTCCTTAAGAAAAACGTCTACCAAACCTTGCCCACCTAACCCCATGAGGGCCCATGGCTTAGACGAGGAGTAACCCTCAGAACGCTTGTCCAGAATGAATGCAGTTACCTTTTCCGTCTCATCTTTCGCAAAAAACACACCATAGCCTGCCTTGTGCCCGTTCGTAATGAATCTCTTGGTCCCGTTCAAAATATAATCGTCTCCCTCGGGCACAGCCGTTGTCATGATAGCCCTTGGATCTGATCCCGTACCTGGTTCTGTGAAGGCCATGGCCGCATAGCTTGATCCATCGCAAAGGGGGGGAATAAAATCTTTTCTCTGATCCTCAGAACCCCAATGGTATATGGTTTCAGCAACGCTATTATTCATAGCCATGGCCCAGTAGGCTGCTGAACCGCATTTTGCCAACTCCTCCGTAATCAGAATCATATTCAGCGCTGTCGTCTCTGTGCCCCCATATTCCTTGGGTACCATCAGACCAAGCATCTTTGCACTGGCAAATTTGGGCAAGAGATCATCTGGAATAACATCCTCCTCCTCAATCTTGGCAGCGATGGGCTCAATGACTTGCTGGGCAAAATCAGCAGCGGCCTTGACCATCATTTTGCTTTCGGGCGATAGGGTAAAATCCATTTTTCTCTCCTTTCTTCTTCATATCTCATCTGGTGTCGCACCCTGCAGCGTATCGACATTTACATCACCAAGACATAGATGAGACGTCACGGCGAGCTTTTCAGCTTATCTGGATGAAAAATAGTGAACAATGACATGGGTGAGAGCTTCGATGGTGTATTCCTGAGGAACAAGACCCACAGACAATCCCATCTCTTGTGCTGTCTTGGAGGTAACGGGTCCGATGCAAGCCACGGCCACACGGGCCATCCATTCTTTCAGGTTCTCTCTCTCTTCACGAAACATCTCTACAAAATGGCTGACCGTCGAAGAGCTGGTAAAGGTGACCATGTCTATCTCCCCTTTCTCCAGCATGCCTTTGACACGACCTTTGTCGTGATCCGGCCTAACGGTCTCATAGACTGGAATCTCATCCACGCTCGCCCCCATCTTCACCAGCTCCATAGGAAGGACTTCCCTTGCCTTTGCTGCGCGGGGCAGTAAAATCTTTATCCCCTTCACATCCCATTTCCTAAAGGCATCTACAACAGCCTCGGCCCGGTACTCGTCTGGAACCAAGTCAGGCCTTATACCTTTCTTGTAAACAGCATCTGCCGTCTTGGGACCTATGGCCCCCACCTTGATATCATTCAGTTCCCGCATGTCCAATCCAAGATGCTCCAATCGCTCAAAAAAATATTTGACGCCATTTACGCTGGTAAATAGAAGCCACTGGTAGCGCTCCAGACGCATCATGGCCCGATCAAGCGCATCCCAGCTCTTGGGAGGCACCACCTGAATCGTGGGAAACTCGATACACGCCGCACCCAATTCAGTTAAACGCGCGAGGAAACCGCTTGCCTGCTCACGGGCTCTCGTTACCACAATGCGTTTCCCAAAAAGGGGCTTGTTTTCAAACCAGTTCAACTTTTGCCTCAGGTTCACAATGTCCCCCACAACGATAATGGCCGGGGCTTTCATTCCTTCTTTCTGAGCGCGCTCGGCAATATCCTGAAGCGTACCCACGACTGTCTTCTGCTCTGGCACGGTCCCTCTGTGGATCAGGGCGACAGGCGTGTCCGGGGAACGTCCATGCTCCATGAGGCTTTTTGAAATATGCTGTAAGTTCCCGACGCCCATGAGAAAAACCAGTGTCCCCACGCTGGTCGCCAGTTTGTCCCAAGCAATGCTTGACGTCTCTTTCGTCGGATCTTCATGGCCCGTTATAAAAGCGACCGTGGATGTGTAGTCGCGATGTGTTAGGGGAATTCCCGCATAGGCAGGTACAGCGATGGCTGAAGTCACACCCGGTACAATCTCGAAAGAAACACCCGCCTTCACCAGTTCCTCTGCCTCCTCACCCCCTCGACCAAAGATAAAGGGATCTCCCCCCTTGAGCCGGACAACCGTGAGACCCTGCTGCGCCTTGTCCACGATAAGCTTGTTTATCTCGTCCTGGCTGAGGGTGTGGTCTCCCCCCTTTTTACCTACGTAGATGAATGCTGCTTTTTCATCCGCATGATCGAGAAAGACCTCATTCGCCAGATGGTCATATATGACCACATCCGCCTTTTCCAGACAGGCCTTTGCCTTCAGAGTCAGCAGACCTGGATCTCCAGGCCCAGCACCGACCAGGTACACCTTACCTTTTTTACCTTTCTGCATGATTCAACCTATTAAAAGAGTCCTTCATCACAACATTCAAGATCACAGCCCATCTTTAAGGAATTCCTCCCGCCCCTGGTGAGAGTGGCTCAAAAGAATGGTAAGCGGTGATCACCTAGCTTTCACGCTTTCCCATAAATCCGTTCGAGTATCTCACCGGCCCCGAAGGTCAGAAGTCTTCTTGCAAGACGGATACCCAGGTCTTCAGCCTCATTTTTTTGCCCTGTGATTTTGTCTCTGATAACCCTGGAACCATCCAGTTCAGCAACCATCCCCTCCAAATCCAAACGCTCGCGGTTTAGACGACTCAAAGCGGCCACAGGAACCTGACAGCCCCCTTCCAATTCCTTTAAAAAGGCCCTCTCCGCCTTCACCGTAACCTGTGACTCCTCATCATTCAGGAAATCGATCAGTCCTATGGTCTGCTCATCATCATGCCGCACCTCTAGGCCCAGCGCCCCCTGGCCAATAGCCGGTAGGATCTGTTCCGTGGAAAGAAGCTGACTGATACGGTCTTCAAAACCGAGACGCCTCATTCCCGCTGCTGCCAGAATGATCGCCTCAAATTCCCCGGCTTCCAGTTTCCGGAGCCGCGTATCCACATTCCCCCTCAGGGGCAACAACTCCAGGTCGGGGCGAATGTGAAGGAGTTGGGCTGCCCGCCTCAGACTACCCGTACCCACCCGAGCCCCCTGGGGGAGCTGGTCTAGGTTTGGACATTTTATGGAGACAAAGGCATCGTGGGGATCCTCCCGTTCTGGAAAGCTCGCGAGAATCAGACCTTTTGGCAATGCTGCAGGCACATCCTTCATGCTGTGAACGGCCAAGTCGATTCGTTCATCTAAAAGGGCCTCTTCAATCTCTTTTACGAATAGCCCCTTCCCCCCGATCTTGGCAAGGGGAGAATCCAGTATCTTATCTCCCGTGGTCTTGATCCTGACCAGCTGCACCTGCGCATGGGGGTGTCTGCCCTCTATTTTCTTCTTCACCCATTCACTCTGGGCAAGGGCGAGTTTGCTCCCACGTGTACCGATTCTTAGAACCATATTCTTGAGTGCCTAAAGTGACTAAAGTGA
>Ga0209427_10001448_pt1 | contig 27361 bp, 25 predicted proteins | sample DeeMarSWOR136_30_FD_187465 | JGI IMG/M metagenome (GOLD analysis project Ga0209427, IMG submission 187465) | Marine sediment microbial communities from White Oak River estuary, North Carolina - WOR-1-36_30 (SPAdes) (version 2) | ecosystem: Environmental > Aquatic > Marine > Intertidal zone >...
CCCTGAAGGGGCGAATTTCCGTTGTTTGAGGTCGCAAGGCCGAGTTTGGGAACGAAGTAGCGCCTGGGCGCTCAATTCGAACGACCGAGCCTTAGAACGAGTAAGAAATTTCGTTCAGAGAGCGGAAGGGGTATTTTTCAGTAGGGCTGAGCATCAATTAGATGGTGGATTATGGATCTGGGGTGCGAGTGGGTTCCTGGAGTCTCCTCAATTTCTTAGACGAGGTTTTTCTAACCTATTGATTATAAAGGAGATTATATTTTCCATAAGTGAACACCGTTGCCCCTTCGGTTGCTCGTGGCCTGTTGCCCAAATTCCCTTTGGCTCACTGAAAAGGATTTTGGACCATTCTAGCGTTCGCTTCACTAACAATAGTTAGCCAAAATTCTTTAATGTTCGCTCCAGGGAATAAAGGCAACGGCCTGTTCCAACGTGACCCTTTTCCAGCACATTTCGCTCATGGACAGCGGTGTTCCCTAGAAACTCAGGAAACTCCCAGTGGGTTCCTATTGACTTTTATGGGATATGGTGCTATCAAATTAGTTTAATAATTTTTGGTTTATCTTTATTTATCAAGCACTTGGAAAACGATGTTTCACTTGTTGGGGCGCAGCGTCGCCGAGATCGATCTAGATGCTTTGGCCCACAATTACCATCAAATTCGGAGCCGGGTTCCCCCCAGGGTTAAGATACTTGCCGTCGTAAAGGATAACGCTTACGGCCATGGGGCGGTCATTATAGCCAGGGAATTGGAGCGATTGGGAGTCGACCTGCTCGGGGTTGCCATTGCTGGCGAAGGCATCGAGCTCAGGGATGGGGGCATAAGAAAGCCCATCGTGATCCTTACAGGAATATACGAGGAGGAAATCGACAGCGTCTTCGAATATGACCTCATTCCCATGGTCTTCGATGGGGAAATAGGCAAATCCCTTTCCGACGAGGCGAATAGAAAAAACAGGCGGGTGAAGGTTCATCTAAAGTTCGATACGGGGATGGGGCGTTTGGGAGTTTCCGTCGAAGGGGCCCGGGAGTTTCTTGAGCACATGAAGGGATTGCCTAACCTCGTGATCGACGGAGTTGCGTCTCATTTTTCCATGGTCGATGAGGAGTATACCCGGGGTCAATTGAAGGCATTTAAAGGGGTGGTAGAGCTCTTCCACCGAGAGGGAATCAGGCCAACCTACTGGCACATCAGCAGCAGTGCTCCCATGATAGATTTCCCCGACTCTTGGTTCAACCTTATTCGTCCGGGGATTATGGTCTATGGTTCCTACCCCAACAGGGAGTATGTCGACCGCATTGCATTGAGACCAATGATGCGATTGGAGACGGCAATTAGTTGCTTAAAAAAAGTCCCGGCGGGGACGAAAATTAGCTACGGGGGAACCTATATCACCCAAAGGGAGAGCCTTATTGCCACCCTCCCCATAGGGTATGGTGACGGTTACAACCGACTCCTCTCCAACCAGGGAGAGGTGCTCCTGAGGGCCAAGCGCGTGCCCGTAGTGGGCCGAATCTGCATGGATATGACCATGGTGGATGTAACGGACGTGGAGGATGCCTCATCGGGAGATGAAGTGGTTCTCATGGGGAGACAGGGAGGGGATGAAATAACGGTTGAGGAGATAGCGGAAAAAGTAGGGACCATTTCCTATGAAGTCCTCTGTGGAGTGGGGAAGAGGGTTCCCCGGGTCTATATGCGAGGCGGGAAACCCATGGAAGCGGAAGTTTATGTGAGAAGGGAGATTAAAGAAAGAGGTCACTCATGAATTCGGTTTTCGGGTATATCGGGGTTCATTTCATCCGTTTTTTGCAAGAATCAGGAAGAATCACCATGCTCTTCGGGCAGACCATCCTTTGGATCTTTCGCCCTCCCTTCGACGTGCGTGAGCCATTGAGTCAGATGGAGGAGGTCGGTTTGCGCTCAATTCCCGTGGTGGTTATTACTGCCGCCTTTACGGGAATGGTACTGGCCCTGCAGAGTTTCACGGGATTCAAACGGTTTAATGCGGAGACGCTTGTCGGGACAGTGGTCGCCCTATCGGTTACCAGGGAATTGGGGCCAGTTCTGACGGGATTGATGGTCTCGGGACGGGTTGGATCAGCAATGGCCGCGGAATTGGGGACGATGCGAGTTACGGAACAGATAGATGCCCTCCATACCCTTGCCACCAATCCGGTAAAATATCTGATCGTCCCTCGATTTCTCGCCTCGTTAATCATGTTTCCCATTTTGGTGGTATTTGCCGACATCATCGGGATCATGGGCGGATACTTTGTAAGCGTAAAGATTCTGGGAACCAATCCAACGATATATATCAGGAGAACGTGGGATTATCTGGAGTTGAACGACATTTATAGTGGCCTTTTGAAGGCGTGCGTTTTCGGAATGATCATGGCCACGATCAGCTGTTACCATGGCTTCTATACAGAAGGGGGAGCTGAGGGGGTTGGGAGGGCGACCACGAGGGCCGTTGTTCTCTCGTCCTTGCTCATCCTGATCTCCAATTACTTCATAACGGCTCTTTTGTTTTAGATCCTGGGACTTGTGACATCAAGGGAATCATGGTCGAGGATTCAGCCGTCAAAATCAAGGTGGTGGATTTGCACAAGTCTTTCGGTAACAAGCACGTCCTCAGAGGAGTGAACTTGGAAGTAAGGGACGGCGAGAGCATGGTGGTGATAGGGGGAAGTGGAGTGGGGAAGAGCGTCCTGATCAAGTGCATCATCGGACTTGTCAGGCCTGATACCGGAAGCATACGTGTCGATGGTCAAGAGATCACATCCCTCGATGAAAAGTCCCTCAACGAGATTAGAAAGAAGTTCGGCATGCTCTTTCAGGCCGGTGCCCTGTTCGATTCACTGTCGGTTTGGGAAAATGTCGGTTTCGGTTTGAAACAGCACACTTCCTTAGGTGATGAGGAGATAAAGGCGATAGCCGTTGAAAAGTTAAGGCTCGTGGGATTGAGGGATGTTCAAGACCTCATGCCCTCGGAGTTGAGCGGAGGAATGAGAAAAAGGGTGAGCCTGGCGCGGGCCATTGCCATGGAACCGGAAATACTGCTTTACGATGAACCCACGACGGGCCTCGATCCCATTATGGCCGATGTCATTAACGATTTGATCGCTCAGATGCGGAAAAAGCTGCGGGTCACTTCCATCGCCATTACCCACGATATGGTCAGCGCGTATAAGATCGCCGATCGAATTGCCATGTTATATGAGGGGGAGATTATCGAAGTTGGAACCCCCCAGCAGAACAAGGAGTCGAGCAACCCTATAGTCCAACAATTCATCCGAGGGAAGGCCAAAGGGCCAATTAAGGTAAGATGAGGGCCCTCAAAGGAGGTTGGGAATGAAAAGAATGGGGACGGAGACTAAGGTCGGTATCTTTGTGCTTTTGGGCATCATCGTTTTGGCCTTTATGACGGTAACGGTGGGAAAGTTTCATCTGGTCAAGGAAGCGGGTTACAGGGTTTATGTCCTCTTCGATTCCGCAGCAGGGGTAGTCCGGAACTCGCCCGTCCGGATAGCCGGCGTTCATGTCGGCAAGGTGGAAAGGATCTCCCTCGAACGTGGACAGGCAAAGGTAGCCCTCCGAATCCCCCCCGATGTCCACCTCTTTGAGGATGCGAGAGCTTATTTGAGGTCGGAGGGGTTATTGGGGGAAAAGTATATCGAGATTTTCCCGGGGTCCGATGAGAAGCCGAGATTAGAAGAGGAGGGGCTGATACAACAGGGGGCCCCTCCTGTCAGCATTGAGCAGGTCCTCTCCCATCTCAGTAGTATCGGGGAGGGTTTTGAGGGTGTCCTTGAGCCTCTCGGTCAACTCCTCAAGGGGATCGACCCCGAAAAGGTTAGAAATATGGTATCCAATTTCGAGACTGTATCCGGGGATTTTCCAAACCTGATGGCCGACGCACGGGAAACGTTGAGCAATATTAGGGACATCAGTGCTAAGGTTCAGAGAGGAGAGGGGACCCTCGGCAAGCTCATCAGCGACGAGGAGGCTTATCGGGATGCGGGGAGGACGCTTGCGGCCTTGAGGGAGATGGTCGAGAAGGTTCAGAGGGGAGAGGGGACCCTTGGCAAGCTCCTCAATGACGACGGGGCCTACCGGGACGCCAGGAAGACCCTTGTGGCCTTGAGGGAAGTGGTCGAGAAGGTTCAGAGAGGAGACGGGACCCTCGGCAAGCTCATCAATGACGACGGGGCCTACCGAGACGCCAGGACCACACTGGCCAACCTAAAGCACCTCTCGGAGAAGCTCGACAGGGGAGAGGGGGTTCTGGGGAAGCTCATAACGGACGATGAACTGGGGCAGGAGATTGAGAAGACCGTCAAGAGAGTGCAGCAGGCCGCAGAGGGGGTACAGGAACAGAGCCCGATTACGGCATTGGGAATCCTTCTGGGCTTGATTTTCTGAAGGGGTTCCAGACGGACGGGAAGGAGAGATCGGGAACAGGTGAGAAAAGGTATAAGAGGACTTGAAAGGGGACGTTGCATTCTCGTGGGAGTCGTCCTCTTTTCCTTCCTTTCGACCTCCAGTGCAGGTCTTTGCGGCGAAAAGAAGGGTTTTACCCTTAACCTTTGGCCTTTGTTTAAGTATCAGAGGGACTCGGAAGGGTCCAGGTGTAAGCTGAGAATACTGGGCCCGTTCATTTATCGGAGGAAAGGGGCCGAAGAAGGGGAATTTGCCGTTCGCCCCTTGTTTTATTGGGCAAAGAATGGTAAAGAAAATTTCCTGAGGATTGAATACCTCTCCCCCCTTGGTAAGTTCAGGAGGGAGGGAGGGGAAATTAAACACTACCTTGTCCCCTTTCTCTCATCGAGGGACGAGAAAAGAGGCGGGGGGAAGAGGGTAAAGAGTTTTTCCCTCTTCCCCTTCTTTCGGGGGCAAGCGGAGAGCGGCGAGCGATACTGGGGGGTATTTCCCCTCTATGGGCGTCTGGTGGATCGATTTGGCCGGGATCGGATCCGTTTCTATCTCTGGCCCATCTATTCGGATGTGAGTGACGAAGGGTCTTATACCTGGACTTTCCTGTGGCCTATTCTGTCGAGAACGAAAGGGGGGGGAAAGAAGGCATTTCGCGTCTGGCCCCTGTGGGGGTTTAAAGAAAAAGAGGGGGTCTCCAGATCTGATTTCGTCCTCTGGCCGTTTTTCGTCAAATCGACGAGGGACTTGGATACAGACGATACCGAAAGGGAGCACTTCCTGTTCCCCTTCTATCGGGGTGTTCGGTCCAAAAGGGCGAGGCAAGTGACGATATTGTGGCCGTTCTTTCGCCATGCCGTTGATGAGCGATATGGATATAAGCGGTGGGACGCGCCGTGGCCGTTCATTTCATTTAGCCGTGGGGAGAAGCTGAGGAGGGATTTAGTTTTCCCCCTTTACTATGGCAAAGAGGCGCCCGGGTCTCGAAGGCGCTGGATCTTATGGCCCCTCTATCAATGTTGGGATGACCAATTGGGGAATCAGAGGCAAGTGGTTCGGCGGTTTCTCCTCATCAATCGAATAAAGACGGTGTTCAACGGGAAAGGGGAGAAGATATCGAAGCACGTATCGATCTGGCCTTTTTTCAGGTACTCCAGGGAGGGAGATAAGGTAAGCCTCCAACTCTTTCACCTAATTCCCTTTGAGGACGAGGGACTTGAGAGGAATTGGGTCCCCCTCTATAGGGTTTACCGGCATGAAGGTAGCGCTTTGGGGGAGAGATGGGATTTACTCTGGGGATTATATGAAAAGGGAGGTCCGTGGGATTGATCAGGGAGAGTGTGACTCGGTGAGAGGGCGGGACAATGGAAACGAAAAGATTCCTTTGAGGAAAAACAGAGTCAGCAATCATGAAAGGGTTTCGAAGGCTTCCAAGACGAATTCGGTTTGGGCTGGTGGTGATTGGGCTCAACGTGCTCATCTTTACATTGTTCCGCGTTATTTTCTGGGCGGTGTTTCGGTCTACGGCACAAGAGGCGCCGAGTTCAGATTTCCTCTGGGCATTGTATGTGGGGTTTAAGTTCGATCTGCGCCTTTCCCTCCTGATCTGTCTGCCGGTCCTTGCCCTGTCTTGGATTCCGGGCTTGAACTTCGTCCGTTCTTTTATTGCGAAATGGATATGGCTGGCGTACTTCGCCGCCATGGCGGCCTTTCTCATCCTGACGTACTATGTCGATCTTGCCCATTACGACTATCTGCACGACCGCCTCAACGCAAGCGCCATTGAACATATTCTATCCCCCGAGATTGCCCTCCAGTTCATATGGGAGACCTATCCCGTCATCCCGGGGATTCTTGTGCTCGTCATCCTTTCGATTGGTTATGGATGGCTTGTGAACCGGTTTGGGTATGGGGAGCTGAAGAAAGGTGGCAATCCCCTTACGGGATGGCTGAAAGTGGTCACGGTTAGCGTGGCTTTGATTCTGTATGGATTCGGCATCTACGGGAAGTGGTCCCGGTACCCTCTCAGGTGGAGTGAGGCGTACTTCTCCACGAACCCCTTTGTTTCGGCCCTGGCGTTAAACCCGGTACTGTTCTTTTTCGATACACGGGAATACAAGAGGGTCCCTTTTGATGAGGAAGAGGTGAAAAAGCACTACGGCTTGATGGCGGACCTTCTCGGCGTGGACAATCCCGATCCAGCAACCCTGGACTTCTCGCGATACGTGAGACCCAGGGAAAAGCTTCCCGGGCGGCCTAATATCGTACTCATACTGTTGGAGTCATTTGCCGGGTTCAAGGTGGGAGCCCTCGGCAACGCTCTCAACTCCACACCCCATTTTGACTCGATTGCCCGGAAGTCGTTGTTCTTCACTAATTTCTTCGTAACTCGCCCACCCACGGCCCGGGCGGTTTTCACCGTAATGTTCGGTATCCCCGACATACACTCTCCCCACTCGGCTTCCCGCAATCCCCTCATTGTCCGTCAGCACACCATCGTGAATGCCCTCGAGGGGTACAACAAGATGTACCTTTTAGGTGGAAGCGCAACCTGGGGCAACATAAGAGGAATACTTGCCCATAACATCGCCGGGATGGAGATTTATGAGGAGGGGGATTTTTCGGAATCCCCCGACGATGTGTGGGGGATATCAGACTTGCACCTCTTTGAGGAGGCAAACCGGGTTCTTCGGGTTCAGGACAAGCCATTTTTCGCTTTTATCCAGACCGCCGGGAACCACAGGCCGTATACAATCCCCAAGGACAAGAGGGACTTCGAAGAGGTAGAGGTGGACATTGTAAAGCTGGAAGAGAATGGTTTTGAGTCATTGAAGGAGTATAATGGCATGCGGTTCCTGGATTATTCCCTGGGGCATTTTTTTCGCCTGGCGAGCAAGGAGGACTACTTCAAGAGGACAATCTTTTGCCTGTACGCTGACCATGGGACGACGGCCACCCGACAGATTCCTTGGGAAAAGTTGTCCTTGACGCACCATCATGTTCCCTTTGCCATTTATGCGCCGGGCTACTTCTCCCAAGGTCGGACAATCGATACCACGGCGAGCCTAGTGGACGTCCTGCCCACCGTGCTCGGCCTCATCGGCATACCGTACTTGAACAAAACCTTGGGAAGGGATCTGTTGATAGCACGGCCGATGGATAAGCATTTCGCATTCATCAGGAGGCATTATAGTGGGCTATTGAACGATGAGTTCTTTCTGTTCATCGATCCGAGGGGGGTGCAAAGGCTCTATCGGTATCGGTCTGATACACCCACGGAGGATGTCAGGGAGCAGTATCCCGAACGGGCTGCGGAGATGGCGCGGCTCTGCCAGGCCATCGGTGAAACATCGAGGTATCTTTTGTATCATAATCTCCCTGCCGATCTTCCCGCCCCGTCGGAGTGAGAGTGAGCACCCGGGAGGATGTGATTCTGGCCTCTCTCCCCCATGATGATCGTCCTTTTTGTGTTTCAATATGGTTTTATGGTATATTCGGGAAAAGATTTCCTTCTGGAGCGGTTCGGGAGCGAATATCAATCCTCATGCCGGGAGGTCAACCGCTCGATCCCAACGCGGAAACAGATCGAGAAGGCGTTCGAGTTCCTTCTAGAAACCTTATACAGAGGGAAAGAGCATCTTTGCACCTCTCCTCCTCGGGTTCGGGGGACTTTTGGGTCATCAAAGAGGTCTTGATGAAATGGCTAAACCCTTGGGATTGAGATTACACAGAGCAAGCTGTAGCTCATCTCCAAAGGGGTGGAAGAACAAGGAGAGAACAGTGGTGGAGGTTTGAGCTCAAGAATATGCCAGCCCGCAAGCGCGGTCGGTTCTGGAAGTAGAGAAGATGGGATGTTTACGATTTAGTCCGTTCCGAACACATGGGCGAGGAGTTTTCTTACCCGACTGGGAATAGGAAAGGAGCTCGCTCCCTGGTATGCAGTGGTAAGTTGAATGCTTGGGAGGGTTTGTGCGAATAAAGGGGCTTATTCAACTTTCTTCGACGCCCATACCCAAAGCCTTGATGGCGGGTTTGGCCTTTATTCTGGGAATCTTTGTCTATGGGCTCGTTCTTCTCCACCAGGATCAGGAGGCATTCTTGGTTTGGATCCGAGAGGACGGCCTAGTGGAGTGGCTCACCTTTGTAGAGCTTTTGATTATGTCCGCATATTGTTTTATCGTAGTACACGCTTTCAGCCGGTCCGAGCCGGGAAGCCCCGCGAAGAGGGTATGGTTCTTCCTTGGTTTCCTGTTTCTTTTCGGAGCCATGGAGGAGATCTCCTGGGGACAGAGGGTTTTTGGAATCGAGAGCCCGGAATGGTTCTTAAAGCACAACAAGCAGGGCGAGATAAATGTGCATAACCTTTTGATCTATGGCGTGAAGATCAATAAACTCGTCTTCGGCAAGATTCTGGCAATTCTCATTGGGATTTATCTGTTAGTGGTACCTCTGGTGTATCGCTTCAAAGAAAGATTCAAGGATTTCATAGACAGATGGAGGATTCCTATTGCCCAGAATTATCAGATCCTCCTCTACGTTATTGTCATCATACTCGTACAATTCCATCTCAGCATAGCAAAGAAGGCCGGGGAGTTGCTGGAACTGAGCAGCTGCTTCTTCTTCCTTCTTATCCTGATGCATCCGTACAATCAGGAGCTCTGCTTGTTGAGAGGGCGGAACAATGGGATGACACCGTAGTGAAAGCAGGAATAAGATCCTCGAATAACAATAGAGGGTGGAGTCGGAAATGAAGAGGATAGCCATACGAGGGACGGGTACGTATGTACCCTCGAAAGTGATGACCAATTTTGACCTCGAGAAGATCTTGGATACCAATGATGAATGGGTGTACAAGAGGACGGGGATCAAGGAAAGGCGAATTGCCGACCCGAATGAGAACGCCTCGGATATGGGTAAGGAGGCGTCCCTCAAGGCGATGGAGATGGCGGGTTTTGCCGCCGAAGACCTGGACCTCATCATCCTGGCAACGATGACCCCGGATACGGCATGTCCGGCGGGAGCCAACTGGCTGGAGGCGAAACTGGGGGCAGATCGAGCCGTCTCCTTTGATGTGGTGGCGGCGTGCTCTGGATTCATCTTTGCCCTCTCGGTGGCCGAGCACTATTTGCGAGGGGGAACCTACAGAAATGCCTTGGTCGTGGCCTCGGAGATCATGAGCCGAACCCTCGATTGGACGGACAGGGAGAGCTGCATCCTATGGGGGGATGGGGCGGGTGCCGCAGTGCTGGAAGCTGTCGACGCCGATGGGGATATCCACGAGGTCATATCAACCCACATCCACAGCGATGGCGCGGGAGGCGAAAATCTCCTCTTGCCAGGCGGAGGGTCGAGGACAACCCCTATCTCCCACGAGAGCGTGGATAAGAAACTCCACTCCTTGAGGATGATCAAGGCCAATGAGTCGGTTCGAGTTGCCGTAAAGTGTTTCTCCGAAGCATGTGAAGAGGCCGTCTCACACAATGGCTACGGCATGTCCGACATCAAATGGATCATTCCCCATCAGGCCAACATTCGAATCCTTCAATCGATGGCAAAGCGATTGAATGTCTCCATGGAGAAGGTCTGTTTGACTATCGAGAAATTCGCCAATATTTCCTCGGCCACTGTTCCCATTACCCTCGATTCGGCTATTAGAGAGGGAAGCATTCAGGGAGGAGATCTGATTTGCCTAACGGCCTTTGGAGGCGGTCTCACCTGGGCAAGTTCATTGATCAAATGGTAATGCTCCCCATTGAGGTTCGTCCAGTGGGATGAGAAGCCCAGTCTAAGGATTTTATGGAAAATGTTTGAAGACCGCTTAAACCCCAAAGAGATTGCCGACGAATGCATCCAACAGATCAAAACACGGCGAGTCGATGGGTACGAAATCTATCTTACCCAATCCTTCTCAACGAGCATCGAAGTGCGGGATGAGGAGTTGGATTCCTTCAAGAGGGCCCAGTCCATGGGGATCGGACTCCGGATTATTAAGGACCAGAGTTTAGGCTTCTCCTATTGTAGCAGTTTCGATGCGCCCGAGATCGCGAGGATGATTCAAGCGGCCATAGATGGAGCGACAAACCTCCCGTCAGATCCCTTTTATGGATTTACCCCGCCCTCGGGGGATCTTATGTCTCCTCCCGAGATCTATGATGAACGGATAAGGCACATTTCGGCCCAAGAGAGAATGGGAAAGGTGATAGCCATGGAGGCCGCGGCCCTTGCCTTCGAGGGAAAACGCGTAAAGAGGGTGGGGAAGGCAACTTATGAGGATACCGAGAGGACGGTCTACCTCGTGAATTCGGAGGGGGTTGAAGCAGACTTTACCTCCTCCATTTTTATGGGGGGCGTATTGGCAGTTGCGGAGGAAGGTTCGGAATCCGAGATGGGATGGGATTTCGATTTTCATCATCGCTTCGAAGGGCTCGATGTGGTTCGGATAGGTAGGGAGGCGGCTCGAAAGGCGGGGGAGAAATTGGGGGGGGTGCCCCTAAAAAGTGCCTTCTATCCCGCCCTGATCAGGAACGAAGTAGCCTGTCAGTTGCTATCGGTCCTGGCTCCCTCCTTTGCGGTGGAAAATGTTCGAAAGGGGAAGTCCCTGCTTTCCAACGGGTTGGCCTCCCGGTCGTTTTCTCCGAAGGTTAACATTTACGATGACGGGGTACATCCCCAAGGGATGGCCACCTTCCCTTTCGATGGCGAGGGAGTCGAGAGCCAAAAGACGCCGGTGGTCATTTCCGGGAGGATCACGGGTTTCCTCTACGATTTCTATTGGGCCAAAAGGGAAGGAGAACGGTCAACGGGCAACAGCTCACGAGAAGGAGTGAAGGCCCCTCCATCCCTGGGGATTTCCAATCTCTATATTGAGGGAGGGGACAGGCCCTTTGGCGATCTCTTGGGAGACCTCCACAACGGCATCGTGGTCGAGGAGGTAATGGGGATTCATACCGCCAATCCCATCTCCGGCGACTTTTCCCTTGGGGCAGCGGGTTTATGGGTCGAAAGGGGTCGACCCGTTCATCCCGTCAAGGGGATCGCCATTTCAGGCAACCTCCTGGGCTTATTCAAGAGCATCGAGGAAGTGGGAGCGGATTTTCGTTTCACGGGGAAACTGGGTTCTTCAAGCCTCAGAACGAGCAAGCTGGCCATAAGCGGCCATTAGTCCTTCGGTCGAGTACAATCATACTTCACCACCGAATGAGACTAATTTTTTTGATTATATGAACACAATAAATTTTCCAACGTCCTCATAAGCATGGAGGCTATGGAAAAAATTTCGTATCTATGCAAAAAGGTTAAGTAACACATCACGATAGTATGAGATTCAAGGATGGATAGAGGGGGCGCGGGGTTCGGTCCGCTTTTAATTTTTGTATCTTATTTTTCTTTTTTTTTCAATAGAGTATTAAGCTTAATCTCGATGAGATATGAAGGTTCCAAACCCCGTGGGTTTTATCCTTTGGTATGGGTTTTGCAAACATCTACTTTCGGTTAAAAAGGGGATTGGTATGTATTGACCTCGGTTGATCCCTCATAGGGAAACATGACAAAAAAGCTATCTGAGCGAAGATTGATTAAAATAATTCTTGACATCTCAATTTCTTTTTGATATTAGTGAGCGGTTGAGTGGTTTGTTTGCTAGGTGAAAGGGGGTAATTATTGGGAGGGGACTTTTATAATATCCTCATTTTCTCCAAGAAAACTTCCACAATTAGGAGATATAGATTCCCCAGGCTCTTGGCCAAACTGATCTGTTTGGCCGCTCCCATCTGCTTCATTTTCCTCGGGTATTTTAGCTTTGATTACGTAATGATGAGACAGGGGGTTCTGGAGCTGAACCGAATGCGGGAAGAAACCCAGGTCCAGCGGTCCCAGATTCGTTTTTTCTCGGAGAAGATCGGGGAGGTGGAGAAGAAGATCGCCGGGATGAGGGAATTTGACAGGAGGCTGAGGATTCTGGCCAACCTCGAGGGTTCGGAGGGGAAGACGAGGCAATTCCTTGGAGTTGGAGGACCTCCACCAGCTGATATCCGAGAGACTTTGCTCCTCCAGAGGAATGAGGCGGAGTTGGTTCAGCAGATGAGGCACGATTTGGAACGGCTGAATGGAGAGGCAGCTGAAGAAGGAGATAGCCTCAGAGAATTGGAGAGCCTCCTGCAAAACAAGCAGGTTCAGTTGGCTAATACCCCATCCATTTGGCCAACAAGGGGATGGCTGACATCTGGTTTTGGATATCGGATTTCCCCCTTCACGGGGCTGCGGCAGAGGCACGAGGGAATCGATATATCAAATCGAATCGGAACGCCCATCATAGCTCCTGCTGATGGATTGATCACAAATATCGGCAGGGAGTGGGGTTTTGGGAAGATTTTGGTCATCAGCCATGGATTCGGCTTCACTACCCGTTACGCACACCTCAGCAGGATAGACGTTAAGATTGGGCAAAAGGTGAAGAGAGGACAGCAGATCGCGGAAATAGGGAATACGGGAAGGTCCACAGGCCCTCATCTTCACTATGAGGTGATGGTGAACGGGGTTCCCGTAAACCCCATGAAATATATTTTGAATTAAGAAGATTCGCCGTTTTTATCACTAATTTCCCGATAGAGAAGAAACTCTATCGGGTATTTTTTTCCCTTTTCCCAGGCCGAAGGGTGGAGGAGTCGATGAATACCTTGAATTCTTCATACCGAGGCAGTAAAATAACCTGAAAAGAAGAGCGCTTGTCAAATTGGGGGCTCCAATGATTGGGTCTATCGTCAAAAAGACCGCCATCAAAATCCTTGGGACGAAAAACGAAAGGGAACTGCATCGCCTCCAGCCCATGGTGGAGCGAATCAACCGCTTGGAAGCGGAGTTTCAGAAGTTGAGCAACGCTGAATTGCGGTCGAAGACGACTCATTTCAAGGAAAGGGTGGATCGGGGTGAAGATTTGGATAGCCTGCTTCCGGAGACTTTTGCTGCCGTCAGGGAGGCTTCTAAGAGGACGTTAGGAGAACGCCACTTCGACGTTCAACTGATGGGCGGGATTGTCCTTCACGAAGGAAAGATCGCCGAGATGGCCACGGGGGAGGGGAAAACCCTTGTGTCAACCCTGCCCGCCTATCTCAACGCCCTTACCGCTAAGGGCGTTCATATTATCACGGTAAACGACTATTTGGCCAAACGGGACCGGGATTGGATGGGGGCGATTTATCAATTCCTGGGCTTATCGGTGGGGGTTATCGTTCATGAAATGGATGATCTCGATCGGCAGAAAGCATACGGGGCCGATATTACCTACGGGACTAACAACGAGTTCGGGTTCGATTATCTCAGGGATAATATGAAATTCAGCCTCGATGAATGTGTTCAGCGGGAACTCCACTACGGCATCGTGGATGAGGTGGATAGCATCCTTATCGATGAGGCCAGGACTCCGCTGATCATATCGGGGCCCGTGGAGCATTCCACCCACAAATTTCACGAGCTCAAGAGTCCCGTTGAGAGGCTCTTCCAAGCCCAGACGAGGGTGATTAACCGGATTCTGGGCGAGGCCGAGGGGTTTCTCCAAGAGGGAGAGGATTACGAGGCGGGCGTCAAATTGGTTCAGGCCAAAAGGGGAGCACCCAAAAATAAACGACTTTTGCGGATTCTCGAGGATGGGGCACACAGGAAACTGGCGGAAAGGGCGGAGTTGGATTTCTTCAGGGATAAGAATTGGGACGTCATCGATCAGGACCTCTCTTTCATCATCGATGAGAAATCGAACGTAGTGGATTTGACCGAAAGGGGTAGGAAGGCCTTGTCACCTCAAGATCCCAATTTTTTCGTTCTCCCGGACTTGAGCTCGATAGATAGCGACCCCGATTTGGGCCTCCAAGAGAGGGAACAGCTGAGGACGAAATTGGAGGCGGAATACTCCGAGAAGACGGAGAAAATCCACAACGTGTCCCAGTTGTTGAGGGCCTATTCCCTCTTCGAAAAGGATGTGGAGTACGTGGTCAGTAATGGGCAGGTCATCATCGTCGATGAATTCACGGGAAGGCTGATGCCCGGAAGGCGGTATAGTGATGGACTCCACCAGGCCTTGGAGGCGAAGGAGGGGGTGGCCATTGAGAAGGAGAATCAAACCCTAGCCACCGTTACCTTCCAGAATTATTTTCGTATGTACGAGAAGCTTGCGGGAATGACGGGTACCGCTTATACCGAGGAGATGGAATTCCATAAGATTTACGGTTTGGAGGTTGTAGTCATTCCCACCAACATGCCCCTGATCAGAACGGAATATCCCGATGTCATCTACAAATCCGAGCGGGAGAAGTTCAACGCTGTTGTAAGGGAGATCTCCCAATTATACGAGGAAGGTCGCCCGGTTCTGGTTGGAACCGTATCCGTTGAGAAATCGGAGAGGTTGAGTCGGTTCCTCAAACGGAACGGGATAAAGCACCACGTACTCAATGCCAAGAATCATGAGAGGGAGGCCGAGATCATCGCGCAGGCGGGAAGAAAGGGGGGTGTTACCATATCGACCAATATGGCCGGGAGGGGTACCGATATCCTCCTGGGGGGGAATCCGAAGTTTATGGCAAAGGCCATGCTAGGCGATGGGTCATCGGAGGAAGAAAAGAGAAGGATCTTCGAAAGGACTCATGCCATTGCTGCGGAGGAGAAGGAAGGAGTGTTGGCCTTCGGGGGATTGCATGTCATTGGAACTGAACGGCATGAGGCGAGGCGTATTGATAATCAATTGAGGGGAAGGGCGGGCAGACAAGGAGATCCCGGGTCATCGAGATTTTACCTTTCCCTGGAGGACGATTTGATGCGTCTATTCGGGTCTGAGAGGATATCCAGTGTGATGACGAAATTGGGGATTGAAGAGGATCAACCCATCGAGCATAGCCTGATCACGAAGGCGATAGAGAACGCTCAGCGCAGAGTGGAGGGGCATAATTTCGATATCAGAAAGCATCTGTTGGAATACGATGATGTGATGAATAGACAGAGGGAGGAGATCTATCGGCGGAGAACGGAGGTCTTGGGCAATGATGATGTAAGCGATCGAGTTATGGAGATGGCCGAGGAACTGGTCGAGGAGATCGTGGATACCCATACCGATAAAAAGACCTATCCCGAGGAGTGGGACCTGAGGGGGCTCCAAGATGAGCTGTTTAGGAATTTTTCGATCCATTTCGATATTGCGAAGGAAAGCTTCGACGGTCTAGATCAAGATGGTTTGAGGGAACAGATCCTCGATAGGGTACGGGAGACCTATGTAAATAAGGAGCAGGAGCTCGGTCAAGAAATCCTGCGCCATTTAGAGAAGGTCATTTTGTTACAATCCATTGATACCCGTTGGCGGGAACACCTTCTCAACATTGATTATTTGAAAGAAGGCATTGGACTCCGCGGATACGGCCAGAAGAATCCCTTGACAGAATTTAGGATAGAGGGGTCCGAGATGTTTTTGGATATGTTGGCGGAGATCACGGAGGATACGATTCGTCAGCTTTTTGCTATACGAGTGGCCGCAGAAAGAGAGGCAAAGGGTTGGAGGAGGGAAAGGTCACAACGGCTTGTCTTCACTCGGGGAGATATGATTTCCCCTCCCCTTGACAGTGAGATGCCGATGGCGAATGAGTCTCTTATGGCGATGCCCGAGATGGAGGAAGGGAAAGTGGTAACCTTCAAGAGGGAAGGAAGGAAAATCGGTCGGAACGAACCATGTCCTTGCGGCAGCGGGAAGAAATATAAAAAGTGTTGTGGCAGGTAAATCGGAGAGAAGGAGAGAGAGAAAGGTGGGCAGCGGTATGGCAGAGGAGCATGCCGGGGACTTTTTCATCCCCGGGTTCATGTTTTCCGGAATCTCCGTGGGCATCAAGGAGGAAAAGGAAAGGGATCTCGCCCTTTTCTATTCGGTGACTCCGGCGACGGTGGCGGGCGTCTTCACTACCAACAGGGTGAAGGCGGCACCGGTCTTATTAGACAGGATGAGGATAAGGAGGGGACGATGTCAGGCAGTTATCGCTAACAGCGGAATCGCCAATGCCTGCACGGGGAAAAGGGGAATGCGAGATGCAAGGGCTATGGCCGATGCAATGGCAAAAGCGCTTCAGATACCAAGGGAGCTGGCATTGGTTTCTTCAACGGGGGTAATCGGAAAATTTCTGCCCATCGATAAGATCCTCTCCCGGATCCCAAGTCTCGTCGATAATCTCTCTTCCCATGCTCTTTTGGATGCCGTGGAAGCCATTATGACCACTGATAAGTTCCCCAAGGTGAAGATGGAAAAGCGCTCCATAGGTGAAAGGGAGATTCGAATATGCGGGGTTGCGAAGGGAGCCGGCATGATTATGCCCCATATGGCGACGATGCTCTGTTTTGTGATGACCGATGCCGCCGTTGAAAGAACAGCCCTCCAGAATGCACTTTCAGATGCGCAAGAGGTCACATTCAACAGAATCACGGTGGATGGGGATACCAGCACCAATGACACCGTCTTAGTTTTGGCCAATGGAATGGCGAAAAATCGGGTAATTTCCCTGGAATCCCCTGATTATCCTCCGTTCAGGGATCTCCTTACCACGGTTCTGGATGAATTGGCCAAGATGGTGATCAGGGATGGGGAGGGGGCCACGAAATTTATTGAGGTCAGGGTAGAAGGGGCAAGATGCGAGGCCCATGCCAAAAAAGTGGCGTTGACTGTAGCCAACTCAAATCTCGTTAAGACCGCCTTCTTCGGCGGGGATACTAACTGGGGAAGGATTGCGGCCGCTATTGGGCGCTCGGGCGTCCCCATCAACCCCAATACCTTCGATATTCTTTTGAACCACGTTCCCGTTGCCTTAGGCGGGCTGGAGACAAATGGGGCATTACAGGAAGAAGCCGCTCAGGTACTGCAGGGGAATACGGTTAGGCTCACCATCCACCTCCATCAGGGAAGTGCCCAAACCTCCATTTATACCTGCGACTTTTCCACCGATTACGTCAAGATCAACGCCCACTACCGCTCCTGAATCGATCGTCACGAATCCTACTGATTGGAAATATAAAAAACGGATTACTGCCGTAAGGTGGCCTTACTTCTTGAGGGCCTGAGAAGAAAATCCAATGCGTCCACGACATTTCGGAAGACGACGTCGGATTGTTTAACCGTTTCTGAAGAGGTCCCCTCTTTACCGATAATGCAGAGCCCGAGGGCGGCCTCCTTCAGCATCAGATGATCATTGTATCCGTTGCCGATGGCAACGCTTCGACTCGGTCCCGTTGCCCGGATAAATTTGGCCTTCTCCTGGGATGTATTGTCATCGGAAAGGAGAGCGATCTCGACATTGAGTTTGCCCAGAATTTGGTTTGCCTCCCCCCGGGTGTCCGCGGTGAGGACATAGACCTTCGGCTTTTTGGTCAGGAGGTTGATTTTGTCCTTGGCCTTGGAGTGTATTTTCCCGTCGACGGAAAGGGTACCATTGAGGTCGAGGACGATGTTCTCGAATTCAAAAACCCCTCTTCCCGGGATGTCCAGCTTGATCATGGGATTCTTCCCTCGGCAATCGTTGTCGCATAACCTCATACATGAGCAGCGCTCCGGCGACGGAGGCGTTGAGGGATGTGATTTCGCCCCTAAGGGGGATGGAGGCGAGGAAATCGCATTTTTTCTTGACCAGAGGCCGAATCCCCCTTCCCTCACTTCCGATGACGATGGCCAAATCTAGATCTAGATCATAATCGTAGATGGGATGTTCAGCTCCCGCCTCAGCACCCAAGATCCACACTCCCCCTTTTTTGAGGAATTCGAGGCAGGAGACGATATTGGTTATCCGGGCGATGGGGGTATGGAATGCCGCTCCGACTGAGGCCTTTATGACTATCGGGGTAACGGGCGTAGCCCTATCCTTAGGGATAACAACTCCGTGAACGCCGAAGGCATTTGCTGTTCGAATTAATCCCCCGAGATTTTGTGGATCCTCAACCCCATCGACGATGAGGATGAGAGCCTTCCTGCCCGTGTCCCTCCACCCATCGACGATGTCAGATGGGTCAACGTACTTGAAATCATCGATTTGGGCCAAGATACCTTGGTGAGAAGTGGTTTTGGCCATGCGGGTCAGGTGCTCCCTGTCGGCCCATTGGATGGAGATCCCCCTTTCCTCGGCCAATCGGAGGATCTCCATCAGAGGTTTTCGGTTTCTCCGTCGCGAGATGACGATCCTTTTAATTGGGTTACGGTGGGCTTTTAGGGCTTGGTAAATAGGGTGGGCACCGTGGATGATTTGGGTCACGATATTTCCTCGACGATCTCGTCCGCAGCTCTCACAGGGTCAACAGCATCCTTAATGGGCCGGCCTACGACGATATAGTCTGCCCCTGCCCTGATGGCTTCCCCAGGGGTTAGGGTCCTCTTTTGGTCATCCTTGGCCACAAAAGCAGGCCTCACTCCTGGGGTTACGATGAGAAAATGTGCCCCGCAGTGATCGCGTATAAGCCTGATTTCCCGCGGCGAGGCTACAACCCCATGAACTCCTGCCCTTTTGGCCAATGTTGCCAGGCGCACGGCTTGTTGCTCTAATGGGATCTTGATGCCCACTTCTTTGAGGATGGTTTCGTCCATGCTGGTAAGGATCGTTACCGCCAAGATGAGGGGCTTTGGGATATTGAGTTGTTTGGCCATGCTCCTGGAGGATTCCACCGCGCGCTTCATCATCTCATATCCGCCCATTGAATGAATGGTTAACATCGCTGCGCTGAGCTTAGCCGCCTCCTCGGCGGCCTTTGCCACCGTATGAGGGATATCATGGAATTTCAGGTCAAGAAAGGCCCTCTCTCCCTTTCTCCGGATCATATCGATGACTTTTGGCCCAGAGTGGGTAAAGAGCTGCTTACCCACTTTGAAAAGGCCAACGTGGCCCCTCAAAAGGCCGACGAGCTCTTGGGCTTCACTGAAATGTTCGACATCAAGGGCAAATATCAGCCTCTCCCGCGGTTCCATACTCCACCCACTCCATCTTCTCGAAGGCGAGGAAGATCACGAAAGGAACCCCTTGGTATCCATTCGCTCGGAGGTTTCATCCTTTATAGAAGAAGTTAAATCCGCCGTCAACCCCATCTGAGAGGGAAATTTCCTAAGTCTCCAGAGAACGCCGTTGTCCCTGAGCGTAATGTCAGGAACAAGGGTCATCTAGGAGGAGAGATCCAAAACACACTTTTCCCTTAACCCTGCCTACCGCCTCCTCCTGGCTCTTACCTCTACCCTCATCCCTGCTTCCTTGCGACCGCAGCACAGCAGCACCCAAACTCCCCAGCACTTGCAAGGTCACAAAGCGTGGGGGATTGATCTTTCCTCTTTTGACAACTCCCTCTTCTCCTGGTATATTTTTCTTGGTTCTTCTAAGGCACACGTCGTTATAAAAGTTGAAATCAGACGGCAAAGAAAAAAGATCCAGATGCAAGGCGCGCAAATCCTGAGGAATGAGGCGGACATAGAAGTACGCTGCAGTGATTTACCCTGTTAAATATTTTTTTGTTTGATGTTACTGTTTTCAAGCAGCTTCTATATCCCATATCTCTTGATATGGCTGTCTTGGATTTAACAGGGCAGGGGATGAAGCGCAACGGGGCAGATGGACTTTTTACGAAGCCGTCAAGGAAAAGGCGTCAATGCCGATGAACTCGGCCAGGGAAATCCAACGGAATCGTCAGGTGAATGACGCCAATGGCCACTTCGAAAGAGATTGTCGAAGAGAATAGGAAGATCAGTTTCCTGAGGCTCCTGGTGGATTTCTCCATACAATTCATCCTCCAGGGCGATCTTCCCTTTGAAGAGGCCCTCAAGATAGTTGAGGGTGTTAAAGGCCACGCATGCCGCCTTTTCCCCGGGAAAGAGGAGACCTTTGAGCTGATCTATCGTCCAAGGTTTCGAAGAATTCTGGCGGAGAAGTACGGCCCATCACGCCCGTGATGAGGCCTCCGTCTCTTCATCGATTAAGGCCAAAATGGTCTCCGTGGCGTTATCCTTTCCGATCATGATCGTTTCACCGTTTTTGCGGCGCCTGATTTCAACGAGACCCCTTTTCAGGTTCTTCTCGCCGAGGGTTACCCTCAAGGGGATGCCGATAAGATCGGCGTCCTTGAATTTCACCCCCGGGGTGGAATCCCGGTCGTCCAACAATACTTCCACCCCATTACCCGAGAGAAGACGGTATATCCCCTCCGCCGTTTCCATAAGGGGTTCACTTTTATTATTTACCGGTACGATGATGACCTGAAAGGGGGCGATGGGCATTGGCCAGATGATACCATCTTCGTCATGACACTGTTCGATGGCGGCAGCAGCTGTTCTCCCGATCCCGATCCCATAACACCCCATTACGATCTCCCTCTCCCGGCCTTTTTCGTCCAGATAGGTCGCATTTAGCGCGTTGCTGTATTTCGTCCCCAACTTGAAGATATGGCCGACCTCTATTCCCCTGGAGAAATTCAATGATTTCCCGCAGCGTGGGCAGCGATCTCCCTCTTTTAGCATTCGTAAGTCCATGAATTGATCGACTTTGACATCCCGGCCAAGGTTGACGTTGATGTAATGGGCATCCTGCTCATTGGCCCCCGTGACGAAGTCTACCATGGATTCGATGGAATAATCGGCGATGACCTTAACGGAGAGGCCTACTGGCCCTGCGAACCCCTTAGTAGCTCCAGTTGCCCCGAGGACTACATTATCCGAGGCCAGTTTAACCTCCTCACATCCCAGGAGGTTTCGGAGCTTCGTTTCGTTGACCTCGTGGTCTCCCCTTATCAAGGCCGCAACAACACCTTGGTCTGTCTCGAAGATGAGCGTCTTCACCAAATCCTGCGGCCTCACCTTCAGGAATTGGGTTACCTCCCCCACCGTTTTCATATCGGGTGTTTTCACCTTCTTCAGCGCTTTCAAAGTTTTTCCCGAACCCCTGCCCCGAAGCCGAGTTCTTTTGGCCTCGGCTTTTTGGACGTTGGCCGAATAATCACAGGATTGACAACTGACGATGATCTCCTCTCCCGTATCGGCCATGACCATGAACTCGTGGGAGGCGGTTCCCCCGATGAGCCCCGTTTCCGCCTCTACGACCGTGAAGGTTAAACCACACCTTTTGAAGATTCTATCGTAAGCCTCATACATCTTTTGGTAGTTTTTCTCCAAACCGGCTTCTGTGGTATCGAAACTATAGGCGTCCTTCATGATGAATTCCCTGCCTCTCATCAATCCAAATCTGGGGCGAATCTCGTCCCGAAACTTAGTCTGGATTTGATAGAGATTCAGTGGCATCTGGCGATATGACCGGATTTCGCGCCTTGCGATATCGGTGATGACCTCCTCGTGAGTGGGCCCGAAACAACAGTCCCGGTCATGGCGATCCTTAAAACGAAGGAGATCTTTTCCATATTCCTCCCATCGATGGGTTTCCATCCATAATTCGGCGGGGTGGACGCAGGGAAGCAAAACCTCCTGAGCTCCCGCTCGGTTCATCTCCTTCCTGACGATCTCTTCCACCTTTCGGATTACCCTCAGGCCCAGGGGCAGGTATGAGTATATCCCCGCTGCCAATTTTCTGATCATTCCCGCCCGAAACATCAACTTGTGGCTAATCACCTCCGCCTCCGCGGGATCCTCTTTCAGGGTCGGGAGCATCAATTGGGAATACCGCACCGATCAACTCCTTTTCGATAGAGCCCGTTCCGTTCCCGGAGATGCCTCAATCACATCACATGGCATATAATATGTTGGTACTCAATTTGTCAAGGGGATATGGTGTGGAGTTTCCTGATTTTGGGAGGATTCCCTTGTTCTTGAGAGTAATCTGCCAGAAAAGAGCCACTTCGGAACACGTCGTTGTCCAGGTTTCCTGGAGCGAACATTAAAGAATTTTGGTTAACCATTCTTGGTGAAGCGGAACGCCCGCAAACCCTATGTTTGAGCAAGGAGGGCGAGTTTTGGGTTTGCAGTGAAGCGAACTCTAGAATAGTCCAAAATTCTTTCTCGTGCGCGAAAGGGAAGTTGGGCAACAGACCGCAGAGCTTTAAAGCGAGGGGGCAACAGAATTCTCTACTGAAAAATTTATTTCTCCATACAATTTTAGGACAATATGGGGGACATAAAAGAGGCGATTAGAGAAGGAGGTCCTCGGTCCCGTCGTTCCCTTGGCGAAGTGGAACAGCTGTCCGTGATAGAGCCCTGTAGAGAGGAGAAATCCCACGATAAGACCACCCAGGGCACCGATCCAGATGCAGAGGGCTCCTATTCTCGGCATGATAGGCTTGAGGAGCATCTCGGGATCCATGATTTCCCTCCAATACAGAGCCCCCCCCATTGCACCGCCCTGGGATAGAGCAGCAGGAGGAGGAAGGGGCCAATGACGATGGAAAAAAGGATGTTATTGGTCACGATCACGGCCCCAATGGAGGCGAAGGGGAGGAGTTTCAACAGCTCCAGTCCCGACGCAATAATGAACGCTACGGTAATGCTGGATAGGGCAGCCACCAAGATGTACTCCAAGACCTGTTTCCTCGTTCGAATGTTCAGATCGGCCTTTGAGGAGAACCATCCCATATTTCCCCAGACTTTGTATCCGAAAATGCTGAAGAAGAAGTTACCCACAGCGCCGAAGAGGCTTCCAATGCTCAGGGTTCCGAAGAAATCACGGATGACATTCCCGATACAAGATCCCTAGGCCCCTGCAGGGCCGAAAATGAGCCCGAAAACAACGGGAATAGCGACCGCTGGCCTGAGTTCCGTGAATCCGGGTATAGATTTTATGCCCTTGAAGGGAACGGCGGTTACAGCATAGACGGCGGCGGTGAGGGCGACCAGTACTCCCATCTTCGTATATCTCCACATGTATATGACATCCTTTATTGATCCGTTTCCCTTGTCGACTTAACGGCTCCTATTGGCCATTGGAATCGGTTATTGTCCTCTCGGCGCTCCCTTATTTCATCATTGGGATCAACCACGACCCACGCTATTCCATCCTGGAGATCCGCGGGGGGGCTAAACTCGATGAACTTTTTGGACATGGGAGGTATTTGTTCGATGGTCACCGTCCACTTCTCCCTTTCGGGAAAGAGGGTTTCAATCGTTACGTTTTTGACGTTCATCCTCCCCTCATTGACGAGGATAATTTCGGCCTTTCCCCTATCCCATTTCACATCCTCTATCCACAAATCATTCTGGAAGAACTTGACATCTTCGATGGGATAGAGATGAACGGATAGCCTATCGATCCTTGCAGAGTCGATATTCCCCCCCCTTTTCGAATTCTTTTCATAGCCGTGGATGTAAATGGGTTGTCCATCCGTAGATGCCATGAGCTGTAATTCCTGGGAATAGAGATAAACCCCATTGAGTACCCATTCGGATGGCCCCTCAATCCTGAATAACTTTTGCCTTTGCCCTTCACCGCGGTCCCCGTGAAGGGTGCTTATCCCCTCCTTTGGAACATGGGATGAGACATGGAACTGGACATCGAAGAGCGTTCCCTGCATCTTCAAGGCCGCCACTTTTACTTCCTCAGCTTCGATCCGATCTGCAAGAATTTTGTGGAGCTCCCCCTCAGTCTCATCCCACTGGATGATCTTGTTCGGGTTACATACGGCGATAACAGCGAAGGGAAACTCCCTATCCCAGATCTCCACTGCCTTGTTGGGATATTTTGGATTAATCCAGAGGAAACGGGAGAGTCCGACGGTCCCCACAGCCATCATTTCGCCGATGGAGTAACTTTGGTTGGTATTTCCCAACCCGATGACAACGAAGTTTTTGGGGTACGGTTCCATATCCAGGAGTATTTGCTGGTCTTTTATGTACTCCCAGAGATCTCCCCTCTTGAGATCATAGGAGGAGTTGTAGACGAAGAGCTTGCTTTTCTGCTCCGCGGAAAACGCGTCACCCCCCATGGTGAGGGCCATTATCAAGAACGATATGGAGAGGATTTTCTTCATGGATTACCCTTTCCCCGTTAACATTAAAGTCATTTATATATCCCCTCGGATTCCCCTGTCAAGGTCAAATCGCCAGTCGATGCCTGAGAAAATTTTCAGAATTGAGGATTACCCCCTTGACATTTGAGTGTTCGTTGTTATACTTGCTAAGGAATTCTTTTCACAGGACGGAACCTCGAACTCGGAATCAGGGCACGTAGTCTTCCCTAAAAGAGAAAATCGAGTTCCTTTCCGACATGTATGGTGAACCTCGTTGAGGAACTCGGTTTTTTTTGCGTTTTTGGCACATACTATAAAAAGAGAAGGGAGGAGATAACCATGGTTTGTCAAACCGTAAAGGCAGGGGCAGAGTGTGTTTTCATGAGCAAAAGGGGATGTAACTACAACGGGGGGAAATGTTACCCTATCACCGACAATTGTAATGGTTGCGACCGGGTGATCGAATATCCCACCGGCCTCTATTGTAAGGCCTACAGCGAACCCGCCCTCAAATGGGTCACGGGGTCCTGTGCCCTCGCGACTCACGTCAAAAGGAATAACGGCACTGGGGAGACGAGGAAGATCAATCCCCTCAAGGCATCCAAGAGAAAGAGCCGGAATAAATAGGGGAATATACCTAATCAATTGCGAGTGAGAGAGCCCTCACCGAGGGACTTCTTCCTTTGGACGTTTAAGGCTGAGATCTTCCAAAAACTAGAAAAAGGAGCTCTGAGCGCGCGGATTTACCCTTTACTTGAATCGAAATGTCCACCGCAGCACCAGTTTTCCCTTAACCTCAACCTCAACCTCCAACAGCAACGTTCCACAACCGCAACACCGGCATTTGAGCCCAGAGGGCGATTTAAGGCTGCCTCCTTGACACCAATCTGCGGACGTGTTAAAAAATTTATAACCTTCCGCATATTGAGCCGGCGTAGCTCAGCGGTAGAGCAACTGATTCGTAATAAACAGACGCCAGCGCACTTTTCCTCCTGATTTCAGTCTTTTACTAATTCTAATTTTTTGATTGATCGCAATTCCGTGTCCAGAAAACACTTCCTGAAGGTATTTTCTGGAGAGGTGGGTGTAGCGGTCAGTTTTGCGGATGTCGCGGTGCCCCAATAACTCTTTTAGGTCTTTTTGGGAAGCTCCGCTCATCGAAAGGAGAGAAGCAAAGGTATGCCTTAAGTCGTGCAGCCTGAATTCCTTAAAACCTGCCTTTACCAGGTAACGTTTGATTTTGTGCGTAACCGTGTCAGGATGCCTGTACCTAGTGAATATTTTCCCCTTAGTGGGAAGGTTGAATTCTTCAATCACCTCATACAATTGTGGAGGTATCGGAACCCACCGCTCCTTTTTTGTCTTCGATTTTCTTACGTGAATAAATCCAATATCTTCTTTGATATCCCCAGCTTCTAGGTTGAATATTTCGTTTCTGCGAGCCCCGGTCAAAAAGTAGAAAAATAGCAGCGTAATTAATTCGAGTTCGCCATCTCGCCTCACCCTTCAAACCCACACGCTGGACCTCCAGGCCCGCCACCCCGTTCTTCCAAAACACTACTCAATCGATTTTTTCTCAGTTTGCATTCCCTCTACCTGACTCATATTTCGTGACCATGTCCTACGTCTATCACGGCACACCCAGTTATGAAAACGTGGCTAACATCCTCAGATACGGGTGGAAGACAGGAACCAGATGCGAATACGGCACAGGAATCTACTTCGCAGATTGGAATACTGCAAAATCATACGCGGGAACTAACGGGTATTTAATAGAGACCACCATTTGTGTAAAAGAATTGGAAATCATCGATTATCAGACAATCCAGCAGTTCCCGAATTGCCCCAAGAACGGCGACGGCTTCACGGCCTACGCCCTATCAAGAGGCTATCGAGTCATAAGGGTTAACCCATCCATGTATGTCGTGCTGGTAAAAAACCATTCTACGCCCCGGCACATACCAGGAGTGATTATTAAAGGCGTTTGCAACCCAATTACAGGGCAAAAAATAATATAAGGAGGAAAGAACCATGTGTAATTGGTACGAAGAAGCCGAAATTGTAAGGGACAAGATGGGAGGGATGCCAATCGAATACTGTTTCTCAAAAAGTGTAACTTCATTCGTTCCGCCAATAATCGCCGAGCTGGGCAAATGCCTCGTGCCTTCGTGTCACGCCCGCCTCGACTCGCAGCACATCAGCCAGGGGAAATATATGTGCGACCGCTGCTTCACCTTGATCACCACAAGTGGCCCTCATAATGACTGCCTGATGTGCGGTAAACCTCTGGATTACAGGGATATCCAAACGCAGGCCAGCTGGCCCCGGGAACTGAAGTACGCCATCCACCAGGGAGAATGCGCAAACTATCACAAAGCCCTTGCTGGGGTTGTCCTCGGAATTATCCCGCCAGTTCGGCGGTTGCTTCCGGAATCCACCGGAACAAAAGTCCCCTTATTCAACCCTGAAAATGCATACACCCTCGAAAAGGTCCCTAGCAGCAACAACCGGCAGTGACCGAAAATCAGGGGAAGGATCCCTTGACCTTTCCCATGCGTGCTTGGGAGGCGGCTATGAAAGCTTATGATGAATTAGAAGACTACGAGGATGATTTTGAGGTTTGGGCAGGTGTCCACGAGATGATTCACAGGGATGCAAAAGGGCAATTCATCGAAGACCTGAAAAGCGTGGACCAAACCCCGAAGGACTTAGCGGATTTGGCGCAGGAATGGGACGATTTGCTGGAACAAGCAGCCAATCCTCACAAAAAGATAATCTAAGAGGGAGGCAAACAAAATATCCATAAAAAGTGGTCATCTACTTCACAACCATTTCTTTCTCTTAAAATGAAAAACCATAAAAGCTATAATAATAATCATAACTAACAGGACCAGGAAATAGCCCCAATGCCACTCAAGCTCAGGCATGTATTTGAAATTCATCCCATAGATCCCGGCTATGAAGGTAAGGGGGATAAATATCGTAGCGATGATCGTTAGT
>Ga0209427_10001451_pt1 | contig 27329 bp, 31 predicted proteins | sample DeeMarSWOR136_30_FD_187465 | JGI IMG/M metagenome (GOLD analysis project Ga0209427, IMG submission 187465) | Marine sediment microbial communities from White Oak River estuary, North Carolina - WOR-1-36_30 (SPAdes) (version 2) | ecosystem: Environmental > Aquatic > Marine > Intertidal zone >...
TGGTTTTTTTACTCACCTTCGCCAGAATGCCCCGTGCGGAAGCACGGGGATGAATGGCGTGGTGACCCGCCATAGCTTCAGCGAAGGGGGGTTATTGCTTCGGCGAGTTCCGCCATCCTGAGACAAACTCAGGATGCCCTGTGCGGAAGCACGGGGAGGCTTCACTCCGACTTTGGTAAGAGGAGGAACGTACCATGAAAAAAGTGGTTCTATTAGCAACAATGATTGTTCTTTTCTGGTCCAGTTCATTCCCGGTTTTTTCAGAGCAACTGGCAACCAGACCAAAAGGTCAAAACGAATGGGAAGTATTAAACCAGAATGGTAATGTTCTCGGCACATTCAAAAGAACCGAGAAAGGCAACTACAAATTTTATAATACAGGTGGAGGATATGTCGGGCTAATTCTTCATTCTGGGAAATTGATGCCACGTGAAGCAAGCAGGAGCTATACAACAATAACACCGGAAGAGGCACAGCTCTATCTTGATGTTTTGGAGGCCATTAAGACCATAAGATGAGAAGTCTTCATAATGGGCAGTCTTCCAAGGGGACATACAAAAGGAGTTGGTAACGTTCAAAAGTTGTGGCATCGTGTATTTGTGAACAAACAATTTTCGGGATAGGGACCATCGCTTCTCTGAGGCATCCAATCCGCCTGCCACTGCGGGGCACGAGCGGGCAGGTGCCTCTCACAGCTATGACATTTGTGTAGATGGAAATGGCTGCATGCCCTGCTAAAGGGACTTGCCTCAATTTTTGAACGTTACCAAGGAGTTAGAGTACCAAGAAAATGTCAAAAGTCATTACGAATTGTTGTCGAAGAAAGCCTTTCCACCTAACAGGAAACTTTTTCAAGAGGATAATCAGGTTGACAGCGCCTTTGCCAGTGCCTCAAGGAAGTAGCTGGCATGGCTAATGGGTGCGGCCATATTGGCCCTGTGGTTGGCCAGAAAGCCGTCCGGCGGTGCATCTGTCACAAGCCAGGGATCCAGCCCAGAAGCCACTTGACAGGCATGGACTGCGTGGTGAAGAAGATCAATTCCCTGGCGCGCCTCAAGCACATCTGAAAACTCCTCCTCCACAGCATGCAATATCTTGCCCATAGCCGTCGCCACCCCTTTGGCATAATAGAAGTAGTCGTCCACCTTAAACCAGCTCACAGGAGAGCCGTCCTCTTCCTTTGTCTTAACCAGATTTTCATCACAACTCCCCATCAAGTCTGCAAAGCTGAGAAGGAGTGGTATCAGGTTGTCTGTGCGGATGTAAAAACGTGCCTCGCCTCTCTCAAGCTTTTGGGCATAAGCTCGCAGCTCCTTCAGGCCATCGTTGTACTTGGCTTCGGGCGAGGGGAGCCAGTAACCGTCGGGCTTGATCATGAACCAGTTCATGGCATTTTCCAGGTTGTTGTCGATTACATCCGTGGGCCCGTGTCTGGAAATCCTCTCAGCCAAGGCAACGCTGGTCCGGCGAACCACCTCGAGCACACCGAGTTGCATATTTTCCACATTGTCAGTAAACCTCAGGATGTCATTACGCCGCCATCCCCAGAAGCGCTCGTTTAATTCATAGTCCAGAACCGAGACAGTCGCCTCCACAAAGGCAATTCCTTTGGGTTTTTGCTTGGCTGGTGTTGTAATCTTGGGAACGGCGTGAGGAGCCTCATGAGCAGCCTCAGGGATTGAGGGCGCAGCCGAAGGGCCTACAGGGGTCTCGGCCTCTTCGACCCCCTGCGGTGGCTCACCCTCCTCAAGGTGTGCAACAGGCGATGGGGCAGGTTTCCTAAACAAGCCGACAAGGACCCAAACGCCCCACAGTGCAATGACTGCAAGGACAACCCCTCCAATGACTCGCACCCTGAAAAATCGTTTTAAAGCACTGGAGTTGCCTGCTGGTTTTTGTCCCTGTTCAGAAGCTTTTTCGTTATCGTGCTGGTGTGTCACGTCATCCCTCCCGGAGCCTTCGGATATCCCCGACCCGAATGGTGGTTTTTGTGGAATCAAAATACTCGATGAGTGGAATAGTGTACTTGCGGGATACCCCTGTCATCTCCTTAAACTGCGGTGTGGTAATTTCGCTATTGGCCTTCAAATAGGATACCAGCCTGTTTTTCAAATTGTCTATGACGCGTCTGTGAAAATAGAGATCTTCCTTGACCTTTACAATGATTCCCTCTGCCAGCATATGCATCAAGATTTCCTTCACATGGGTCGAATTCTGCCCCAGAGATGCCACCAGATCCCTGAAATACGGTGGTTGAAGCCCGCATTGAAGGTAGGTCTGCTCAATCCTATGCCTGACATCCTTTTGATCAGCCTCTAAGGACACTCTGTGCCCGGAAAGGCGAACAACCTCTTTTTCCTGTACCACAGTGTTGCTCTTGGTCAAATCCTGAATCAATAGACCAAATAGCTTGCTGCTCAGCGAGGGGGCGACCTTGGACGTTAACCCTTGCCTCGACATTCCCGCCTTCAGCGGGTGGTCTCTGTGATAGCTTTCCAGGATCTTCGTGGCTTTCTGGCGAAGCCCATCAAAAATAGCCCCGTGAATGAATGTACGATTTTCCCGGTCTAATTGGACAATCGCCCTTTGGGAAAGGAGGAGTTGAAGTTGATGTTCGAGGTCCTTTTCGGAAAGGTTTGTCATAAGCCTCAACTCAGAAAAGCGAATGCCTAGAATACCGGATTCTCTTAAATGGTAAGTAATGATCTCCTTGGCTGGACTTTCAGCCAGACCTTTTAGCTCGGTTACGAGCGGTTTCTTGAATCGTTTGTGTTTTCTGGGGACCGGATTCAGGATCTGGCCACCCCCTATGGTCCTGATGGGCGAATAACTTCTGATCACAAGCCTATCATCCTTGACCACCGCTACAGGGGCCTCGAGCCGGAACTGGGCGACAGCCGTCTCACCTGGGGAAAGTTCCTCGCGGTCCAAGAGGATAGCGCGAGCCAGGATCTCGCTCGTACCTGTGTGCAATCGAACCTTGGTGCGGTTCTTGAGGGGCTTTTCGTTGGAGGGAAGGCACACCAGGAGAGCATCTACCATATAGCTGGGTTTCAAGGTATTCACGCCTCCCACTACATCACCTCTGGCTATAGCATTCCTGTCAACACCCTGAAAGTTGATAGCTGTTCTCATGCTGGCTACAGCCTGGTCCACTGTCTGGCCGTGGACCTGGATACCGCGAACCTTTGACTGAATACCTGAGGGATAAATCATAATGGTTTCGCCTACCCGGACCTTCCCTGAGACCAGGCTCCCTGTAACAACCGTGCCAAAGCCTTTCATAGTAAAGACGCGGTCCACGGGCAGGCGGAACAACCCCCCGGAGGTGCGCTCGGGAACCTCTTTGCACAAAGCCTCCAATGCCTCAAGAAATTCGGGAAGTCCCTGACCGCTCAAAGAAGAAACCGGGAGAACAGGGGCGCCTTCTAAGAAAGTCCCCTTGAGAAATCCTTGAACATCATCTGTGACCATCTCCAGCCATTCTTCATCCACCATGTCAATCTTGGTCAGAACCACAAGACCGTGCTTGACGTTTAGGAGGCTGCATATATCAAGGTGCTCCTTTGTCTGAGGCATAACCCCCTCGTCAGCCGCAATAATCAAGGCTACAAGGTCGATCCCGGAGGCGCCTGATACCATGTTCTTGACGAATTTTTCGTGGCCCGGTACGTCCACAATGCCTACGCGCTGACCTCCAGGAAGGTCAAGCCAGGCAAAGCCCAACTCTATGGTAATCCCCCGGAGCTTTTCCTCCTTCAGGCGGTCCGTGTCTATGCCGGTCAAGGCCTTGATCAGGCTGGTCTTGCCATGGTCGATGTGGCCTGCGGTGCCCAGAATAATCTGTTTCAAGGATCAGCCCTTCCTTATGACCCCTTCTTTCGCTTGCGAAAGTGTTCCGTGATGTAGGCCAGGCCAACCAGGCCGATGGCAAACCCAGCAGTGCCAACGATGGTCGCCTTGGGGTAAAAAAATCTTGTCAGGAGGACGGCAAAAATAGCTCCCAGGATGGCCCGAATGACGAATATGATCAATGCATTCAAGAGGATACCTCGTTGGTTAAAACGCGGGACTTGTATATCTCCGAGACAAGCTGACATATACAAGAGATTGATTTTACCGTCAATCATAAGTTTGAATAGCACTCCGAATGCCCTTGAAAACTCTTGAATCGTGTGTTATTTAAAAAATTCGGTTAAGCTATCACCTTATACTTTAGGCACTTTAGCTCACTTTAGGCATTCTAGGCACTTACTCCAAGGTACCTTTCAGGACAAAAGTAACAAACCACCACCTCCGGTGGCGATGATTTGAATCTTGTTACATTATGGTGGGTGTAGCTCAGTCGGCAGAGCACCGGGTTGTGGCCCCGGCGGTCGAGGGTTCAAATCCCTTCACTCACCCCATTATAATTAGCTGTTAAGCTCATAAGCCCAATAGCCAATTACCTTATCGGCTCTTTTGCAGAGCCCCTCTTGATGCGCCCGTAGCTCAGTTGGATAGAGCGCCGGACTTCGAATCCGTAGGTCGCCCGTTCGAGTCGGGCCGGGCGTGCCAAATAATATCGAGACCTTTGCACAACCGCTTCTCACTCTCTCCTATGAGCTTTTTGACCCATCCATGGGCTCGCTCACTAAATCCTAACACGGAGCGAAGCGTGGTGCCTCTGTTCAAGCCGTCAGGCGCAACCTTTGCGCTCATACTCGGCCCAGGGGTCTCAAACAGTTTAGGATTTGCCCACACGAATGTCTACCTTGGCGAGCTGTCATCATTTTGACGCTCAGGCACATCGTCATATGTCTTATTGCTTGTTGCTTGGTACTGGTTGCCCGTTACGGGATGCGAGGTGCAGGTTAGCCATCATTGCCCAATCCATAGTCTAAAATCCGAAATCGATCATATCTCCGCCAACCTCCTTGCCATCTCAAGACCTGAAGGGAAGTTATGACATGCAACAATAGTGAAACCAAAATCTTGCCTGTCCAAATATCTGGCCTGAGCCTAAAAAGAATCGACATTTCATAGGGATACCCCCGCTTCTTCTTCGCACGGCCGATCAACGATCAATCGGTCAGACTGGCAGGTTTCTTGCACTCACCAGGAACAATACAAAGGGACACGAAGGAATTGTTGGCAAGTTAGCTCGCTCCGCTCACGATTATGCTGCGGCCCATAAAGCCTACGCACCGGAGGGAAGACGGGAGTAGTGCAATGTTGGCCTGGGAGCTCAAGGCACAGGGCGAAAGGCTGAAGGAGGGTGGGAATGGGCTGTCGGCGGACACCGATTCCCCGCAACTTTCGCTCAGCAGGGGTATCGTGAAAAGTATGATTTTGGCTCACCCGGGGCGTGACTTGCCGGGAATAAGTTGCTGTTGTCGGAACGACTCAGAAGCCCGTATTCAAAGAATTTCGGCCTTCTAGAGCCGGGTCTGGGCCAGTGAGCAGAGAAAAATGGATAAGGTTCTAATTGCAGAAGGCGATCTGAAGCTTCAGAATTTTCTCCGGGCTCGCTTGCAAAAATACAAAGATGAATTCGAGGTCATATTTGCCAATAATGGTGAAGAGGCCATTAGAGTCTTAAAGCAAACGTACATTTCCCTGTTGGTAACAGAAATTGTAATGCCAAAGGTCGATGGCATGGCCCTTTTGAACTACATTAATGACAAGCACCCCCATATTCGCTGCATCGTCACGACGGCCCACGCAACACCGGAATTAAAGGAAAGACTTCAAAATGGTAACCTCTTCCGTTTCTTTCAAAAACCATTTCAGCTGGAGAAATTTGCGCAGGCCATTCTTCAGGCCCTGCAACAAGATATTCCGGACGGCACTTTGAAGGGGATATCAGTTGCCAGTTTTCTGCAGATGATTCAACTGGAACAGAAAACATGCCTCCTTGAGGTTCACTCGCCAGGTAAGGGAAAGGGGCTCTTTTATTTTCAAGAAGGTATTCCACATGATGCTGTTTACGGTGATCTTAAAGGGGAAAAGGCGGCTTTGAAGATTATTACCATGGATAAAGCAGAAATGCGCTTCATGAATCTTCCCAGGAAAAAAATTACCAGGCGAATAAAGACAGAACTTATGGCCCTGATTATGGAGGCCACGAGACTCAAGGACGAATCCGATGGATAAGGTGCTCATTGTTTGTGACAATCCGAAATTTTTAGGGATCCTCAAAGAGGGCCTGCAAAAGTATGAGGGTCAATTTGAAGTATTGACTGCTTCGGGTGGGGAAGAGGCCATCGAAGTGTTAAAGAGAGAACATGTCTCTGTGCTGGTCACGGATCTTGTGATGCCAAGAGTGGACGGCCCGGAACTTTTGACCCACATGACCGAAAAACATCCTACAACTCCATGTATCGTTATGAAGGAGCATGGAAACCCTGAAATCAAGAAAAGAGCAGACCGGAAAGACGTATTCCGTTACTTTGAAAAACCGTTTGATTGCAACCAACTAGCCCGGGCAATCATAGAGGGACTGGATTGTCTTGATGAGGGTAATCTTTTCCGGCAAGGGCATTGGTAAGCAATTTTTTGCAACTCATTGAAATGGAACAAAAGACATGCCTTTTGGAAGTTCATTGTGGTAACAATGAAACAAGGTTTTTTGTTCCGATAAATGTAGATGGATGTAGAAAAACATATTCAGACTCTCTTCCGTGAAATAGAGGTTTATCGCTCCCATGGCTTATTTGTGGAAGCAAAGAATAAATGCAGAGAGATGGCGGAACTGATCCGGCAAAGCGACCACTTTAAAGACAAACAAAAACTTTTGACTGCTGTGTCAAAGAAAATTAGGGATCTGGAAAATGGTGCCCGTAAGTTTGAAGAAGCAGGGGCATCGGCTCAAATGTCAACAAACGAACAGGACCTTATCAAGGAGTTGTTCCCTTCTTCAGAAAAGGAGGGAACCGATTCAGCAGCCCTTGAAGTAGCCGTAGCTTTACTCGTGTTCGGTCAGTTTGAAAAGGCATTAAGCGAATTTAATGAATTGATAAAAAGAGATTCTCTCCGCCTTGTTGCTGCTGAAAATATTCTAAGGTGCCATGTTGGGCATGGTTCTTTAGATGATGCCGTCAGGCAATATCAGCAATGGTTGTCAAGCGGTCAATTCCCTTCGGTAGAGTTGGAGAAAATACGTTCTTTTCTTCAGGACATTCTCAAAAAAGGGGGAGTGGACAAGAGTCTCCCAAAACCAGAAGGGACAATAGATGTAAAGGAAGATGAGCTACCGGAAGAAGAGTTCATTGATATCTCATCCATTGTAATACCTCTGGATGACGAATCCGAAGAGGGAAAGGACATTAGGCTTGATGTCAGTTTCCAAAGAGGAAATGTGATCAGTGTGATCATATCGAGTGCAAATCAAGTCCTGATTGATAATTTGAAAGTCGGATTAAGGCTAAATGATGTCCAATTCTATTCATCTGCTGTCGTGTTTAAGGATTCGTGTATCATTTCTGCAAAGAGGCAGATCAAATCAGGCCCCAAAAAAGGAGATTACACCCTGATATTGAAGATTCAAGATACATAACTATCAATACAGTCATGTCCAAGGTAATTTAATTTCCATTACTCCAGGACCAATATTTGAAATCGAAGAAGGAGGCCCGAGGTACAATGAAAAAGAGGATGTTAGTTGTTGATGATTCGCCCAGCGTTCGCAAACTGGTGGAATTCACTCTGAAAGCGAAGGGATTTCAGGTGGCTTCAGCCGGGGATGGCCAGGAGGCATTGGAACTTACGGCTAAAGAGCAATTTGATGCCATTATCTTGGATATCAATATGCCGCGGATGAATGGGTTTGAGTTTCTGCAAAAGATGAGGGCGGATGATGCCTATGCTTCCATTCCCATTATCATGTTGACCACAGAAGGACAAGACGAGGACAAGGACAAAGCTGTGGCACTTGGGGCGACGGCATACATCGTCAAACCTTTTAAGCCTATTCAATTACTGGGTTTTATCGAGAAGATTGTACCGTCTTCCTGATTTCCGATTGCTAAACAAGAACCAGGCCAAATCAGATGTTCTTGAACCCAAGAACAAAAAATGTGGAGAAGGAGAGTTCCCATGTCTGATGAAAGTAACATTCAGGATCTGGATGACCGACTACTGGCCAAGATGCTGCAAGACTTCCTGAAGGAAGCCCCGGAGCATTTGGATCAATTGAATTTAAACCTGATCCAATTGCAAGAAGACCCGGAGGAGGAAGAGTTAATCAATGAAATCTTCCGTAGTGTACATACCTTGAAGGGATCTGCCGGTTTTGTCGGGTTAAAGGAAATCAGCGAGGTTTCCCGCAAGATGGAGCAGGTCTTTGGGGGTGTTCGAAAAGGGACTTTCAACATTACGGCCCCGATTATTGCGGTCATGTACGAGGGGTTGGACGTCCTGACGACGTTGATAGACAAGGCCGCTGCCAATGACAGCGCTGAAGTGGATGTTTCCGCGATCCTCCAGAAACTGGACGGAATTCCTGGCAATACTATTCAGGAAGCTGAAGAACAACCCGACAAACAGGAAACAGAATCCGTGGATTCTCAAGAACTATTGAGACTATATAGGGAAAGTTATGACCAACTGGCGGTCCTCAAACATTTCGTCTACTCGTCCGTCCACCTTTCTGACTGGGAGTCGCTGGCCGTACTTTTCTCAAAGCAGATAGATGAGGGAATGAGCGCAGAAAGGAATGCCATCTGGCTTGTGGAGGATGGTCAAAAGGTGGTGGAAATGGCGCGCGATGGGAAACTTGTGGAAAAAGATAATCGCCGCGTCTTGGAAATTGAATCATCAGAGGTACTAAAGTGTCTCATTCGTGAGCAGTCAGTGGTCTGGTCATCCAGCTTTGCTCAGGTGAAAGAGATGTTGCCGGAATTTCAAAGGCCCACTCTCTTTCCAATTAAGGCACAACCTGATGCCTTTGGATTTCTGGTTGTGGACCCGGAAGAATTGGCCGAAGTAGAAGTATACCAGTTTGTCGGCCAATTTGCAGCCATGATCCTCAACATCTCCAAACTCCATCAGAAAGTTGAAGAGCAAAGAAAAGAGCTAAATGAGATGACCGAGATCTTGTTCAAACAGAATGCACAGTTATCCTCCCTTAATCATGTTGAAATGGATCTGATGAAGGTCACCGATCCTGTCCACCTTTGCCGCATTTTAGCCGAGGCGGTTGTCGATGAGCTGGAGGCTCCCAGAGCCGCGGCGTTTCTTATGGATGAGTCTTCACAGGAATTAATAGGGGCATCGGAAAGCGGCGGATTCCAGGGGATTGACTCCATAAGATTCCCCATTGACAAGGAAAAGCCCTTCAAGCAGTGCATAGAATCGGGAAGGATTGTAACTTATAGGGATTACAATGAAAAACTTCATCTGGGTCCTAACCTGCTGGAGAATTGGGTTCTCATTTGCCTTAAAGGAAAGGAACGTCCGCAGGGGGTCCTGGTAACGGAGGTTGGGGATGAGGACATCAGTGATTCGATATCCATCCTGGTCAACCATGCCGGTATATTACTGGATAATCTTATGTTGCAGAAAAGACTCGGAAATGGAATCACGGAAAGGTAGTGCCGAAAATTGAACTCAGTTCGCTCCGCTCATCCTGCCCTGCCCGCCCTGGCGCTTCGGCATACTATGGGCTATCAAGCCAGTAATCCAGGCCCGCCCTGGGGCGACAGGTTCAGATGGATGTGTGCTGCCTCTCATCCCGGTCTGGGCCAGGGTATACTGGAATGATGGGTATAGGCGAAGTTCCTAAGTTCGGGAATATGAAGAAATGAATAAAGTTCTAATTGTAGACGATGATTTACAGCTTTTGACAATTCTCACGGAGAGTTTAAAAAAATACAGGGATAAATTCGAGATCATTACTGCAAAAGACGGGTTAGTCGCCATAAAGGCCCTGCAAAAACTCCCTTTCTCCGTGGTGGTAACAGACATTAAAATGCCCAAAGTCAACGGTCTTGTTCTGTTGGCCTACATGGCTAAAAATTTCCCCCAAATTCCCTGCATCCTCATGACGGGTTACGGAACACCATTTTGGAAGAAACGACTGGAACAAGAGGCCTCACATTACATCGAGAAGCCGTTTGAAATACCAGAGCTGGGCCGGGCTATCATGTCAGCTTTGGGTCAGCAGGAAAATCTTGGCGGAACTCTGAATGGGGTATCAATTGCGAGTTTTCTAAAGCTGGTTGAGATGGAGTATATGACATGTTTTTGTGAAATTAGTTCACCCGATACCGAAAAAGGATATTTACTTTTTGAGGGGGGTGTTCTGTGGAATGCCTTTTACGCCAACCTCAGGGCGGAAAAAGCGGCTTTGAAATTACTTCAAATGAAGGATGTGACAATCAAATTCAGAAAGCCCCCCAAGAAAAAGGTTCCGAGGCAAATAGAAACAGAGCTTTCGGCCTTGCTCATGGAGGCCATGAAGTACAATGGTTAAACAGAATCACCACAAGGGAGGCGGCGTGTCCGGATGGCAGAAGCCAATAAGAATTAATGGGCATGCTTCATGTGGCCATTTCTTTGTTGAAACGGAGACGAATAAATGGACATGGTCCTAATTGTTGACGACAGTGTAATGCTTTTAAATTATCTGAAGGGCTCTTTTAAAAAGTATAGGGATAAATTCGATTTTATCACCGCCAAGGATGGCCTAGAAGCCATAGAAATTTTGAAAAGTAGGCCTATCTCCTTGCTGGTAACAGATCTTGAAATGCCCAAGATCGACGGCCTGGGGCTTCTGGCATATACGCACAAATATCACCCCAGCATTCCATGTATCGTCATGTCGGCCCATGGAACACCGAAAATAATAGAAACACTACAACCAGACATCGTGCAATTCATCGAGAAGCCGTTTACAGCGGAAGAGCTTGCCAAGGTCATCATTTCAGCTTTGAAGCAAGGTCTTCCGGACGGGTCTTTGTCCGGGATCTCAACTGCTAGTTTCTTACAGATGGTTGAAATGGAACAGAAGACATGCCTTTGTGAAGTTGAATCGCCCAATAGTCCAAAGGGGTTTCTCTATTTTAAGGGGGGTGTCCTGTATCATGCTGTTTGCGGCAACCTCAAAGGGGAGGCGGCGGCGATCAAGATGATTCAAATAGAAGATGCCACAATCAATTTTAGAAAGCCTCCCGATAGAAAAATTCCGAGGGGGATTAAGAAGGAACTGATGGCTTTGATCCTTGAGGCCACGAAGCTCAAAGATGAATCTTGACTCCGGCTTGTACGGATTAAATAAGAAACGTTCTTGGGAAAGGGGTTGAAGATATGGGTGATGACAAAGAGACGTTTGGCGACATGCTATCTGATGACCCGGAGATGATAGACAGTTTTGTAGCAGAAGCAAAGGAAGCTCTTGATGGTGTCAAGGATGATTTTCTGAATCTGGAGAAACAGAAAGACAATCCGGATCAAACACTTATTGATAAAGTGTTTCGTGCGATTCACTCGGTTAAGGGCGCAGCCGGTTTTTTGAGCCTTGGTAATATGGCCACTCTTGCGCTTGTTATGGAAACATTGCTTTCCAGGATGCGGGCCGGGAAGATCCGACCGGAATCCGAACATATTGATGCACTTCTGGCAGGAGTACATCTTCTTGCAGCTATGCTGGATGACATCAAGCATAGTAGCGAGGTGGATATAACAGGTGTCCATGACACTCTGTCCGGCCTGCTTGGAGTGACCCCCAAAAGCTGTACAGATTAGAGGGTTGTAATTAGAGTACTGTGACAGGCACATTTTTTGCATTCCTGCGATATCCAGAAATTCCGAGACGTAAAGGCTTCTCGGTCATGGTACTGAAAACGCAGCATAGCTTAGAAGCCCAACTGTTCAAGGAAACAAGACTTGACCAAAGCAGATAATTGATGGGAGGAAGAAAGTTGGGATATATACTTGGCAAAGAAGAGCTCACTGGTATAGAGCATGCCTTGGGGCAGAACCTCATTGAGCTGGGTGTTCATTGCGTTGTTCTCATTGATATGGCGGGCAATATTATCACGGAGCTTGATAATGGCGAAATGAAGCCCGACGTATACTCCCTGGCGGCCCTGGCTGCGGGTAATTTTGGGGCGGTAAGTGCCATGGCTAAAATCGTTGGGGAGGACGAATTTTCTTTACTGTTCCATAAGGGGGAAAAAGAGTGCATACATTTCAGCAAAATAATGACGGATCTTTTGTTGATCACCATATTCGACCGTGACTTGTCGCTGGGTTTTTTGCGTTTGAAAGTGGCTGAGGCAGCCGAAAAGATAGAAAAGATTTTGGAATCCTGACATTCAGGGTGGTATTATATTTCATTCGATCTCCCGTTAAACTTCATGGGTGAGGGAGGCCGGTGAGCAAGAATTGCTTCGTGAAGTGTTTTCTCGTGCCGTTTATAAATTTAAAAAAAAGAGAGGTTCAGGTAAAGATAGTTTATTATGGTCCCGGAAGGGGAGGAAAGACAACCAATTTAGAATATGTATATAGTAAGTTTAATGATCGTATAAAAACAGACATAGTCTCCATCAAAACTCAAGGAGATCGGACACTTTTTTTTGATTTTCTTCCTTTTAATATGGGAAAAATAAAGGGCTTTGATGTCAGAGTACAGCTATACACCGTACCTGGGCAGGTCAAGTATAATGCCACCAGGAAATTGGTGTTGAGGGGGGTGGATGGTCTCGTATTTGTTGCAGACTCCATGGAGGCGAGGAGAGAAAAAAACCTTCATTCGCTCAAAAACCTTCATGAGAACCTGGCCTCCTATAATGAAAGTATTTTCAAGATCCCCCTTGTACTGCAGTACAACAAAAGGGACCTGGCAGAGCAGGGTATCCCTCTTTTGTCCGTTGAATCACTCGAAAAAGACCTTAACTCCAAGCTCAGGGTGCCTTCTTTTGAGGCCAGCGCTCTTGCGGGGACAAATGTGGTGACGACCATGAAAAAGATCATAACAATGACCATGGCTTCCATAGAAAGTCAGCTGAAATAGGGGGTGAGTAATTGGACAATAAGAATGATGGTACCGTAACCGATGAGGTGCAAAGCCGCCTTGAAGATCTTTTTGGGGAAAGTGGGAAAGCCTCTGTCTATATGGAAGATAGCAGTGTTCCTGAAGACTCTCCACTCAGAATTTTGAAGGGCATTGTCCTATCGGTGGACTGGGAAATTGACGATGAGGTAATGGCCAAGCTTATTGAGGAAATTGGCAGATTAGAACATACGTACAAGGATGATAAGACTCTTCTGTCGTTCTTTCGGCTCCTTGGTTCAGTAGGAAAATATATCAAGACCAGAAAAGCCGATGCCCATCCTGATGCCATAAAGCTATTGAACTCGACGTATAACAGCCTGGAAAAAGTGTTCCTGTCGAAAGGTATAACCCAGGCAGAAAAGAAAGAAACACTTCTTGCCCAGGTGAAAGAATTCAAGAAATTGAAGGAGCAAATAGCTTTCAAAAAAGCCGACACGGCTAAGAAAGAAGAGGTAAAACCCCCCAAGGAGACAAAACCTGTAATTGAAAAACAAGAAAAAGATGTGGTCGTCCAAGCGGAACACAGGCCGCCTGAGGAGACCGAAGAAGAGTTACTGCTGCGATCCGAGATGAGTCGTATGACCCCACAGGAGGCTCTTGCTTATGTCTTAGCGGAACTCAAGCAGGTCATCCGGGCCGAATTCAAGGCATTGAATGCGAAGCTGAAATCTTGAATGCCTTTCAGCAGGTATGCCAAACGTTACCCTACCACCTGTTACTTGATTTCGCTCTCACAATTCCGCCTCTTGTTGCCGGGGATCAAAGACATGAATGCGCCTTGGATCGAAGGAAACATGAATTGTGTCGCCTGTCGTAAGATCCTTTTCGGGGCCCAACACAAGGATTTCGCCGCACTCCGTGCTGACGTGCAATAAGACTTCCCGCCCAAGCGGCTCGATTGCGATTACGGTGCCCGAGAGCCTTTGGCTCTTAGGTTGATTGTGCAACGTAAGATGTTCCGGGCGGACCCCCACGGAGACCCGTCGCTTCTCAAGGTGCTTCACCTGCTCGGCTTTTTCAGGGGGCAGGACTACCGCGGTGCCGCCAAGGGCGAGGGCGCACTGGCCCTTCTCCTCCTTCACCCGGGCCGGTATGAGATTCATGGGTGGGGAGCCGATAAAGGTGGCTGCAAAACAAGTCTTCGGATGTTCATACATTACTTCGGGGGTACCCACTTGCACGAGCGCCCCGTTCTTTAACAGTGCAATGCGGTCGCCCAAGCTCATCGCTTCCACCTGGTCATGGGTGACATACAAGGTAGTGATTTCTAGCTCCCGCTGCAAACGCTTCAGCTCAGTGCGGGTGCTGGTACGGAGCTGAGCGTCTAAGTTGGAAAGAGGCTCGTCGAGAAGAAACACCACGGGTCGGCGGACAATCGCTCTAGCGATGGACACCCGCTGGCGCTGGCCCCCGGAGAGTTCTGCTGGTCTTCGCTCCAATAGCTTTTCAATGCCCAGCATCATAGCGGCTTCTCCCACTGCAATTCTGATGTCAGCATCTTTTTCCTTGGCCACGCGCAATGGGAAGGCGATGTTCTCGAAGACATTCAAGTGCGGATACAAGGCGTAGCTTTGCAACACCATGGCCACGTTGCGTTTCCTAGGAGGAAGAAAAATGCCTTTCTCCGGCGCAGCTACAACCTGCTCATTGAAGCAGATCTCGCCAGTAGTTGGCTTTTCAAGCCCAGCCACCAGGTTCAACAGGGTAGACTTGCCGCAGCCGCTTGGGCCCAGGAGGACAAAGAACTCGCCCTCTTTGATATCAAGGCTAACATTTCGGACCGCATCCACCGGGCCCCGCATCGTAATGAACCGCTTGCTGAGACTTCTAAGCGTGAGTTTCATCCCTTCACAGCCCCCCGTGTCAGGCCCTGAATGATACGGCGCTGAAAGACAAGCGTCAGGATCACCACAGGAATAGTGGTAATAGTGGCTGCTGCCATGATTTCGCCCCATGGGATCTGACCGTGCAATCCCTCAAACAGAGCGATGCCCACAGGAATAGTTCTGGCAGAATGATCTGTGGTTAGCATTAGGGCGAATAGAAATTCATTGAATGCGAAAATGAAAGCCAAGAGCATGGTCGAAAAAATCCCCGGTGCAGCTACCGGAAAGATGACTTTGATCAAGATCTGCAGCCTGGAGCAGCCATCAATGAGCCCCGCCTTGTCCAAATCTCTTGGAACTTGGGCAAAATAGCTCACAAGTATCCACAGTGACAAAGGCAGGGTCCAGGCTGTGTATGGAAAGACCAAAGCCTGATAGGTATTGACCCAACCAAGTACGGACATCAGTTTGAAGAGATAACTAACAAGACTTACAGGCGGGAACATGGAGACCGACAAGATCAAGAACATCAAGAAAATTTTCCCAGGTACAGGAAGCCGAGTTACAGCGTAGGCGGCAAGCGATGCAATAAGCACGCTGATGACTGCGCTTGCCGCCGAGATGATGAGGCTGTTTCGCAAGAAGGCCATAAAGTGGACTGAATCTGAACAAATTACCGAGAGAAAATTGGAAAAGGTGATGCCAAAGGGCTTGTCAGGCAAGAGAAAGTCCGGATGCCGGCTCAGGCTGGTGAGTGCCATATAAAAGAATGGAGATAGACAAAAGACTACAGTTAACACAGCACCCAAAGCCACTAATATGCTTTTCGATTGCTCCTCTGTCATACCACTTCCCGCTCGAACCGTGCGAGTTTGACGTAGGTAATGGACAACCCGAACGCCAAAAGGAATATTACAACGCTTGCAGCAGATCCGTAGCCAAAATCGCCCGCCGAGAAATAATCATACCCAAAGAGGGAAAGGGATGTGGTTGCTCCACCTGGACCGCCGCCGGTCAGGACAAAAATCAAGTCAAATACCCGCAGGGCATCTATGGTACGGAAGAGCAGTGTCACAACCACTACTGGTTTCAGTAAAGGTAAAGTTACTCTCCAAAACCTTTGGATTAGGGATGCCCGGTCAATCTTGGCCTGAGCGTACAAATCCTCTGAAATGGAGGAAAGGCCGGCCAGTAAGATAATGGCTGCAAACGGCGTCGTCTTCCAGGTGTCTGCCACCACTAGGGCAAAAAAAGCTCCAGCCTCGCTGCCGAGCCAGTTAATCGGCCCCTCGGTCAGATGGAGCACACGGAACAGATAATTAGCCGCACCAAAACTGTAATTGTAGACAAGCTCAAAAATCCGGCCAGAAACAGCCGCTGGAATGGCCCACGGTATCAGTACACAGGCCCGGATAGCTCCACGCAAGGGTAGCCTCTCGTTGAGGATCAGAGCAATCAGGATTCCCAGCAGAACTTCTAGCGGTACAGAGACCACCACAAACAAACATGTGAAGCGCGTTGCTCGCCAAAATCCGCGGTCCCTAAGAAGTTGCTCAAAATTTCCAAGACCGATAAACTTCTTTGGCAGATAGGTAACGTCCCGAAAAAAACTGTCTGCTAGAGTGCCTAATACTGGCACTAAAACGAGCAACACAACAAACAGAAGCAGAGGCGCCACAAAACCCAAGGCTTTCCATTGCTCTTTCTCGATTGTAGGCATTTCGACTAGTCCACCAGGTACACGTTCAGAGTTTTTTCAAGGTATTTTGCTTCCACATGCCGCACCCGCCGCTGACTGCAGACACGCCTGCCCTATTCGGTGACGTAGCGCTTAAGGAGCGCGGCAATCTCTTGTTGGGCAGCAGCAAGCGCATCTTTCGGTTCGTATTTCCCAGCCAGAACCCCGTTTATGAACGGCTGGGCGATTTCCGAGATCTGGGTGTAGTACGGCAGAATGGGTCTTGGACGGGCGTTTTGAAACACATCCCTCAACTGCGCCAAATGCGGCACTTTGTCAAGTACTTCCGGATCGGCGTAAAGGTCTTTGCGGCCAGGGTTCAAACCGAGATTGAGAAGAAGTCTCTTCTGCGTTTCACACGAGGTGACGAATTGGACGAGTTTTAGGGCCTGAGGCTTTATGTCGGAAAATTTGGAGATGCCGATATGCCAGCCGCCCAGCGTGGAGACGCTCTCTCCGTCGGGCGGTGCAGGAAGGGGTGCCACTCCGATTTTGCCTCTCACCTTCGAGTCCGGGCTTTGGTGAAGTGCCCAGGCGTACGGCCAGTTACGCTCGAACAAGACGTTGCCCGCCTGAAAGAAGGTGCGGGTTTCTTCTTCTTTCATTTCAGTGTAGGTGCTTGGCGGGGAGACCTCGTGTGTCCAGATGAGATCATGCATAAAGGCCAGCGCTCTGCGGTTTTCAGTGGAGTCTAAGAGAATCTTGTTTTCTTGATTAGTGAACCCACCCTCTGAACCAGCGAATTCTAGAAAATTACAGATAAGCCCTTCATACTGGGCGCCCTGCCACACAAAACCGTAGAAGTCGGGATTGGTTTTACGCATCTTCCTTTGTACTGTACGGGCATAGGCAAGAAGCTCGTTCCAGGTCTTGGGCGGACCGGACAGACCGAAGCTTTCGAGCAGATCCTTGCGATAGTATAGAAGCCCTGCATCCATGTAAACGGGCAAGGCCATGAGCGTTCCTTCGTGCATATCGACCATTTGAAGGACCCGGGAGAAAAAGGGTTCCTGGTCAACGTTGCTGCCAAGGGGCTCAAGCCAATCAGATGCAACAAAAAGTCCCAGCCAGGCCACATCCATGAGGAAGACATCAGGGTTGCTTTTGCCAGCGTTCAATGGCACAATGAGTCCCTGCCGCCGCTGGTCAGTGTCGGTCGGCTGGCGCAACACTTCTACTGGAATGCCGGACTCTTTCTCAAAATCCCGAATGAGCTGCTCCCACAAAGCCAATGAATGAGGCGCACCACCCACCGAAAAGACAACGGCGTTCTTCTTCGGACCGCAGCAGGATAAAGCCAAGAGGGCGACTATTGGAAAGATTAAGGGGATCTTCTTGGGCATAAGGACTTTGAGGCTGCAATTATTCAACCAATCATGATCTCTTCTATATGCGTATATTGCCAATGCCAAAATGGTCAACATCAAAATGAGGTCCAAAGTAGCTTCCATTGACCCTGCCTACAAGGCTGGGGCTCTGCGTTATGCCGGTACCCCGTGTGCGGGAAGCGGGCCGGTCAAATCTGTTCTGATCATTTCTGATATTGAAGGAAGCTCTGGCTGCTGGAGCTATAGCGGATCATCATTTATGACCGAGGAGTGGTATCGTGCCTGTGTTGAAATGACACAGGATGTAAATGCGGTAGTCACAGCCCTGTTCGACGGAGGGGTCGGACACGTAACTGTCCAGGACTTCCACCATGAGGGTGCCCAAATCTTCGTTGATGTTTCTGACATACATGGGCTTTATAGAGACCTTATCAAACTTTGCTATCTCACCCCTCTTGTCGAGAAAATACTCCCTTACGCGCTTTTCTGGCATAGGCTGAGGGGTCGCCTAGGCCTGGAAGCGGTCCGGCAGCGGCTTAAGCGAAAGGGATTACCGCGTCCGAATCTGTAGCGTCATCCACTCAACCACTCATCCGTGGCCGTTTCTGCCGTTCCCTATGAAAGTTTTTGGCTGGATTTTGATGGCGTGTGTTTTCTCAAGTATCTTATTAGAAAACCCAAACATATTAATGCAACCCCAAGGGCCAACCCAAGTTGTGAGTTATGCCGATAATAATAGTAAAAGGGACCCCGCCCAGCGGGTCCATGACTAAAATCAAAAAGGTAATATGTTGTAAAAAATGGACCAACAACAAAGCAGATGAAGTCTATAATCCCGCTGAAGAATGCCTTCATAACCTTTTCGTTCCTCCTTTGTCCCGCATAGCCGGGTCATCTATGCCACTTACCGTGATCGTGGATTCTGTGGCCGTTCTTGCCGATGTGTGATGCGTATAGAATATCCTGTGGCGCTATCAAGGTTAGAACCAGACCCCAGGGCCCTTCCGGTAGGCGCGATATCGCTGCCTTCTTCTCACAATATAGATTTTTGATCAAGCTTTTCCTTTCTTTACTAAGCATGTGCTTTATGTCATCATATCTGTGAAAACATGGACTTGTACCTATTCGAGACATGCCAACACAACATGACTATGAAACGGCGCGGGCGCTGGCGCTCGACACGCTGTTGAAACTTGACATAGAAACGTGCTGCACGAATGCGGGCCTTTCACTGGAGATGGTCTCCCCTGGGATAAAGCGGGTGCCAATTCCATACCTGGGCCATACATACACTCTCACTGTGCACGACGACACGATTTTCTTCGATGACACCTTTGGTCCCCTTAAAATCCCTGATCAAGCGCTCCTCCTCCATTATTTGATCACGGCCAGAGGAGTGCCTGTTGCACACGAGTGGATTACCTTCCGGGAAGTGCCCTCTGGCTCCTTTTATTATGCGGCGTTTGTAAAACGGGCAATTGTTCCGCTGGTAAAATGCTTCGGAGCGAGACCCTTCCTGCTGGGCGAGGTTGCCCAGGTGATCGGCCAGGTATCGGCATCGCCTGGGGACAAGGCCCTGAAGATCTTTGCACTTCCACGCGTGCCAGTGATCCTCTCTTTATGGATGGGGGACGAGGAGTTTCCGCCCGAAGCGAATCTCTATTTTGACCGATCGATTGCTTCGTATCTGCCCACAGAGGATATTGCCTACCTGGCCGGCGCTGTGGTGTACAAGGTAATAGGCCTCGCAGGGCAATTTTTGAACAAATCATAATCACTGAAAACAGGATAACTTGCAGAAAATCTGACGGCGCGTATCAATTTGGCCTATTGAAAAAGCGAGTCTAACGAGCATACAGGTAATCCGATTCTAAAGCGGGTCACTGTTTGAGCGTATTAGTGAGCGTTAAGAAAGAACAGCAAGATGGTATATTTTTTCCAACGTTTAAATGATATCCGCCATAATCAAGGTTGCTTACAAAACTCCTTTCCTGTTCTTTCTTTACGCTCATTTATGCGCGAGTTTGAGCCGGTTTGGAATCGGATTGCCTGTATGCGATAATGTTTTCAAACAACTAAAATGTTACGACGGCGTAAGGGGTTCCAGATCATGAAAATAACTATACTCGGCTCAGGAACCTGTGTGCCCTCTTTGAAGCGGAGCAGTTGTTCGATCCTGATTGAGATAGCCCCAAGCCTGCTCCTGTTTGATTCTGGACCAGGTACCATGAGGCGACTTCTTCAGGCCGGAGTCACCATTGATAAACTTTCATACATCTTTTACAGCCATCTTCACCCAGATCATACGGGCGAGCTAGTTCCTTTCTTGTTTGCAACTAAGTACCCCCACACCTACAGACGACGGAAACCGTTTACCATTGTGGCGGCTAAGGGATTTGAAGATTTTTATGAAAAACTAAAATTTGCTTATAGGGAGTGGATCGAATTGGCACCAGATCTGTTGAGGATTTCAGAACTCGACAACACAGGCCCCGACCACCTCGACTGCGGCCTATTCGACGTGGACAGCCTGCCAGTGGACCATACAGACATGAGCCTTGCCTACCGCATCACCGGACAAGACGGAAGATCTGTTGTCTATTCAGGGGATACCGATCTCTGCGACAACCTTGTAAGACTGGCAGAAGGGGTGGATGTCCTGATTTGTGAATCCGCTCTTCCGGACGAGATGAAGGTTCCAGGGCATCTAACGCCATCGCTGGCAGGCAGGATTGCGACCCAGGCAGGGGTGAAGAAGCTCGTACTCGCTCACTTTTATCCGGAATGCGATGCAGTCGATGTCTTCGAACAGTGTCGAAAAACCTACCACGGCCCGCTCGTGCTCGCAGAGGACCTCATGGAGATAGAGCTACCGTGACGAAGAACAGGAGAAATCTCGGCCGATAGTCCTAGTTTCTAAGCAGTTATTACGGTGGAAGAAATCGGTGAGGATTATGCCAGCCCGACTACCTTGCCGCCCTGATAGATCAAGAAGGCAACGAGCCAAGCCAAGGTGCTGCTGTAAGTGATACTGAACAGGGTCCACTTCCAGGAATTGGTCTCACGCCTGATGACCGCTACGGTGGCAAGGCACGGCACATAAATCAGTACAAAGGCCATCATGGCATATGCGGAAAGGGGCGTCATAGCAGATTTTTTTAGGGACAGTTTCAGGGCCTCGGTCTTTTCGTGCTCATCAGCCCCTGCGGCATACAAGACCCCCATAGTGCTGACAACAATCTCTTTGGCCACAAACCCCGTAAGCACGGCCACACTGCCGCGCCAGTCCATGCCAATGGGAGCAAATACAGGGCTCAGCACTTTCCCAAGCCTTCCTATATATGATCTTTCCACCTTTTCTCTGGCCTGGAGAATTTCCAGGGCCGAAATAGCCTCGTCCCTTTCGCTGACGAGTCTTCCCACGAGATCACCCTGTGCTGTGGCTATGCTGGCCCCATAGCGTGCACTGATCAGGGCGATCTCGGCTTCGTAATCCCTTGAAAATTTAGCCTGTTTGGGAAAGGCACTCAGGAACCAGACAATGACCGAACCGATCAGGATTACGCCCCCTATCTTCTTAAGAAAGATCTTGCTGCGATCCCACATGTGGATCAACAGGCCCTTGAACATGGGGACCCGGTATGGTGGGAGTTCCATCACAAAGGGGGCAACCTTGCCCCTGAGCAGGGTCAATCGGAATAGGCGGCCGACGGAAATGGCCAGTATAATTCCTAAGGCGTAGATGGAAAAGATAGCATTGCCTGCCTTGGCTCCAAAGAACGTGCCAGCCAGCAGGACGTACACTGGCAGCCTGGCTGAACACGACATGAGGGGATTGATCAGAATCGTCAGGATGCGGTCCTTTTCACTCTCAAGGGTCCGGGTGGCCATGATGGCCGGGGCGTTGCAGCCAAAACCCATGAGCATGGGAATAAAAGATTTGCCGTGAAGCCCTATGAGGTGCATGACCTTATCCATTAAGAATGCAGCTCGTGCCATATAGCCCGTGTCCTCAAACAGGGCGATGCAGAAAAAGAGAATGAGAATATTCGGCAGGAATATAGCGACGCTTCCCACACCGGCAATCACACCATCTACTATCAAGTCCCTGAATATGCTCTCTGGCAAGACTTGACCGGTACTCTCACCCAGCCACCCGACGCCCACATCGATCCAGTCCATAGGGTAGGCCCCTAATGAAAAGGTGAGTTGAAACATGGCCCAAATAAAAAATACAAAGATGGGAAGCCCCAGCAGACGGTTGGTCAATACCTGGTCTATTTGCCGCGAAACGTCCACCCGTTGTTTTGAGACCGTCTTCAGTACCTCTTTGATAATTCCCGCAATAAAACCGTAGCGGTGGTCGGTCATGACGATCTCCGGCTCTTCATCAAAGAATTCTCGAAGGTGCTCGCGCTTCAGTTCTGCTTCCTGAAGTATGGCCTCCCCTTGTGGATTTGCGGACTGGAGCACACGTTCTTTGACGATTCTATCGTTTTCAAGGAGTTTTATTGCAATCCACCGGATATGATACGGGAGCTCTGCGCTGGATTTCTTTCTTATGAATTCTGATAGTTCATTGATGGCCTTTTCAATATCTTTGCCGTAATAGACGCGGCGGGTGCGAGGAAGATCTATCTCGGCCTCTGCCACCGAGATGATCGTTTTAAGGAGCTCCTGTGTTCCTTGGTTTCTGTTTCCAACCGTAAAGACCACGGGTACATCAAGAAGTTCAGAGAGCTTGGCTGCATCGATCTTGGCACCCCGCTCTCTGGCAAGATCGGCCATATTGAGGACAAAAATAACCTTTGTGTCGAGTTCGCGAAGCTGTGTGGCTAAGTAAAGATTGCGTTCCAGATTGGAGGCATCAATGATACCGACTACCACGTCCGGCTTTTCATCCAGGATGAAATTGCGGGCAACAATTTCTTCAATGGAGTAAGCAGTAAGGCTGTACGTGCCGGGGAGGTCAACCACGGTAATTTCATAACCGTTGGCCTTGAGGTGCCCTTCTTTTTTCTCGACCGTAACCCCGGGCCAGTTTCCTACCTTTTGACGGGTGCCGGTCAAATTATTAAAAATAGTGCTCTTTCCCGAGTTAGGATTCCCGGCAAGGGCGACCGTTATTGATTTCCCAGGCATGTGTTATCTTCGATCCCTGACGTTTTCGACTTGAATGCGGGCAGCCTCATCCATACGGAGGGAAACATGATACCCCTTTAGAATGAGTTCAATGGGGTCTCTCAGGGGGGCATATTTTTCTACGTAGACGTCAGTGCCTCGCAAAAAACCCATCTCAACTAGCCTTCTGCGAAAAGGCCCATCACCACCAACCCTTACCACGGTGGCTGTCTGGCCTTCTTTTAACTCGCTCAGGTCCAACCGCTATCCCTTTCTTTTTCCATTCGGTTTTACCATGATCTTTTTGGCAATACCCCGGCCAAGGGCCAATCGCGTACCGCTAACGGCGACAACAAGCTGGCCTTGACCATTGTTGGTTATGACCTCCACCTCATCACCCTTCCTCAACCCTATGGTGGCCAATCTGAGTTGCGCGCCAGCCCCTCCCATGAATTCCTGTACAACGCCAAGTTCGCCTTCTTGGGCAAATGAAAGGGGCATTAAGCGGACCCGCTCCTTAAGGCAATTCGAACAAAGGCCGTAAATCTCCATCTTGTGCTGAAGTACATGAAAACCGTGTAGTGCGGCTATTTCGACTTGAAGATTCTCCATCTGGCTGTTTTCAAACTCGACTATCTTCCCGCACTTCGTGCAAATGAGATGGTCATGGTGAAAACCGAGATGCCGGTGCTCATACAGTATAGGCTGACCTTCGAATTCCTTTTTTGCGACGAACCCATAGCGGCAGAGGAGATTTAGCGTCTTTTTTACGAAGTCCGGCTCAAAACTATAGCCGTTATCTTTCAAAGCAGCGATAAATTCCTGAAAGCTTATGTGCAGTTCAATGCCAAGAAATACCTTCAGGATGGCCAATCTATCCTCGACTCGGTCGATGCCTTCATCTTCAAAAAGGCGCTTGAACTGCTGTTCTTCCTGATTGTGAATCGTTTCCATTATTTCCCTTGTTATTGTAATTGAGTTTCAATAAAAAATAATAATAGGCGGCAAGCTTGTCAAATCTTTATTGGAGTTCGAGCGGCGAGTAAAGATGTGCTTTCCTATTTCTCGGAATGACCGGGAATGTTCCAGGTGGTACAGGTTCCGGAAGCGCATTCTCTAGATTCGACCTTTGGGCCTCGAGATTCTCCCTTGCTAAAGCCCATAGCATAGCTGCTCGTGCTCATAACACGCTCAAAGTCTTCAGACCCGCAGTGAGGGCACTTCATCTCGACCCCGTCCTTAGTAGTCACCATGAGGATCTCAAAGATCTCATTGCACTTCAAACAGCGAAATTCATATATAGGCATGGCAGTAATCCTTTCATCCAATATTAGCTGTATACAGGCTGTTGCTCAAATCGCTGCAGCGCAGGTGTCAGTGCTCTTTTCCCGTTTGGAAGCCTAGTGCGCTACTGTTTGGGCACTAATTTTTTATATTTATATCAGAAATATGGCATGCCTGCAAACTCTTTCTATGGTCTCATAAAGCAATAAGGCTTTTTCTTGACCATTTGTGTAAGTTTTCCTATTGTTCGAAAAAATATATTAGGAACACCAGGATATGAGTGAAACAAACTGGTATGTTGTTACAGGGGCGCCGTCTTCAGGCAAAACCGTCTTAGTACGGGAGTTGGAAAAGCTTGGGTACCGGGTCATCCATGAGGTGGCAAGGGCCTATATTAAAACGCAGATGGAACAGGGGCGGACCCTGGAAGAGATTAGAGCCGATAAGAAATCTTTCGAAAACTGGATACTCCATGCTAAGATAGCTATAGAGGCGGAGTTGCCCAAAGATCAAGTGATTATCTTTGACCGGGCTATTCCTGACAGCATCGCTTACTTTGAGGTGGCCGGCCTTGACCCCAAAGAGGCGATTGGAAAAAGCCCTCGCAATCGATACAAGCAAGTCTTTTTGCTGGATCGACTTCCCTATGAGGTTGATCATGCTAGAATAGAGGACAGCCAGATCGCCATTAGACTGGATCAAAGCCTGGAGCAAAGCTACAAGATGCTCGGCTATGAGGTAACCAGGATTGGGATGATGCCTGTGCAGGAAAGGCTGAGGTTTGTTTTAAAAGAGATGGAAAATCCAAAATCCAAAATATAGAATCCAAGTGGAGGTGTTCTTATGGAAAAGAAAGTGGGTCAGGCGGTGCTTGAAGTAAACCAGTGTGACATCACCGAGATGGACACAGATGCAATAGTTAATGCGGCCAACGCACAGCTCGTCCTGGGTGCTGGAGTAGCCGGAGCCATCAGGACGAAAGGAGGACCTAAGATTCAGGAGGAATGCGATTCCATTGGTGGCACCTTTGTGGGAGGGGCCGTGATCACAACCGGAGGCAACCTGAAGGCCAGGCACGTAATCCATGCAGTGGGCCCGCGTATGGGAGAGGGAAATGAGGAGGAGAAGTTGAAGAACGCCACCCTAAACAGCCTCAAGCTGACTGACGAGAACAATCTCACCAGCATCACGTTTCCGGCCATCAGCACAGGCATATTTGGGTTTCCAAAGGAGCGCTGCGCCGAGATTATGCTGGGCGCTGTGATCGATTATTTAGAAAAAGGAGATACAGGGCTAAGAAGGGTGGTCTTTTGTCTTCACGGGACATCAAGTTATGAGATCTTTTCAGAGACCTTGAAGCGCCTCTAAGGGTTTACGCCAAGCCGTTCCAAGAAACACGACACCCCGTGAACGGTTACATGGGTATAGTTTTTGACTTTCCTTTCTTACGTTCAAAAGTCATATACGGTATCGCAAACCCATTGCTTGTAACTAATCCGAGGTAGATCAGATCATTTCCCGATTCATCTTGAACTGCCATCAATTGCGTGGAGCAAGCTGGACCCTATTGGTCACATTTCAGGACACATTAGAAAGAATTTGGACATAGACAGAAGCCTTTGACGACCTTATATTGCTAGGCTGCGTCAAAGAGCGGAAGTGCTCAAAGGAAGGCGATGAGGATGCTAAAAAGGTTCAGTAAACGATAATCCCGTCCAGCAGTTCCCATATTTCACTGGGTTTGGCAGCAACAGTTGCCATGATGCCTATATTCCAGCCATCAAATCTCCTATCACAATCCACTGGGACCGGAGCCCCTATAGAGCTAAACTCTCTGGTGAAATCACATTCGTCAGGTTTTTCATCGATACATTGACCGATTGAAAACATACGACGGTACGGTGTCAATTTATTCAGATACGAACGAACAAATCCGTGGGGATTAGGGACCTTGTCTTCCCATTCTATTTTTTTCAATACATGGAGATTGCCTACCACGACAAGGACTTTGGCATTCGGATTTCTATGAAAGACCTTAGCGATACAACTGGCCATCCACTTGTCGCGATTAATTTCCCCGTGGTAGATTGATTTCGGAAGGTCAAGAGCAAGTATGGCAGGTCTCTTAACCTGGCCAAGACCCCTTATGGTGTTAAGTATGTTTCTATATTCGGGACATTCTATTTGGAAGTGGAGTGCAATATTCCTTAAGCCGCTTCCTGTTTGCAGAAAACTGTCTATTCTGTCTTGTTGGTCAGAACAGATTTCCAGTCCGAGATGGGTGACTCCCGATTCGTGTAAGTAGGGAACTAAATCCGACAAGAATTTCAGGATAGGCCGCCTTCTATGGGTTGTGCCCAAAAAAACGATGTCATGAGATTTCAGTTTTTCAAGAACATATGATTGAGGATCTTTCTGGATATTGAAACGTCCAGCATAACCGACTTTTGAAATGACCAAAATCGAAACGATAAGTAGCAACAACAGACGATGGCAAAGTGATGGGTTCATAATAGCTGGACTCGTGACAGCTTTGTCGTTGAAAACGGTCTGCATGGACCCTGGTCATGAAAACAATTTGAACGACTGTGGTACTGCACATTATTATCGTCAAGAATACTCAATCACTTGAATCTATTCGGCATTCAATTACGAATCTTCCCATATTCCGCGATATTGGATATATGATGGTGTGCTAAAGCTTGGAAGGTGACGGGGTGGAAGGGGTTGGAAATGTGGGGCGAACACAGACCATGGCCCTGATTTTTCGGCCTATGATGATATGAGTGGTAGACGCACAGATCTCATTGTCTGCCGGTGTTTCGTCCCATGAGCCTTTGGGTGTTGTGGGTAATCCCTTCCCTCGAAGGCTTTCCTGTGATATCTTGACCAAACCATGTTTCGTGCTTATTTTTTTTAGTGGTAGCAGTCTGGGGCCGGTGGCGACATTAAGTCTCACCGCACCTATATTAGACATAGGATGAGACACCGACCCC
>Ga0209427_10001453_pt1 | contig 27311 bp, 25 predicted proteins | sample DeeMarSWOR136_30_FD_187465 | JGI IMG/M metagenome (GOLD analysis project Ga0209427, IMG submission 187465) | Marine sediment microbial communities from White Oak River estuary, North Carolina - WOR-1-36_30 (SPAdes) (version 2) | ecosystem: Environmental > Aquatic > Marine > Intertidal zone >...
CCTCTTCCTCCATAGGCCGTCTCTAAGCACATCCCCCCAGCAAGAACAGATGCTCTGCCAGCAATCTCACTCATGGGTCGAAGGAGGGGAAGCGACCCATCTCCCTCTTGAACCGTCTCATAACCAATCCCAACCATACGGCTCTCGATCAACCGTATCGTAAGTTCCCGGTCCGCTGCCAGATGAAGATAAGTGAAGAGGATTTGGTCAGGTCTCATGAGAGGAAATTCTGGCTTCTGGGGTTCCTTTACTTTGACGACCATGTCGGCCTCATTCCAGATGTTCTCTCTCTTGTCAATGATCGTCGCCCCGGCCTTCTCATATTCCTGGTCGGAGAAACCGCTACCATCCCCCGCTCCTTTCTCTACCAGCACACGATGGTGGTGAGAGGCTAAGGCATCTACACCCTGGGGTGTCATGCCCACTCTCTTCTCACCATCCTTGATCTCCTTAGGAACTCCGATGATCATCTCGTCCCTACTATTGAAGTTCCGGCTTCAAGCACACTTGGCGGCCAGGCGTTTTGCAACAAAATCGACCATTCCCTCTGTAGCCTTTGAAAATTCAGTTGCCGTGGCTACCAGTGCAGGATGTGTGTTAAATTCATCCGGCGTCAACCCATCTTCATGATAGGCCTTTTCAAAATAGGGAATCCGTAGCAGCTTATCCAGGACGGCTTTGGGAACCTCCTCCTCAATTTGAGATCGAAATTCGGTTCCATCCATCGATTCAAAAATTCCTTCAATAAAGGTGGGAGGGCAGGTGAAGACAATATCTCCCCCTGCCAATTTCTCTAAGTGCCAACAATGCTTCTTCCCGTCCACGACAGGACTGATCCTCATCGAACAGATTAACATCTTGCTGGAATAACCTCTCTCCTTCACGAGCCGATAAGCTTTTTTGAAGATGGCCAACTCGGCCCACCGAACATCGGCCTCTGAGAGATTGATCTTCGAAGATTCAGCTTCCTTTCGCAAGTCTCCCAGATCTCCATAGCGTGCTGTCATATGGGTGATCACCGATCTCCAACGCGTCAGATCTACTCCATTTCGTTTGGCGACCTCTAATCCCTCCTTGACTGCTTTGGCACATGCCATGAGTTGAGGGAGGGTGAAGGTCAGAGTGTTGTTGGTCGAAATTCCTCTCGAGGTGAGGGCCTTGATCACCTCATAACCCTCTCTTGACCCCGGGATTTTGATCATCACATTAGGACTGAGGCTGGCCAGCTCCAAAGCCTGAGTGATCATCTTCTCCTTATCCCTCAGCGCTCTCGGATCCACCTGTCCGGAAAGATAACCGTATCGATATTGGGATCGCTGAAAAACCCCCAGATACATTTCGGCACCCCGTCGAACAATCTCCTTGTAGGTCATCCAAAAAAGGGCTTCCTTATCGACACAGGGATTCTTCTCGATAAGTCCATCGACAATTTGAGCCACAAACGATTCACGTGTCTTGATGACCTGTAGGGAGAGAGGGGGATTGGTGGTTACCCCGCGAAAAAGAGCCATTTCCGGATGTTCGGGATCGTAGAATTTCTTCAGCTGCTCTCGAAGCTCTTCCACCCGGCCCGGTGGTACCTTCTTCAACACCCCCTCCGACCAATTTGAGTAGATTAATGGTGAGGAATCCCACCAGATCTCTAATCCGGGATGGGTCTCCATTAATCGTTCCAAAGGACTCTTCTTCATGCCCCTTTCTCCTTCTTCCTATTCTCAAAAAAACGCTTGATTGACTGAACGCAGACGGAATTCTCTTCATGGGTACCTAGGCTGATACGGAAAAATCCACCCCGCCCACGCAGAGGAGCAAATGTCTTCAGCATGACCCCATCCTTTTCAAAGACATAATCGACGACCGCCTTTCCAGTGACGCCGGCATCGGTGGCATCGATCAACACGTAATTCCCATGAGAGTAATAAGGTTTCACGCCCGGAATCTTTGAGAGCTCTTTACAGACATACTCCACCCCTGCATTGTTGTAAGCGGCTTTCCGCCTCAATTCCTCCTCTTCATCCAGAGCGGCCTCTGCGGCTGCCATGGAGAGAAGGCTGGCATTCCATGGAATCTGCATCTTCCTGAAATAGTGGATGAGTTGTTCATCCGCCAAGGCGTATCCAAACCGGATCCCTGCCATGCCAAAGGCTTTCGAAAAAGTATGGGCCACGATGAGATGATTGTACTTCCGGATCAGGGGAGCCTTCGACTCCTGTTCCTGATGATACTCGAGATAGGCCTCGTCAATGAGCGTGGGAATGCCAAGCTCCACGATCTTCATCAGATCATCATCAAAAATAAAGTCCCCCGTAGGATTATTCGGGGTACAAACGATGATCACCTTTGTCCGTGGGGTAACCGCACGAAGCATGGCTGGGACATCGTACTGGAGATCAGGAGTCATATCGACGGCCACCACATTTCCGCCAACGGTTTTTGCACGAATGCCATAGAGAGAGAAAGTGGGATTGGGGAGGAGCACTTCATCCCCCGGCGTCACGAACAACCTCATGATCATGTCGATGATCTCCGAAGAGCCATGGCTAATATAAACATTCTCCGGTCCTAAGTCGTAAAGCCTGGCAATTTTAGCTCGGAGGCGGGGCCCATTATCGGGATACCGATTCCCCAACTTTGCCGCTTCAAGAACAGCATTCACAATCTTTCCCGAAGGGGGGATAGGATTTTCGTTCATCATCATCCGCTTGAGCTCAGGCCGAGACCATGCAATGAGCAGATCCTCCGTGTCATAGGGCTTGACCTGATCAATCCATGGAACCAAATACCGTTTGAGATCACCCATGAGAACCTCCTGCTTATCTAAAATTCGAAATCCGAATATCGAAATCCGAAACAATTTCTAAATCCGAATGACTAAATTCCAAAATTTCTCTTTGTTTGCCTAGTTTGACTTTACTATTTTGAACATTCGAATTTGTTTCGAATTTCGGATTTCTTTCTTCCGCCTAACTACCTATCTATACAGGTATCCTAAAAAATTTTTTTTGTCAAGCCCTTCTCAGGGCTTCCAGGTCATATCGATATCTCCCAGACTCCACCTCAAAGATATATTGATCCCCTCGATGAAACGCATGGAGCACCTCCACAGGGATGTTCTTCGAATCGTAAATGATGCTTTGCAAAAAAATGCCTGGATACCGGGGGGCGACCCCCAGAAGCTTCGCATCTTTCCCCGATAACATGATCGCACGAAAGGTTTGAATGGATCGATGGAGATCGACATGGAACTTCTTCGTCAGAATGTGGTAGAGAGAGCCCGTCAGCCGCATCTTCAAAATATCCTTGTACTCCTTGTGAGGAAGGTAGCTCCGCTCAATGACTAATGGGATGCGGTTTCCAAAACGCAGTCGTTCCGTCAGGATGACTCGCTTCTCTTTCCCCAGCATCAGTTTCTCGGCGACGTCGGAAGGGGCCTCGATCACGGACTTCCGGATCAGCTTCGTCTGTGGAACAATACCCATCCGTATCATATCGTCCGTAAAACTGGAGATATGCTGAAGGGTATATCTTACGGGTTGGAAGGATCGACCGACGACAAAAGAACCGACGCCATTCTTCTTTTGAACCAGGCCTTTCGTCACTAAATCCGAGATGGCCTGACGAACCGTATTCCGATTGACGCGGAAGAGCTCCGAGAGCTTCGATTCGGAGGGCAACTTATCGTGGATCCCATACCGGCCTTTTTGGATCATCTCCATCAGCCAGTTGCTGATCTGAATATATTTTGGAACGCCGGTCCCCATCTGGAACGTTTCGGGCATCGAGTTCTCCTCCTCAATTAGAAACGGCCATTCCCTTCAACCCCGCCTTCCCGGTGATCAGCCTCATGGCGAGGAGCATCCCGACAACAATGACAATAATGATCGTACACATCGCATTCGCACTCGCTGTGCGGCCATCAATATCCAAGAAGATAATTTCAATTGCCGCGAGCTTCACCTTGGCTGAAATGAGAAAGATAACGGCGCTGATCGTGGTCATGGCTCTCATGAAGAAGAAGGCCATATTGGAGAAGAAGGCAGTTTTGGTGAGGGGGAATACCACTCGCGTAAATGTGGTCACGGGATTTGCGCCCAGACTCACAGCCGCTTCTTCAATCGATCGATCGATCTGTTTTAGATTGGCAATGCTGGAAAGAACGCCTAATGTAAAATTGCAGATGATGATATTGATGATGATGATCCAAAAAGTGCCATAGAAAAAATAGTAGGGTTTGTTAAATGCCAAGATATATCCTAGACCCATCACCGTTCCGGGAATGGCAGCCGGCAATACACTCAGGGTATAAAGGACCTGTTCCCCCTTCGGCTTCTTCTTCTCGACGATGTACCCCGCCAGAAGCGTTAGCGAAGCACCTCCAACCGCCACCAGAATGGACACCCAAAGGCTGTTCCATATGGGAGCATATTTATAGGCAATGATCGATTGCCACTCTCCTTTCAAGACTGAAGCCCAGAAGTTGGTCCAGAGGGGAGCATGCCCACCTAACGAAGGGAAGTTGTAATGTCTAAGGGTGAGAGAGAAATCGTAGGGCCAGGTCTTCACGAAGGATCCGAGAAAGACGGAACCGAAAACGATGAGGATGAGGAGGCACGGAATCCAGCAGTAAATGCTGAAGGCCCATTTCTTGAAAGGTCGGGAGGGCTGAAGAAAAGGGCGAGCCTGGCCACTGATGAGAGCATAACTCTTTTTGGTAAGGTAATAATTCAGGAGAAACGCTCCGACCGATGGAATGAGAAGGATGACACTGATCGTGGCCCCCAGATCGAAACGCTGCATCCCGATAACCTGTTGGTAGATCTCTGTCGCCAAGACACTATAATTTCCTCCGATGACCACCGGAACACCAAAATCGGTGATCGTCAAATTGAAAACGAGAGCAGCCGCGCTCGCAATGCCATATTTCGCTGCGGGGAGAGTGACCTTATAGAACGTCTTCAGGGCCGAGGCCCCCAGACTCTGTGCCGCTTCATCTAATCGTGTATCTACGGCGGAGAGCGTGGTATAAAGAATAAACAATGCATTGGGGAAACAGTAAAGGCATTCTGCTGCAATAATTCCAGTGGCGCCATAGATATTCCAATCTGTCTGAAGCAAGTAACGGGTCACCAGACCGTTCCTACCGAACAGAAGGATCAGAGCCAATCCCTGGATGATAGAGGGTGCGATCAGGGGAAACGTAGAGATGGTGTAGAAGATCCCCTTTCCCGGGATGGTGGTCCGAGTTAATCCATAGGCAAAGAAGAAGGCCATGACCGTCGTGATGGCGGTGGTCACGAAAGCGACATAAAGGCTATTGGTTAAAGATCTAAAAATCCTTGCATTGGTGAAATAGTCGGCATAATTTGTTAGGGTTAAAACTCCCTCCTTAAAGAAACTTAACCGGCAAATGTCATAAACCGGATAGAGCATGAAGAATGTCATGACGGCCAGGAGGAATCCCATGGCTATTCCAGTGAGGGTCCGGTCGCTCAACAGAGTGGATGCAATTGAATAATCTTTCAAGACATCCGTGCGGCTCATCAGGGAACCTCTTTTGCGGGATAGAGAATAAAGGCCTCTGGTGGGAAATAGAGGAGCACCCTTTCTCCCTGTCTCAATTGTCTCTGTTCAAACTCCTTCTCGATCACATCAGAAATCACTTCTTCTCCATCCATATTAATGACCAATCGGACGGCCGCTCCCAGGAAGGTAACGACATCGATCCTTCCTGAAACGAGATTCGGGGACTCTAAATGGCTGGGAGGTTCTCCCTGCTTAAAGATTTCTACCTTTTCGGGTCTGATGGCCAGGAAGACCTCTCCGCTTGGAACAGATTCAGATTTGGAAATCTTGAACTCCCTCTTCTCCGTTTTCACTCGATCTTCGGCGCGGTAACCTTTGAAAAAATTTGACGTCCCGACAAAGTCCGCCACAAAGCTGGATGCGGGGTATTTATAGATATCAATGGGCCTCCCGACTTGACGAAATTGTCCCATTTCCATCACCACCACCCGGTCTGCAATGGAGAGGGCTTCTTCCTGGTCATGGGTGACATAGATCATTGTCTTTTTAAGTTCCTGCTGGAGTCGCTTCACCTCTGCCCGGAGGCGAACTCGAATTTTCGCATCCAAAGCGCTTAGGGGCTCATCGAGAAGAAGAACCTGGGGATTGGGTGCTAGGGCCCGAACCAGAGCAACCCGCTGCTGCTGCCCTCCACTTAATTGAGCAGGGTAGAGGTGTCTCCAATCTCTAAGCCCGATAAGGTCCAGCATCTGGTCCACCCTCTCGGCGATGGCTTTCTTGGACATCTTTCTCACCTTGAGGCCGAAGGCAACATTCTGCTCCACCGTCATATTGGGAAAGAGGGCATAGGACTGAAATACAATCCCAAACTCCCTCTTCTGAGGGATAAGATCGTTGATGACCTTTCCGTCGAAAATAACCTTTCCTTCCGTCACTGTCTCAAACCCAGTAATCATCCTAAGCACGGTCGTCTTTCCACATCCACTGGGTCCCAGAAAACAGATGAACTCCCCCTCCTCAATTTCTAAATTCACGTGATCCACAGCAACCAGGTTCCCAAATTTTTTCGTGAGATTCTCCAGCCTGAGATTTCTTCCCATGTTCTCCTTCCTTGCCCCCTCACCCCCGTCTCTCTCTCCGTCGGGAAGAGGGGAAGGGTGAGGGAGAAAGCTGCTTACCTGTCTAATTAGGCGTTTTAATGGAATTTGAATGCTTTGTCAATAAAAAGGGGCATCTCACTCGAAGTGAGATGCCCCTTCAGTCCAATTCGCTTCTCTTCATTTCAAGAAAAGGCTCTCCCATTTCTTTAAGATCTCATCTCGATTCTTTGCCTGCCATGCAAAATCCATGTCGTAGAGTTTAATCTCTGACAATTTCGGCATATCCGGCCTGGTTGGAATTCCTGGAAGAGTCACACCCAGTTTGAATTGAGAGTAAATCTTCATGGCGCTCGGACCGATGGCCCAATCCAAGAATTTCTTCGCCGCCTTTGGGTTTTTGGCCCCTTTCAGGAGGGCATTCGCTTCCACTTCATAACCAGCGCCTTCCACTGGGAAGACAAACTCCACGGGGAATCCCTGTTTCTTCAGTTCCCCTACCACGAAATCGAAGGAGCAACCCACTGCAAACTCTCCTTGCGCTGTCATCTTGGCCGGTCTCGAACCACTTTTGATATATTGGCCCATGTTCTTGTCAAGCTTCTTCAAGAACTCCCATCCGTCCTCCTTCCCCTCCTTGGCTCCGTACATCTGAAGAATACTGGCTACCTGCAGAAAGCCTGTTCCGGATGCAGCGGGGTTAGGCATAGCAAGAAGGCCCTTAAACTTTGGATCGAGCAGATCATTCCATCCCTTTGGCATGGGAAGCCCCTTCTCGTTGGCAACCTTCGTGTTGACGCAAAAGGCGGCAATGTACATATCGATGCCTGCATAATAGTGTTTGGGGTGGACAAACCTTTTCTCCAATTTCCCAACTCCTTTGGCTTTATAAGGGACGAGCATTCCTAAAGGGATAAACTGCTCCATATTGGTGACCGCCCATCCCCAAATGCAGTCAGCCTGAGGATTGTCCTTCTCTGCCAGCATTCGCGCACCGAGCTCCCCCGTTGAGAGTCGGATGATATCGATATCCAGGTCAGGAAGGTCTTTTCTCGCCACCTCCAGGTATTTCACCGTCTCATCTGTCTCCAATGAGGTATAGACCGTCACTTTATCCTTGCCGATGGCTGTTCCTGAAAGAAACGCCACCGTTACGACACTGATCATTAAAGCCATCCATCTTCTCTTCATATGTTTAACCTCCTTCTTATCTTAAATGTTATCACGCAATTGTCTTTCCTCTTTGGAACTTCTTCCTCACCTCCTCCCATCCTTCGATTTAGGAATTGAAAGTCCTGTTAAAGAGTTACAAAATCTTATATCGAAATCAATTTTCTTGTCAATATCTTTGAATCACTGAAGACGGTTGACAAAAATGGATTTTTCAATTAGTGCTGTCTGCACAGGTATAAAGAATCGATGGGGAGATAAGGGGATAAGAAGAAGTGGAGATGAAGGGATTGAACCCTATCAAGAAGATATCCGCAGGAGGGGATGAGCCATGAAAGATCAAGCGAGGGTCGTCATTATTGGGGGTGGGATCACAGGCTGTAGTGTTGCTTACCATTTGACGGCCATGGGCTGCAAAGATGTGGTCGTTGTGGATAAAGGGGAACTGACGAGCGGGGCGACCTTTCATGCAGCCGGTCTGGTGGGTCAGTTACGGGCCTCCGTCAATATTACTAAAATGCTGAAATATAGCATCGAGCTTTACTCACGCCTGGAGAAGGAAACAGGGCAGCATACGGGCTGGAGCGAGGTCGGCGGCTTGCGCATCGCTTCATCAAAAGACCGCATGGAAGAGTTACGTCGTTCAGCGGCTATGGCGAAGACGTTTGGTCTGCCCATGGAACTGATCAGTCCTAAGGAGGCTTGTAACCTCTTCCCGGTGATGAGCAAGAAAGGGATTGTTGGGGCCGCCTTTCTACCGACGGATGGGCAGATTGACCCCAGTGGTGTGACGTACGCGCTTGCCAGAGGGGCACGAGATAGGGGCGCGGAAATCTATACGGAGACTCGAGTGACCGGAATCACTCTGAAGAACGGGGCCGTTTATGAAGTGATTACGGAAAAAGGAAGGATCAAAACTGAGATCGTTGTCAATGCGGCAGGCATCTGGGCCCCGGAGATAGGGAAAATGGTAGGAGTCTCAATTCCCATTATCCCCATGGAGCATCAGTATATCATCACCAAACCCATCGACGGTGTTCGCAAGGGGATGACCACCATGCGTGATCCTGATCTCCTCGTCTATTTTCGTGAAGAGGTCGGCGGGCTCGTGATGGGAGGATATGAACACAATCCCATTCCCTGGGCTCTAGACGGAATTCCGAGAGACTTTACAAAAAAACTGCTCAAATCCAATTATGAACATTTTGAACCCCTTTCTCTGTTGGCCATGAAACGGGTACCCGCTATTGGTAATGCTGAAATCATCACGTTGCTCAACGGCCCAGAGGCATTCACATCGGATGGGGATTTTATGACGGGGGAGGCTGCCGAGGTGAAGAACTTCTTCGTTGCAGCAGGTTTCTGTGCCCATGGGATTGCTGCTGCCGGAGGAGTGGGTAAAATGATGGCAGAATGGATCATCGAGGGCGAACCCAGTTTGGACATCTGGCGTCTGGATATCCGGCGGTTGGGAGCGCATCACGCAAGTCAGAGGTATGCCTTGGATCGATCGATTGAAGTCTATGCCCACCACTATTCGATGAGTTGGCCCTATGAGGAGATGCTATCCGCTCGACCCCTTCGGACGAGCCCACTTTACCATAGATTGAAAAAGATAAGGGCCGTCTTTGGGGAGAAGTCTGGGTGGGAACGCCCCAACTGGTTTGCCCCAAAAGGCGTAGCCCCAAAGGACAAGTCGGGATGGGGGCTTCCAAACTGGTTTGAGCATGTGGGGAAGGAGCACGAAATCGTGAGGACAAAGGCCGGGATCATCGACCAAACCTCCTTCGGGAAAATTGAGATCAAAGGCCCTGGGGCCATTCAATCTCTCCAAAGGATCACGGACAACCAGATGGACAAACCCGTTGGTTCAACCACTTATACTCAGATGCTGAATAAAAAAGGGGGGATTGAGTGTGATCTCACCGTGAGTCGAATAGGTGAAGACCATTTCTATCTCGTCACAGGGACCGCCTTCATTAAGCATGACCTCAGCTGGATCCAGAGACATCTCCCAAACGATCACTCAATCTCCGTCACCGATGTGACCTCTGCCAAGGCCTGTATCACCCTTTCTGGGCCCCAGGCACGGAATATTCTGAAGCAATTGACCAAGGACGATATCTCCAATGAGGCCTTTCCCTACATGACCTGCAAACCGATCGCGATCGGATATGCCCCTGTTCTTGCCATCCGCATCACCTACGTTGGCGAACTCGGATGGGAATTGCATATGCCCATGGAATATGCACTCTACGCCTATGATGCTATTTCGGAGGTAGGAAAATCTTTTGGCCTTGCCAATGTGGGCTATCGATCCATCGAATCTTTACGGCTGGAAAAGGGTTATCGTTACTGGAGCGGTGATATTTCCCCAGATTACACTCCCTTTGAGGCTGGACTCGACTTCTGTGTCAAATTGAATAAAGGCGATTTCATCGGTAGGGAAGCTCTCCTAATTCAGAAAGAAAAAGGGATAACCCGACGGCTTTGTTGTCTTACTCTCCATACCGGACCATTAATGCCCATAGGCAAAGAGGCCATTCTTGATGGAGATAAAGTCGTCGGCATCGTCACCAGTGGTGGATTCGGACATACCATTAAAAAACCCATTGCCTACGGGTATCTCCCGGTGGACTACTCAAAGCTTGGAACCCGATTGCAAATCGAAGTCGCCACCAAAAGGTATGAAGCAACCGTTGAAAAAGAACCGTTGTATGACCCCCTGAATGAGAAAGTTAAATATTAAGACGATAAGGAGATGGGGTGATAGCGTGAAGAGAAGAAGCCTGCAAAGGGGACTTTAGTAACGCATTTAGGATACCCTATCAAGCACCGATGAACAAGCACCAAATCCCAAACAAATTCCAATGACCGAAATCCAAAATTTACAAAGAATTGTCTTGGTCATTTGAAATTGGAGTTTGGGGTTTATTTGGTATTTGTAATTTGGAATTTGGGATTTGGCATGACTCCCTTTCAAAAACCTTTTAAGAGTAGAAAATCAGGTCTCGGACCGAATTGACCACAAGGTCTGCTACTTTCTCCAGTTCCCCTCTCGGAGTCACCCCTCCCTCGAGGATTCCGATGGTTAGGGCTACCCCCGCCCTCTTCCCCATCATCATATCGGTTACCGAATCGCCCACCATCACCGCCTCTTGGGGATGGACGGAGAGTTTCTGGCAAATGACAAAAATGGTTTCGGGGTGTGGTTTGGGCGGGCTCACTTCTCCCGCGCAGAGGATGACATCAAACAAACCATCCATGGTCAGATGAGAAAGAATGGCCTCTGTATCCTTTCGTTCATCGGAGGTGGCCAGGGCGGTATAGAATCCATACTCTTTGAGCCGGGAGAGAAAGGTTTCAATGCCTTCGATCGGGACAACCTTTTCCCGCCAATGGCTGGCCGCATCGGCTTCGTCAAAAGCCTGGGTCACCCACTGTTTAGCCTCGTCCCAGGGGTATCCCTTTTGGTAGAGGGCCATCGTTCCGATCACGATCTCATCGGATCTCGGAGAGACAGGGCAAGGTCCTCTTGCATCAACCTTTCCGCTCACGGGGTCAATGCCCCAGGACCTCAAGAGGAAGGCTTCAAACTTCCCGTCTCTTCCTAATTTCTTTAAAAGGAAGGCAACTCTTTTCCGAATAAGAGGAACCCATGTGGCCGTAAAATCGATCAATGTACCATCTTTATCGAAGATGATGAGACGGCAGGGGACACGCTTTCCCTTGTGTTCAATGCCTGTCAAACCTCGATAACCTCCTCAACGGAGCATATCATAAAAGAAGGTTGCAAAGAATTCAACCTCAATTATAATGGACATAACACTTTAGCCCTTTGAAATGAAATCGGATCCGACACCGCTCAGGAATGCTTCCCTGCCTAACGGCAGGCAGGCGATCAGGCTATCAGCGGTGCGTTCGGGGAACACACCCCACAGATTACATAAAATCGTTTATTGCGTTTGTACCAATAGATAAATAATATCCCCGTTCCCTCCCTTAAGTACATGTCTCCGGTAGGCGGGGGATTTTGTTGATTATGGATTAAGTGGAGATCCAGATGAATATTTTGATCTTCGATATGGATGGAGTTCTGATTGATGTCTCAAGATCGTATCGAGGGGCCATTCAGCGAACCGTCGATATTTATCTCGATACATGCCTTGGATTTGGGAGAGGGGTAAAAAGACTAGTCACCAGCGAAGACATCTCTCTTTTCAAATCGGCCGGTGGGTTCAACAATGATTGGGATCTTACTTCCGGCCTCCTTCTTTATTTTCTTTCCATCTCTTATCTGCCGCCCTCTTCAAAGAGGAAAAGATTTTCTTCTATTGAACAGGTGATTTGCTATCTCAAAGCAGAGTCTAACAAATTTCCTAGAAATAGGACGCAGCTGCTCCAAAAGAAGCGCCTTCCTCAATTCATAAAAAAGGTGAAATTCTTAGGAGGAGGACTGAAAGGCGTACAACGGGCATTAGAGGTCTCATGGGATGGATGGGTTTATCGAAAAGGGGATCTCAGCAAGGAGAACGTCGTAAACCGTATTTTTCAGGAGGTCTATCTGGGAAAAAAGTTCACCTCCTGTTATCATCTATCCCCTCTCTTTTACAAGGAACAAGGCTTCTATGTTCGGGAAAAACTTTTGATCCCAAGAGGGATCTTGTCCTCCCTTCAGAAAACATTCCGGCTTGGAATTGCCAGCGGTCGGCCAAGATTTGAAGCAGAGCTCGCCCTGAAACGATTCCGTCTCTTCCAATACTTTGACAGCGTGGTAACCCTCGACGAGTGTCATCGGGAAGAGGCCCGGATACTCCGGCTGAGGGGGAAGAAGGTGAAGTATTCCAAACCCCATCCCTATTCCCTCCTGCGTGTCGCTCAGGAGATCGGTCTTCGTCATCCTCGATGTGGATATGTAGGGGATGTGATCGATGACATGCTGGCTGCTCGAGCTGCCAGGAAGACACTGCCAATACTGGCGATTGGTTTTCTCAGGAATAGAGGGAAAGGGAAAACCCCGAGGGAATCCCTCATCAAGGCCGGTGCCGACCTTCTGATCGAAAACCCCCGCGGTCTGCTCCGCCTCATCTCCCCAATGAGAGAGGGGAAGCAGAAGGGGTACTATTAAAATGTATTGACATTACGGATGCTTTCCATTATATCCTGTCTACACAGGTAGCTAGCTTTAAGTGGAGGTATGCCATCGAAGGCTGGACTCTATTTTTTGTCATCCTTGTAGTCAGCTTGGCCCTTTTTTTTGATTACACCAATGGGTTTCACGATGCTGCTAATGTGGTGGCAACCATCATTACAACAGGAGCGCTTTCTCCCAGGAAGGCCCTCCTGATGGCTGCGATCTGTGAATTTATCGGCCCCTTTCTTTTTGGCACGGCTGTGGCTGAAACGATCGGAAAAAACATTATCGATATCTCCACGTTCGATACAAAATTGATCGAACTTTCCACCAGCCTCCTCGTTGCTGCCGTTATTGGAGCGATTGCCTGGAACCTTATGACCTGGCTCTGGGGTTTCCCATCCAGCTCGTCTCATGCCCTCGTGGGGGGGATGGTGGGTGCTGTCTTGGTCGCTTATGGACCCGAAAAGATTATGTGGAAAGGGCTAATCTATGTGATCGCCGTTCTGATCATCTCACCTTTCCTAGGCCTCATCTTCGGCACCCTCTTTCTCAAAATCACCTTCTATCTATCTCGTAATGCCACACCCAGAATTAAATATTTCTTCAACTGGATGCAAATCCCATCTTCCATCGCCCTTTCGCTCAGCCATGGAGCAAACGATGCCCAGAAGTCAATGGGGTTGATCACATTGTCCCTCGTCATCCTTGGGGTCTCCCCTACGTTCCACATCCCTTTTTGGGTGGTGGCCAGCTGTGCTGCAACCATTGCCCTAGGAACGGCCAGCGGAGGATGGCGAATCATTAAAACCTTAGGCTCAAAAATCTATCGTTTGAGGTCTGTCCACGCCTTCTGTGCTCAGACGTCATCTGCAGCAGTCATTTTGGGAGCTGCCTTAATGGGAGGACCGGTCTCAACGACCCATGTGGTCTCCTCCAGCATCATGGGTGTGGGGGCTGGTCAGAGGATATCGGCGGTCCGATGGGGTGTGGCCAAGAATATCGTTGTCGCCTGGTTCATCACCATTCCTGCCTCTGCGGTGATGGCAGGATTGAGTTTCTTTTTGATCCGCATGATCCATCCTGAGTTTTAATGAAAAAAGGAGAACAATATGGGATTCAGTATCTTTGGCAGAAAGAAGCCCTTTTCCGGCAGTGAAAGCCGCTTCTTTGAAATCCTTTCACGCCAGTCATCAAAGACAGTCGAGGGACTGGAAGCCCTGTGGAAGTTTGCTCAGAATGGAACCAAAGAAAACGCTAACCTCGTCCGAAACATCGAGCGAGAGGCGGACGAATTGAGAAGGATTTTGATCGAAGAATTGGACAGCACCTTTATTACTCCCTTGGACAGAGAGGACATTTACGCTCTCTCCCGTGCGATTGACGATGTGGTCGACTATGCCAATACCACGGTCGATGAAATGGAGATCTACAACGTTGAGGGAGATGAGCACATTAAAGAGATGGTCAACATTCTCAGAAAGGCGGCCAGGGAGTTAAATGATGCGGTCAAAATATTAAAGGATTATCCGAAGATCGCTTCCGAGCATGCCGTGAAAGCAAAATCTTATGAAAATCAGATGGAGAGAGCTTACCATTTAGCCTTGGCTGACCTCTTCAAAGGAACCGATACGGTCTACATGCTTAAGATGCGTGAGATCTATCGGCATCTCAGCAATGCGGCCGACCGCGGCGATGAGGCCGCCAATATTATCTCCAGCATTGTTATGAAGCACACGTAATGAAATGCGGTTTGCGGATTTAAGATCTTGAATTTGAAATCTAAGAGATCAACTTGAGATTCTCTCTCCTCTAAGAGAATGGGGATAAGCTTCCGTAATTCGGACCAGGATAAGGTTCCCCACTGAGTCAATATCTCCCCTGAAATTGACGATCTTATTAGAACGTGTCCGTCCGGTAACATCCTGATCGCTCTGCTTGCTTCGGCCTTCGACCAACACCTCCTCCGTCCTGCCTTCCAAAGCCTGATTCTTCTCAAAGGTCATCTCTCTCTGGATTTTCTGGAGAACGGAAAGCCGTTCCTGTTTTACTCTCTCTTCGACCCGATTCTGGAATTGGGCGGCTCGGGTTCCCCTTCTTGGTGAATATTTGAAGGAAAAAAGGTCATCGAATCGAACCTTTTCCATCAGGTCCAAGGTTTCCTTGAAATCCTCTTCCTCCTCACCCGGAAATCCAACAATGACATCAGCGCTAATGGCAATGGAAGGGCATACCTCCTTCAGGCGGCCGATCCTTTCAAGGTAGGATGCTTTCGTATAGCCACGATGCATCGCCCTCAAAATTCTGTCCGAGCCTGATTGAAAAGGAAGGTGGATATGCTCGCAGAGCTTTGTTAGCACGGAAAAGTTTTGGATCAGGGCATCTGAAAGATCTGCAGGATGCGAAGTGGTGAATCGAATCCGTTCAATCCCCACTATTTCATTGATCTGATGGAGGAGGCCCGGAAAATTTACCTCTCCCTCCAACCCCTTTCCATAACCGTTCACGTTCTGGCCGAGAAGGTAGACCTCTCTCACACCCATCTCAGCCAAGTGCTCTACCTCTTCAAGAATTTCCTGACTCGGACGGCTCCGTTCCCTCCCCCTTACATAAGGGACAATACAAAAGGAGCAGAAGTGATCGCATCCCTGCATGATCGTGACATAGGATTTCACCTTGGCCAGCGGTCTCTGGGGCAAAGGGGTCTTTAGATAATCTCCACTCTTATCAAACCCTATTTCACAAACTCTTTCTCCATGGGCCTCCACTCTCTCCAGCAGTTGCGGAATCAAGGGGATGGCATGGGTTCCAATGACCATGTCAAGATAGGGCACCCGGTTTAGAAGACGTTCCCCCTCGTGCTGGGCAACACATCCGGCTACTCCAAGGATGATTCCCTTTTCATCCCTCAATTTTCTAAATCTCCCGAGAGCGCTGTAAACCTTATGCTCTGGTTTCTCCCGCACACTGCAGGTGTTGATGAGGACAAGGTCCGCTTCTCTAGCCTCCCTCGTTTCTGAGTAGAAGGAGTTCTCCAGGAGCCGAAGTATCCGCTCCGAGTCATGTTCATTCATTTGACAACCATAGGTTTCGATATAAACGCGTTTCTGCAGCATATTTATAGATTAGCTAATAGCCAATGGTTATCGTGCCATAAATGATCGTTATTTCACTACTTTGAACTTCTTCTCCAGGATTCCCATCTTCTCCACGATCCCGCCATATTCGAGCTCACCATAAGGTAGCATCGCTGCCCCAGAGAAACCTTGCTGCCGGATGTCCGTGGCCTTCTGTGCCACCTTGTCTCTCACCCAATCCCAATACGGATGATCGAACGCATCCGCGGGTTCAGTCAACTTTCCGTTGTGGACGCAGAGGGCATGACAAGCGACCACAGGAGGCCCATCGAAATAAGAGATAGGGGAATTAATCTTGACAGGCATCAACGGTCCGGTATGACTCCCTCTCATAAATCCTGCAACGTAATGGCCAATGTTAAAGGGAGAAAGCACCTCACCCGTGGCAGGGAATGCCCCCTGGACCCTGACCAACATTACTGGGTCATCTTTTCCGGTATACTTTCCAGCAATATTGTGAAGCCGGGTTGTACTCACAGAAGCAGCAATATCTCCATTATTCCGGGAATAGATCGACTCGACCACAAAGCGTTGATTGTCCCTCAAAAGGGCTGCAATGTCATAAATCTCCTCTGGGGCATTCAGCTCAATGACTCGATCTCCTTCCGTGTAATTGACATCCATGATGACAAATCGAAAACCTTTGTTCATGGAAGGACTGAGAATCAATCCGGCGTTATACATCGGATCGGCAAAGGCCAGATAGAGAGGGAGATTATAAGCCCCAGGATCGGTCTTGTCCGCAGCAAAGAAAAGGAAGGGTTCATTCGGCCTCTCTTCAAATTCCATCTCAGCCACCGCTGGGCCCATTCCTTTCACATTTCCTGAAAAAGAATCTTTCAACAAATCCTGGCCCGCTCCATACAGGCCCTGCTCTTTGGCCACTTTTGTCCCTGCGACAAAGGCGTCCCAGGCCAATTGATGGACCTTCTCGCTCCCTTTCCCAAGCGAATGAGAGAAGAGGATAGCAATATCATCGCCGGTATGACTGATGAAAAAATCGGAAATGATCCCTTTCCCCTTAGAAGCGACATAATTCCTGACCTCTTCGACCAGTCTTTGACTGGGGCGGATGTGTCCCCCAATACTTCCAATGTCAGCCTTGATAATACCGAGAGTCGTTTTCATAAGCACCTCCTCATTCATGTTTAATTAAGCCCTGTTATGGAATAACAGACAGAATCCTTTCAGGTTGGGGTCGAGAATGTCCCAGCATTAATCTGAACCTTAACCTTTTAGTTACCCATCATTCAACCATTCCATTTTTCCATCTTTGACGTTTGGATTCACAATCTCCATTTTCTTAATTCGCGGATCGAGGCATAATCCGTCAAATCGAGATGCATCGGGGTGATGGAGATATAGGATTTCGAAACCGCCTCAATGTCGGTGTCGCCTTTTTTCTTAAAGACCTGCCGACCCCCAGCAATCCAATAGTACTTTTTCCCCCTTGGATCTACTTTCTCCACAACCGCATTACTATTCTGAGCCCATCTCCCCTGCTGTGTGATCTTATAAGATTTGATTCTCTTTTCATCGAGGTTTGGGACATTGATATTGAGGAAGGTATCCTTCGGAAGCCCCTCCTTGACAATAAACCGTGCTACCCTTACGGCAAAGCGTGCTGCCGTACGAAATTTGAAGTGGCTTCTTGCGTCCAAGGAAATAGCAAAAGATGGTATCCCTAATAAGGTCCCTTCGAAAGCTGCTGAAACAGTTCCAGAGTAGGTGACATCATCTCCCATGTTTCCTCCCTTATTGATTCCTGCGACGATCAACTGGGGAGGGTTGGGCAGGATGGTGTTCACCCCGAGATAAACGCAATCGGCTGGCGTTCCATCAACAGTCCAGAAATTCCTCTTGATTTTTTCTACTCGAAGAGGCCGATGGAGGGTGAGAGAGTGAGCAATGGCAGTTCTCTCCCGGTCTGGGGCGACAACCAATACATCCCCAATCTTACGGAGGGCCTTGGCCAAGACGATGATACCTTCAGAATGGATTCCATCATCATTGGTGACCAGAATCTTAAGCTGTTCGACCATACACCGTATCAAGGATAAAGGTTTGAGGCTCAAGGTTTGAGACAAAATATTTTTGGCCTCTCACTTCTCACCTTAAACCTCCTACCTCAATACAAATTGGTCGGGGCGAGAGGATTTGAACCTCCGACACCTGACACCCCATGCCAGTGCGCTACCAGGCTGCGCCACGCCCCGACTCAAGCATCAAATCCCAATACCCAAATCCCAATCTCCGAATAAGCTCCAGTAGCCAATGTCCTAAGAACAAGCTCCTTGTAGATATTACACATAAGACGCGAAGCATTGGGTAATTGGTTATTGTCTAGTGATTGGTACTCGGAGTTTGGTTATTTACTACTTTTTTTGAATACTAATATATTCAATTTAGTTCCAAAAGTCCAGCTCTCCCCCTATTCAATAACGACGGCTGTCCCCTTGGCACCCACAAGCATCATCACCATACCTTCATGGGTTCCCAAAACATTGTAGGTGATATCAACCCCAACGACTGCATTTCCTCCCAATGCGATGCTCTTATCCTCGATGGCATGAATCGCTAGGTCTCTTACATGATTGACCATCTCTGCCCATGCAAGGGCAGTCCCCTTGTTAAACTTCTTCGGATCCGAACCGTCTAAACTGATTCCGAAAATATGTTCATGAGAGACAATGCCCAGCGTTTTTAAAATCTTCCGATTCTTGAATTCAGATGTGTTGATTGAAATGATATCTTTTCTCTCCTCCTCCCTCACTGAAACTTTCTTGCCCTCTTTCTTCTCTTTCTTGGAACAAATAGGACATATCTCTGGAAGCCCTTGACCAGACTTATAAACATAAGAATTTCCACATGTCGTACAGCTCACAACCCAATTCATGGAACCCTCCTTTTCTACTTCCCTTCTGTACTTATTGAGAGAGAACTTCTCCCCTTTGTCCCTTCTTTGTAAAGATTAGAAGTGCGATGGTTTAGAGGATGATCCAGATAAGAATAGAAATAGTATACAAGAATAGAATAAGGAAAGCAATAATCACTTTAAGAGTGTTTTTGCCTTTTTTATTTTCTGAGAGACATGAGGATCTTGGCCTTTTTGAAGTTGTGATGAATGGATAGGGTAAATATATAAAAATGGAATTATTCCAGCATTTTTCTGATCCCTTTCAGTTCTTCCCGAATGGAGACCAGCAACTCATGTTCTTTCCCGTTCGACCTCTTTTCAAGCAGTCTCAATTTCATCTGCTTGTTTTCCACTCTCTCTAAATCCCGGATCTTTTTCTTTGCGCCCGCAATCGTAAACCCTTCCTCATAGAGAAGCTTCTTGATCTTCAGGATGAGATCCAAATCTTTCCTTCGATAAAGTCTCTGGAGAGATCCCCCTTTATGGGGTTTAATGACCTTGAATTCCGATTCCCAATAGCGGAGCACATGCGGTTTGAGACCCGTAATCCGACTGACCTCTCCAATTCTATAATAGAGCCTCTCGTAGGAGACAGGGTTCTCGTCTTCCCACCTTTTGAAAAGCCTACCCAAAGTTCCTTCCCTCCGCTTCGCTTAGTAATTCATATCTAACCTTGCACCATGCGGGGTGCAGGACTGCCCTGAATGGTGTTTAGTTCAGATCGGCTAGTGATCAGGGACGCCAATTTCTCATACATCCTCATCACGATTCACTCCGTTCCTTTCGGTGCTGTCTCGTGACGGTTGAGGGCAACCCTTAATACCTGGCTGGGCTTAAAGGTTAAAATCCTTCTTGAGGAGATTTCAATGTCATCTCCCGTTTGAGGATTGCGACCTCGCCTTGCCCTCTTTTTTCGGACGACAAAATTCCCAAAGCCCGAGATCTTGATCTTGTCCTCTTTCTCAAGGTTCTCTTTGATGATATCAAAGATGGTCTCGACAATCTTGGCGACCTCTTTCTTAGAAAATCCAACCTTTTCATAAACATTCTCAACAATATCAACCTTTGTCATGGCTTGCCTCCCCCTTTCTTTAGAATCCCTATCGCCTTAGCTCTGCCTGAAAGATTTCCGCCAACTGGAAGATAACTTTTTCATGGTAACGATTCACCTCTTCGTCCGTCAAGGTCCGATCGCTCGCCTGGTATCGGATTCGGTAGGAAATTCCCTTCTTGCCCTTCGGGATAGGAGCTCCCCGGTAAACGTCAAAAAGGTTCACTTCATCTATGAAGGGCTGCTGGAAACTCCAGATGGCCTCTGACATTTTTTCCACCTCCAAGGCATCATCGACCACCATGGAGAGGTCTCGATAAACAGAAGGGAATTTCGGCAACGGCCGAAATCGCTTTTCCTCCCCTGCCCATTTCACCATCTGTTCAAAATCCATTTCAAATAGATAAGCTCTTCCATGAATTTCGTAATGGCCTAGCACTTGAGGATGGAGCTCACCCAGGATACCCAAGACCTCCTTCTCAACAACAATTCTCGATGCGTTTCCCGGATGAAGATAAGAGATGTCCTCTCCTCCCTTAAATCTCACTCCCTTGATTTGCAGAACCTCTACGAGTTCTTCGATACATCCTTTGATATCGTAAAAATCGATAGGCCTTGGGACAGAGGTCCAATTGAGATCCCGATCCACACCCAGAGCTAAACCTGCTAGATACTTCACCTCTTTCGGAAGCTTCTCTCCCTCGTGGGAAAGGAAGACCCTCTTTAGCTCAAAGAATTTGAGATTTGGATTTTTCCGAGAGAGGTTATAACGGGCCGTCTCCAAGAGGCCTGGAATCAGAGAGGTCCTTAGAACAGAAAAATCTTCTGTTAGGGGGTTCAGGATTTGAACGTGTTTTCTCCTTGGATCTTGGGGAAGAAGACCGAGGGAATCGGACCCGGAGGGAGAAGTAAAACTATACGTAATCACTTCGTGGTAACCGTAGTGCACAAGAACATCCATCACCTTCTTTTCGAGAAGGAATGCTTGGTTCCTGTCCTCTGAAGACGCTGGCCCTTTGGGTAGCGTCACAGGGATCTTATCATACCCATCCATGCGGGCGATCTCCTCGATGAGGTCGATCTCCCGTTCCAAATCCCCTCGAAAAGAAGGAGGAGTAACCACCAGGATGTCCTCATCTTCTCCTCGCATATCCAATTCCAACCCCTCCAGGTACGCTTTCACGTTGCGAGCGGAAACCTCGGTTCCCAAGACTTGACAAACCCTTCTCACCCTTAAACGGATAGGGGCTGGCTGCATGACGACCGGGTAGACATCCACCACTCCCTCTGCAACCTTTCCTCCTGCCAATTCCTGAATCAGCTGGGCCGCCCGGTTCGCGGCTTTAACGCATCCACCATAATCGATGCCCCTTCCAAACCGATAGGCTGCCTCTGTCTCAAGACCGAGTTGCTTTGCCGTCCTGCGGTTTCCTGCCGGGTTGAAATAGGCACTCTCCAAAAGGACGATTTTCGTGTCCTCTTTGATTTCTGAATTGAGACCACCCATAACACCCGCAATGGCAACCGGTTTTACGCCATCACAGATCATAAGCATCTCTTTATCAAGGACCCTCTTCACCCCATCCAAGGTCACGAACCCCTCATCTTCCTTTGCCCTTCGGACAACAATTCTTCCTTCCTCGAGCAGCTCAAAGTCAAAAGCATGGAGGGGTTGACCATATTCCATCATGACGTAGTTCGTTACATCGACCACATTGCTGATGGATCGAACCCCCATTTTTTCCAATCGGTTTTTCATCCAAAAAGGAGAAGGCCCGATCTTTACGCCTTCGACCATCCTCGCCACATAACGAGGGCATAGATCGGGATCCAAAATGGTGACGGAGGTCTTTCGATGAACCTCCTCCCCCTTGTCAGAAAGGGAGAGGGATGGATACTGCATCCTCTGATGGGTCAAGGCGGCAATTTCCCGCGCGATCCCAAGCACGCAAAGGCAGTCCGGACGATTGGGGGTGATGCTAATATCGAGAACCGTGTCCCTCAAACCCAATACCTCTCCTAGGTTCATCCCCGGACGAAGATCCGGAGAGAGGATCATAATTCCAGTTGCATCCTGGCCTAAACCCAGTTCTATTTCGGAACAGAGCATCCCTTCGGATGCTTCTCCCCTTATCTTCGACCTCCTGATCTCCATACCATTCGGAAGTCTTGCTCCGACAAGGGCTAGAGGGACTTTCTGTCCCTCTCGAATATTCTTTGCTCCGCAAACAATTGAAACCTTTTCCCGATCCGTTATGACTTCGACCAGCGAGAGTTTGTCCGCATTGGGATGTTTTCGAATGGTCTTGATTTCGGCCACCACGACTTTCTCAAACCCTTCTCCTGTAGAGATGGCCTGCTCAATCTCTAGACCGGCCATGGTCAGGAGATTGACCAACTCTTTGACATCCATCTTAATCTCGACGTAATCTCTTAAACAGTTCAGACTGACCTTCATCTACTCTGTTCCCAAATTCGGGTCTCGGAATGCGGAATTCGGAATTTAAATCCGCAATCTGCATTCCGAATTTTAGAATTGTCTTAAAAATCTTAAGTCATTCGTGAAGAAGAGTCGAATATCGCTTATGCCGTACTTAAGCATGGCAATACGCTCGACACCCATCCCGAATGCAAAACCGGTAACCTCTTCAGGATCATAATTAACAAATTTGAATACAGCAGGGTCTGTCATTCCAGAACCCAGAATTTCTAACCATCCTGTATTAGAACAGACTGGGCATCCTTTTCCCTCACACATTACGCACTCAATATCAACCTCCGCGCTTGGTTCGGTAAAAGGGAAAAAACTGGGTCGGAATCTCAGTTTGGTCCTCTTGCCAAACATCTGATGAACAAAGGCGGTTAGCACGCCTTTCAGGTCAGAAAACCTAATCCCTTTATCCACCAAGAGGCCCTCGACCTGATGGAACATCGGTGAATGGGTTGGGTCCGAATCGCGTCGATAGCATGGTCCTGGGGAAATGATTCGCACGGGAGGGGGGTGCTTCTCCATTGTCCTGACTTCCATCGGCGATGTGTGGGTTCTTAGAACGACTTCATCGGAGATGAAGAAGGTGGCCTGCATCTCTCGCGCCGGATGGTCCTTGGGAATGTTGAGAGCCTCAAAATTGTAGTAATCGAGCTCCACCTCAGGCCCCTCTACAACTTCGAACCCCAACCGGGAAAAGATATCAATAATTTCATCCAGAGTCTGAGCTAGGGGATGCCTTCTCCCAAGAGGACTCCTCCTGCCAGGAAGCGTGATATCGATCTTCTCGCTCTCTAACGCCTTCTTCCTTTCCTCGTCCTGGATACGGAAAAGGGCCTCCTCAATCCTCGACTCCAGGTCTTCTTTGATCTGGTTCGCCCTTCTACCAATCTCTCTTCGGTCTCCCTCAGGGAGTTCTCCCAAGCCCTTGAGAAGCTGAGTCAGGCTGCCCTTCTTCCCTAGAACCCTGACCCTGATCTCAGAGACTGCTTGCTCCGTCGAGGCCTGAGACAGGGAAGCCAAAGTCTCCCTCTTTACCGCTTCCAACTCCTCCTTCACAAAGCTACTCCTGTATCGGTGGTCTGTGGGTCCTGAACCATGTTAGGTTCAGGACTGCCATGCACCCTATCCTGAACTACTTTGAGTTCAGGACTGATCATGAACCCTGTGTGGCTCATGGCGTGGTGCATAAGGTGAGACCACTATTTTCTCGCCAACCTGCTTGCCTTGGCCATCTCAGCAATTTTTGAAAAAGCGCTTGGATCGCTCACTGCTAAATCGGCCAACACCTTCCTGTCTAACTCAATATGCGCTTTCCTCAAAGCATCCATTAAACGGCTGTAAGAGAGCCCGTGAAGTCTTGCTGCAGCATTGATACGAGTGATCCATAATCTTCGAAAATCTCTTTTTCTAGCCTTCCGATCTCGATAGGCATAAGCCAGAGCCCGATGGACTGCATCCACAGCCGTTCTGTAAAGCCGGCTTCGTCCTCCAACATAACCCTTCGCCATCTTTAGGACTTTCTTTCTTCTCTGCCTCGTCTTTTGCCCACCCTTCACTCTTGGCATGATCGATACTCCTCCGATTAGAATTCAAATCCAAATTTCAAAGCTACCCTTACCCTTCCCCTCTTCCCCAAGGGGAGAGGGTGGGATGTGAGGGAGTTGTTTCTTGTTATTAGATGTACGGAAGCAAGGCTTTAATCCCCTTGACATCTCCGTGTTCGATGAATTTACCGGTTCTCAGAGCTCTCTTTCTCTTGGCCGATTTCTTCGTCAGGATGTGTCGAGCAAAAGCCCTCTTGGCCTTGATTTTCCCTGTTCCGGTCTTCTTAAAGCGTTTGGCTGCTCCTCGGTTTGTCTTTAATTTTGGCACGCTCTTCTCCTTTGAAAGACAAAGTCTCCCTTCCCCTGCTGGGGGAAAGATCGGACTACGTCGGTTTTGGACTCTGGACCGGAGCCAAAACCATAACAAAACTTCTCCCCTCGAACTTCGGCTCCTGCTCTATCTTTCCATACTCTTTCGTTTCCTCCGTAATCCGGTTGATCATATTTTTCCCCAGGTCTGGATGGGCCAATTCTCTCCCTCTAAAAACGATCGTTATCTTTGTCTTGTTTCCCTCTTTCAAAAAACGCTCGATATGGCGAAGTTTAAATTGGAAATCATGTTCCTCCGTTTTTGGCCTCATTTTCACCTCTTTGATGTGGACGACGGCTTGCTTCTTCTTGGCATCATGGGCTTTCTTTTGTTGCTGGTACTTGAATTTGCCATAATCCATGATGCGGCAGACCGGAGGCTCTGATTTCGGAGAAACCTCCACCAGGTCCAACTCATAATTGCCAGCGGCGCGCAGCGCTTCTGCAACTGGCATAATGCCCAACTGCTTTCCTTCAGGGTCGATGACCCTCACTTCTTTCACCCGAATTGCCCGATTGATGCGAACCTCTTTGGCGATAGACCTCACCTCCTTATTTGATTTTAGATTTTAGATTTGAGATTTGAGTTTTTTAATCCCTGCCTGCCGGCAGGCAGGTGCAATTTGCGATCTGCAATCTATAATGTTGGGTATTCGGATTCAACCTGGGCGATGAAGTCCTCTATCCTTATCGCCTTCATCGCCTCGCCACTTCGCTTCCGTGGGGAAGCGGTCCCCTCCTTCTCCTCCCGATCTCCAATCACTAACATATAGGGGACCTTCTGAAGCTGGGCCTCCCTGATCTTAAACCCCAACTTCTCATTTCGGAAATCCCTTTCAACCCGGATCCCCTTTTGGATCAGGTGGCGGTAAATCTTTTCCGCATAAGGAATCTGGCGATCCGTCACCGTCATCAGGACTGCCTGTACAGGGGCAAGCCAGACAGGGAAGGCTCCCACATAGTGTTCAATCAACACCCCAATAAACCTCTCCATAGCGCCGAGGATGACTCGGTGAAGCATCGCCGGCCTATGCCGTTCTCCATCGCTTCCTACATAGGTGAGGTCGAATCGCTCGGGCATGGCAAAGTCCGCCTGAATAGTTGCACATTGCCACTTCCGGCCGAGGGCATCTTTCAGCTTCACATCAATCTTTGGTCCGTAAAAGGCCCCCTCTCCCTCATTGATGTCAAAGGCAAGGCCTTTTCCCTTCAGGGCTTGAAGGAGGGCTTGGGTCGCCCTCTCCCAGTCTTCAGCGCTTCCAATCGACTTCTCCGGTCGGGTACTAAGTTCCATCTCATATTCGAAGCCAAAAACTTTCATCACATCGTCGACAAAGTCGATGATCGCACAAATCTCATCATTTAACTGATCGGGCCGGCACAGGATGTGCGCATCATCTTGGGTGAAACCCCTAACCCGGAGCAGGCCATGAAGTTCTCCAGATTTCTCATGACGGTGAACCGTTCCTAATTCGAAGTAGCGAAGGGGGAGGTCCCGATAACTTCGTATCTGGGATTTATAGATGAGCATGTGGGCAAGACAGTTCATCGGCTTAATTCCGTACTCCGCATCCTCCACCTTTGTGAAATACATCTTTTCGCGATAGTTCTCAAAATGGCCGGACTGCTTCCAGAGGTCCAGTCGGAGGAGCTGCGGTCCGATGACAATCTGATATCCCCGTTTGACGTGTTCCCTTTTTTCAAAATCTTCTAAGATCGTACGGAGCATGGCTCCTTTGGGGTGGTAGATCACAAGCCCTGGACCAGCCTCATCTTGAAGGCTGAAGAGATCAAGTTCCCTTCCCAACTTTCGGTGGTCCCGTTTACGAGCCTCCTCGAGCATATAGAGGTAGTCTTCCAATCCCTTGGCGTCTGGAAATGCTGTCCCATAAATCCGTTGTAAAACCTGGTTTCTTGCATCCCCTCTCCAGTAGGTTCCAGAAACACTCAGGAGCCTGAACGCCTTAATCCTGCCAGTAGATGGGAGATGGGGTCCTTCGCACAAGTCTAAAAATGTCCCCTGACGATAGAGAGAGACATGGTCCGCAAGGTCTTCCAGATGCTCAACTTTGTAGGTCTCCCCCATCTCTCGAAAAGTCTCGATGGCTTCCTCTTTTGAAACTTCTCTTCGAACGAAAGGAAGATCTTCCTTGATGATCTCGGATATTCTCTTCGCAATCATTTCTAAATCTTGTGGCGTGAAAGGCCGATCATAATCAAAATCGTAATAGAACCCCGTATCCGTAGAAGGACCAAAGGTAAGTTTTGCGGTAGGAAAAAGCTCCTTAACCGCCTGTGCCATGACATGGGCAGCTGAGTGACGCAGTATTTCAAAACCCTTTTTCGAATTGATGGAGATAAAGGACACCGAAGCATCCTTCTCGATCGTTTGTGAGAGGTCCACCACAGAACCGTTAATTTGTGCTGCCACAGTTGCTTCATCTGCTAATTCCTGAAGTTTCGTTCCTCTAGGAATCGACTTTTTCACACCGCCCGGCAATGTAACAGAAATCTGCTCAGCCACCTTCGTCCAAATTGAAGTGGAAGAGGCATCACCCAGATCTAATCTGAATGATGCCTCTCCAGTTTGATTTCATTAAAATGCCTGTTTTTCCAACAAATTATGCTTCACTTTTTAACAAATTGGTTTCAATGGTAGGCACGTGGGGATTTGAACCCCAGACTTCTACCGCGTCAAGGTAGCGCTCTCCCCCTGAGCTACGTGCCTTCTTCCTCCTTGCCTATAAACATACAGGCTTCCGAAAATACCCGAATTCATAACCGATTTTTATAATATTGTCAAGAAAATTCTTAAGTTACAACTCTATGCCCTGAATGATAATTCTCCTTTCTTTTCATTGATATCTACAGAAATGCT
>Ga0209427_10001454_pt1 | contig 27300 bp, 18 predicted proteins | sample DeeMarSWOR136_30_FD_187465 | JGI IMG/M metagenome (GOLD analysis project Ga0209427, IMG submission 187465) | Marine sediment microbial communities from White Oak River estuary, North Carolina - WOR-1-36_30 (SPAdes) (version 2) | ecosystem: Environmental > Aquatic > Marine > Intertidal zone >...
ATCAATCAGCTTCTTCCAGTTAGCTGAAACGATGTTCAAATCGTTGCTCATGACACGATATTTCTGGAAGCCCTGCGTAGCGCCATCCGCATCTCCATCACACTGATACGGTGCGCACCAGCATGCCGGGTTGCCAAGAGCCGCCCAGTCGTTGTAGGTCGAGTACGTCCGGGGAAAACACTCAGTCTTTTCTTTAACAGCAAAGACCGCCTTTGCAGTATGGCTTGTGCCACCCGGGTTAGTGAGCTTGACATCCCTTGTACCAACAGTCGCGTTCATACCAATTGTTATGTTGGCAGTAAGCTTATTTGGGCTCAGAACAGTCGCTCTATGAATAGCTATATCATCTCTGATAAAGCTGAGTCCGGCATTTTTGACAAAGTTGCTTCCGGTTACAGTTACATCTAAGGTCTGACCTTGTCTTCCACTAGATGGGGTTATAGTTTTTATCGTGGGCGCAAGAAATTCTTCAGGAACACCTCGAAGTATTATTGTATTCTTGGCAACCCTCTCAAAAGGAGGGATCGGCGCCGGTATCCAGCCGGGAGGAACTGGCTCATCTGGAGTTGCCTGCCTTCCGGTTTCGTTCTTGGCAGTAAGGCGAATCTGATAGCTGCCATTGTAGGAGAAGTCATAGAAGCGATTGGAGTAGACCCCATCATCAGCCTCATCATCGCCATGGGCATACTGGCCATCGTCATAAAGTCTGATGGGAACGGCATCAACGTAGCCTGGCTTACGGTGAGGTCTGATGACAACACCCTCAACCTTTGCACCGCCAACGGGGGAGCCGGCCGCGAGTGAGGCCTGAATTACCGGCACGTCAGGGTATTTAAACAGAGTGTTCGCTTTATATTCAGGCCTATCTGAAAGTTGTACAAACGCAGCACAAGAGAAATCGACGCCGGGAGCCTCCGCCAATGTCTGGGCAGTATACGGGATTCTGCCCGATGGGGTTTTAAGTATGCGAATCCGAAGCTTCCATGTGCCCCTCATCGGTTTCTGCACACGGTAGAATTCGTAGTAAGCCATCTGTACGTATTTGAATCTGGGATCGGCTGCCGCGGCTGCCGGGTTGATGATTGTACCATCAGGTCTCTCAAGTTGTAAATCCAAGGCATCTCTGCCAGTGGGCCAGTGGAGAACAAAAGTGGCTTCGTTGGTGAATTCGTCAACGTAGGCTTGCTGGACCTCAAAGTCCTCTGTGTCCGGGGAGAACTCGCCGTCGTCCTCGCTGCAGACCTCAGCGCCGCGGATTTCGGCGCAGTAGGTACTATAGATTGTTGACAGAGCTGCTTCCGTGGGGGCATGCGTATAAAGGCCGCCGGTCTGGTTGGCAATGTCCTGCAAGGGCTCTTCCTCTAAGTCGGTGGTGGTAGGGTCTCCCAGTCCGATAGTAAATACCCTTACTCCTCTATCTCTCAGATCAGGGATGACATCGTCCGGGTGCTCCGTGCCATAATTGTGCTTTCCGTCGGACAGAAGGACAATCGCCTCGACACAGGCATCATCCTGTGGCAGGGTTTCGAGCTCATCGAGGGACACTCTCATTCCGTCTCCCATGGCGGTCCAATTTTCATCGTGAATCCATCCAATGGCCGTCCGGGCATCGTCCTTTACTCCATCATCGACTACTTCGGTGAGGGCGAAGTTTACATCGGCGGGAGGATTATACCCTACGCCTCCGGAGAAAGAGGTGACTGCAATGTGCTCTCCTGAGCCTTCATGCCCAAGGTCAACAAAGAGGTCTGCTCCTCTCCTGGCGTAGACTATTTGTGAACCTGCCATGCTGCCCGATTTATCCAGACAAATAACGTATCGAAGCTGGTCACCAATAACAATCCAGGCAGGGTCGACGTGTCCGGCTGGATTGGAAGTATCGACCACGGTCGGCTCGCTCATAGTAACTCCATAGCTACTGGAGCAACGACCAACTATAGTCTCCCAACAAGCCTCACCGCGCAGACGCTCTTGCTCGGTTATTGGGTTGGTCACATGTGCAGTACTCAGACTATCAGCAGGATCAGTACACCATTCTGTCCTGTGATGAGTTGGATGCACTTGCGTCCCTGAATCCATAATGCAAGCAACCGTGCCTGTTGTTGAGGTACAATAGTAAGGAGGTCCGCCGCCGCCGTCCTCATACTCATCCTTGAGATTAAAGGTATAATGTCCTAATTCATGCGTTATGCCACATTGTCCTCTTTCATCCCCATCAGGTCCGTCTTCTGCAGTAAATCTATGGGTTTCTCTATATATGGTGATGTGGAATCCCGGAGTGCCCATACCTCCTGTGGCAGCGCCGGCAAGACCTGCTCCAGACTCTACCCACACGTCAGCCTTGTCCTGAAATGCTGAGTTTTCAGAGACTCTGATCGTGCCAAATTGCAGCTGGCCATCTGTGGCATTGAACATAAGCCGAGAAGCTTCGGTGAAGGCATTCCGAAGACTATCCATGTTGGTCTCATCATAATTGTAATAAAGGTTTAAGTGGAGCATGTGAGGAGTTCCTGGGACAATGTAGCCATCTCCACTGAGTGCTGTAGTTGCAAGACAGATGGTCAAAAGTATGAATGCTGTAAAGATGATCCTTTTAAGGTTCATGACTGTTTTGCTCCTTTCTTAATTTAACAGAAATTTGCCATATTAAACGTTCGGTCACACAACGAAGCCCGAAAATGTTCCGTTCTTTCGCAACACTCTATTCTCATAAGCGACAAAACAGGAGCAACCGGACAATTCTGTTGAAAGTCTTTTTGAAAATTGTTGATATGTCAAAGAGCACACTTCCTGCATCGCGATCTGCCCTTAAGATTTGACCGAATTGAGTCAATAGAACCGCATATTTGCTCCGTTTGGTTCTCTGAAAGCAGGTGAAAGACCGCATGATTATAGGACTTCGACAGTAGAACCACAAGGGAAAACTGACGAAAAAACATAATAAGCAGAAGCAATTCTCGACGTGCTCTGACCGTCTTTGTCTCAACATCACCGGCGATATGCCTGTGAAGCTTGTGGTAGAGATTGTTAACGCTCCAAGCGGACTCGCCTGATTACGGCCGGGGGAAGCAGAGCGACATCGTTGTAAGAAGGTCATAGTCATACTCAAATCACGACAATCACCTTGCGCCAAATAAATAGCATATCTTACGGGCAATCCTGGCCTACTTTAGCTGTACATGTCACCTAAAAGCCGAATTCGTCTATCGCTATTCCACGACAAACCACGTGCTACTCTCCGGGGCGATACTAATTGGCACTGTGACGTTGTAGTGGCGGTCCAGTCTAAGCTTCTTAGCGTTGTCATTCCGCTCGCGAATACGGGCCGTTTTCGTCAGACCGGTGTAATATAGCGGCAGCTTCAATTCTTTACTAACCTCGGAGTCGAGCGGATTGTAAACCATCGCCAGACCCTTTTGCCTCAGCTGTGGATTAACGTGTAGAACGCAGTCAATATCACGTCCGTCAGGCCGCCGAACATGAATGATGTCCGAGTCAAGTATGCCCCGATACGCTTTGTAGAAGTCGACCCATCTCTTGACAACTGCTTTTGTCTTTTCGCTGTCGTATAGACGTGGGCCACGATAGCACGCCTGGACACCTGAGCCGAAATTCTGCGCCAAATGCGCCCCATAGGCGTCGAGATGTTCGCTGAGAGGCTCAAGTGTTGCCGCAAGCCCGCCGCCGTGGTATTCCACCAGCGGCACGAACATCCAGCCCATACTTGGGGTCTTTTGACATGTTCCGTCAAATATGTTCTGTCGGCCAAGGATAATCTGTCTGTCGCGCGGCAATGACCAGTTGACCTCGCGGTAGCCCATGGCGCTTTTATTGGAACCGCTGAGGAAATACCAATCAGGTACGTTAAGGTAGACGCCTCTCGCCCGGCACCACCTGTAGAAGCCCGTTATGATCTTCCACTGCCGCCATTGTGAATCCTCGAAGCCATGGTGACCCGGATGACTGGTACAAGCACAGATATCGCCCGGATACGAACCATCGTGCTCAAGGACGTCTATTCCGGTTTGATCAATGAACGTCTTGAGCTTCGTGAAGTACTCTTGGCCCCATTTACTGCACAGGCAAGGCGAATTGCCGAAAATAGCCCCACCGGTCTTGCCTGTTTTGGGGTTTATCACATCGTGTTCGGGACTTATGCTGCGGCTGGCCAATAGCGAATACCCTCCAAGTTCAATATTTCTGCTGTGCGCGTAATCGGCCAATTCTTTGACCTGGGCCAGATATTCGGGATCGACGTTTTCCATGTTAAAGCCGCTGCCGAAGGTCATTATGACCATCTCAAATCCAACCTCAGCACACTGGTCGATAGCGAGACGGACCGATCTGGGATCGGCATGGCGGACGTGCATAATAATGGGATTTTCAGTGACCCAGGGAGCTATAGTCCGATACATCCGGCGCACTGCTAAGCCTTTACGCTCCCGCTCGGTGCTGTCGTGGATAAGCTCAAATGTTCGAAAGGATTCAAACTCTGTGCCCGGCTCAACTACGACATTCGGGCCGATTGGAGGACGGGATTCCAGCAAAACCGGTGTCTTGCGCAGATAGTTGACCTGCGTGTTGTATTGTGGGTCGGCAACCCAATACGTCGTCTTGTTGGCGGTCTTCGGGTCATCCCCGTGGAACGCATAATCGCTCTCGACGTGAATGTTCGGATACTCCCAGCGCTCGGGCACATTTACCAATGACTCATATTCTACAACTGCGAGGATTTCACTGACAAATGTATCGACCTTGACTGGCCTGTCACTGTTATTGCGAATTGTGAACCATTTCGACAGGAGTGGAATACCCTCGTACATCTCATAATTGATCGAGAGTGTAAGTCCTGTCAACCTACTCCGTGGTGGCTCGAATCGCAGCGTCAGCGCCGCTCCGGGTGGCGGCCAGGGCAGATTGGCAGAGTAGCGTTTTTGCTTCCAGGCAAAACGTTCCCTGGTTTTTCCAACCTCATAATGTCTGAACACAAAAGCGTCCGGGTTGCTGCTCATTGAATCTACCCACTTCTGGAGCAAATATCCGTATTCGACCTGGCCGTGAAGTCCGCCGACCTCGTATTTCTGGCCATCGAGCACGACTATCGCCTCAGGTTTTATGCCGCGGATAATTGATTCGCCCGTCATCAGGTTGTCGTAGCCAACCGTGGCTGCGTTTGGTGACAATCGAAACGTCCGGCTGATTAGCCCATTGCTAAGGATGATTTCCCTACCATCGAGACGCTCTTCGACAGTGACTGGTTCGTCAACTGGCGTAACAAGCCAGTCCGCATCGCCTCTTTTGCCGTCAACCAAGCCGGTAAAGATGACGACTATCACCCTTACCACCAGCAATTGTCTTTCTCGAGTCATGCCTCTGATGAAATCTCCTAAAGGCAACACTTCGCGACCCTACTACAACTCGTAAAGGCCCAAGAATATCGAATCCACTTGATAAGTGCAAAGCTTATCCGCTGGTTTTTTGCTCACCATAACCCAATGTGGAACGACCGTTGGGAACCTATTATGTACGGTTGCTTAATTGCCGCCGATTCGCCTGTTGGTGGGTGCGGGAACTGTGCGCAAGAGCTTGTTGGTATTGCATTTCCGACTGAAATGGCGGAAGTTGAGACCGACGAAGGGCTTCGGTATCATCCGCGTCGCAATCCCGCGCGAATGGTCACATACCAGCCTTGCTTTGTTCGGTGGAAGCGGTAAACTATGGCAGCTTTTGAAATGACTGATAGAAAAAGGCCTGACATCTGTCTTGTTTCAAGCAGCTGAGTGAGTAAGAGGCGGCAAGCGACTAAGTCCTTGGGAGGTAACTATGGAGAAGCAAGGTTTTGTTCTTTTGACATGTGGTGCCATTCTTCTTGCCGGTATGGCCGGGATGGCTAATGCTGAGACGGTTGCAAGTGATCGTGACCTTGCGCATCACCTGATCACAAAGGCCGGTACATCTTCCGGGCTCTGCTCACTGCTGGGGTGCCGGGGCGGAACGTTGGCACTCGAACTTGTTCGAGGCAGCCAGTTCTTTCTCTACCTCCAGGATCCACGGCCGGAGACGGTCGCCGCTGCGCAAGAAGCACTTGATGTTGACGGACTCTACGGCACTCGAGTCCTCGTTGAACGCAGACCTCTGGACTCGCTTGCCTTTGCGGACAATACCGTTGACGTGGTGCTTGCCCCACTTGGTGCTGGACCCCCAGGAAAGGGAACCAGTGTCCCCCACAGATTGAAAGATTTATCGATCGAGCAGATCTTGCGTATTCTGCGTCCCGGCGGAAGGGCTATCATCGGTGCCGTTAGAGGTGCAGAGCAGCAATTGACTCAGAAGCAGCTATCGCAATGGATGTCCAAACAAAACGTTGAGCAGACAAGTTTCAAGTTTGGACAAGATGCGTTTGGGTCTTGGATGGAGATCACAAAGCCACAGCCAAAGGGCACGGACTCATGGAGCCACTGGGAGCACGGGCCAGACAATAATCCTGTGTCGACCGACACCGTCATAAAGGCTCCCTATAGAACTCAGTGGTTCGCCGGGCCGCTCTATTCTGCGATGCCAGCCATCACTACAGCAGCCGGAGGGCGAATTTTCACGGCATTAGGTCACATAGCCCACCACAGACGCGAGGAACCATGGCTCAATACTCTTTTAGCCAGAAACGGTTACAACGGAACCTTGCTGTGGTCACGCAAGCTTCCGGACGGTTACTTGGTGCACCGGTCTGCGTTCATTGCTACCGAAGATTACTTCTACATGATCGAAAGCGATGGGTGTTTGAGATTGGATCCTGAAAGCGGCAGGGAGATTGACAGAATTTATATCCCGGAAATCGAAGGCGAGTGGAAATACATCGCCTTGCAGGACGGAGTGCTTTATGTTCTTGCTGGTACCGTCAAGGATTCTTCAGAAACGACCGTAGTGCGCAGCAAGCACGGCCACTGGAGTTGGGGTGAGCTCAGTCCCGGCTACTATCAGCCGAAAGTGCCGTGGGGTTTCGGCACGACGATTGCAGCCTATGACGTAGTGCGGAAGAAGGTGCTCTGGCAGCGCTCAGAAGACAAGCAGATCGATTCCAGGGCTCTGGTGATAGGCGGGAGCAAGATCTTCTTCTACTGTCCAGATGCGCATACCGGCTGCCTCGATGCTTTGTCCGGACAGGTCATCTGGCGAAACGAGGACCCCGAAGTGGTCCGCCTGATTGAAGAACCCGGAAGACGCCTGCAATCAACTCCAGGATTCCGGACAACGTGCTATTGCCTATACACGCCTGAAGTGATTTTCTTTCAGGCGCAAACTCGAATGAATGTGGTCGCCATCTCATCCGAGGACGGAAAACTTCTGTGGACGCGAAAGAAGACGACGAACAACCCCAATATGCTCTATGTAGATGATCAACTCATCGTGGGTATAGGTCCGGGCGGAAGCACGCTCATGCTGGAACCTTTGACAGGCGAAACTGTGAAAGACCTTGGCTTTGCAAAACGATCCTGTGCACGTTTAACCGCAACTCCGGATTCCTTCTTTTGTCGAGGCTGGCCCGAAGGCCTGACCCGTTACGACAGGAACACAAAGAAGGTATTGTTTAACGGCGCGATGCGACCGGCCTGCAACGATGGTGTCATCGCTGCAAATGGATTGCTCTATATCGGGCCATGGCTTTGCGACTGCAACCTCTCGCTGATGGGCACCTCCGGACTGTGCTCGGCAGGCGACTTCGGGGTAGAGGATGAAGATCCGGTATCGCAACGGCTCGAGGTATGTGAAGGAAGTAGTCGTGTGGCTGCATTTGCTGAGATTACCAAGGAAGATTGGCCCACCTACCGTGGAGGTAACAGCCGAAGCGCCTGTTCAGCCGTGACTGTGTCGGCCAATCCGAAACCGCTTTGGACGTACCGGGCACCGGCTTCTTTTAAGCCGAGCGCTCCTACGTCAGCAGGAGAGCTGGTTTTCATGTGCGGCGACGATGGAAAGGTTCGCGCCCTGGATGGCAATAACGGCACTTTGAAGTGGTCGTTTGCAACAGCAGCGCCTGTCGCACAGCCGCCCACTGTGTGGAATGGACGGGCCTACGTGGGATCAGGCGATGGTGCAGTGTACTGTCTTGAGGCGTCCACCGGCCGGCTTCTCTGGCGCTTCACGGTAGCACCTGTGGACAGGCGGATAATGGCCTATGACAGGCTTTGTTCAACCTGGCCGGTTGCGAGCGGCGTGTTGGTTCAAGACGGCGTTGCGTATGCGGCAGCGGGCATCATCGACTACGATGGTACTTACGTGTACGCGCTGGACGCCGAGACGGGAAAGCCAAAATGGGCCAACACCACATCAGGACACTTGGACAAACTGCTGAGAAAGGGCGTATCCGCCCAAGGAGTTCTCACGCTTGCGGACAATCGTATTTGGATGCCAGGAGGAAATGTCATCTCCCCCGCCTGTTACACCTTGCAGGACGGTGAATGTTTGTCTCGATCAGTAGGCAATGGGTCACCGCGGACCAATCGTGGCGAGGAGATAGGAGTCCTGCAGGGAGACTACCTGATCTTTGGTGGGCGCCTCCGGTATTCTGGGGTCCGCAACTACGTGAATCCTGGTATGTTCACCATTGCAAAGATTAACAGTGGTGGGATCGGCAAGGCCATGCATCTTGGCTTTGGGAAAATTCCGCCGGCATGGTCAACCGACAGGTTTGTCATGGCCAATGGTCCGCAGAGTGTGCCCGTGTGCGTAGACTGCGCCGTACTTGTAGACCATCTGGACAAAGCCAGTCCGGAGGACCTGCGCCAACAGTTCAGGTATGCAAACACACTAAAGAAGAGCTGGACTGCACAGGAGCTAAAAGACAGCGACACAGTTGCATTTGCCATTGCGAAAAACGCTATTCTCACGGCGCTGGAAACGCAGCGGCCCCGTTCATTATCTTCGAACTGGACCTTGGCTGGACTCGATCCCGAGACGGGCAAGGTCATGTGGAGGCAACAGCTGCCATCCGCAGCGCTTCCCGGAGGCATCCTTGTCGACCGTCATGGCCGGATCATAATTGTACATGAGGATGGGAGCGTTAGCTGCTTTGGCTGAGACCGGTGTTTCCGGCCCCAGGTTTGTGTCAGATCCTCGCCTCGTGCCAGAAGCGTATTGGTTGGGAGAATTCTGTGAAAAAGAAAAGCGAATCATGGCTTGGCGTGCTGTCCCAACCACAATCCCGGCCATATCGAATGCCCTCGAATCTTTGGATGGCAAAAGATACGATATAATAAAGCTCTGGGGCCAACTGTCCGGTGTAGGCCTTATTAGCAAAACCACTTTATTTGCTTATCTTGATACACGCTGGCGGTTCAAAAGCAGATCATGCAAACGCTGCGGGGTGGGTCTTCGACGGACAACCAGTGGAACCAACAGAAACAGATGACCCAATCCAGCAAGACTGCGACTATCCTGGGCGGTTACCGTTGCAAAAGAAAGCTGAACCAGATTCACAGCCAGAATACTCCTGTGAGACTTTGTCAGATTTATCGCCTTAACCGCAGAGCCTTGCATATTTTGACGATTAGTTGGTGGAATTACAGATATTAGCTGAAAAAGCGATATAAGTCACTGCCACCATGCCCGGTGCCGATTTTGCTCGCAAATAATTTACTTGCACGCATTCCAACCATGAAACATAATATGCAGTGGCTTCTTGACAACAAATAGATGGTTTTTTTCTGTAATGCTGCGGATAAAATCTGTCAGCAAGATAAGGTTCGAGATCCGCATTCTAAAGACAGCTTAAAACTTGAATTGGGAGGTTTAGAAGATGAATGAAGACCAGAGCAGACAAAGCAATTTGGTTGAGACTACCGATTGCCTTGAAGCTGTCGGCGTGTTTAGAGCTTGGAAAAACTTCTTCTTTATAGTTATGGCACTTTGCCTGTTGCTGCTGCAGATATCCTTCTGGCTCGTAAATACCGGCTACATCAAAGCTGCTGAGTGTGCTCAGAGCAACACTTCCGCTGAGCAGGCCGAGGATGCAGAGGAGATTGAAAAGGCTGCGGAGGAAATAGCCACGGAGCCCAACCAGCCAACTGAGGCGCTGGAACAGCAGCCGGCGCAAAAGGCCGGCTCTCTGTTTGGCATAACATTCGAGCGTTTGGGCCAGCTCATCTGGTTTGTTAATGCTGTGCTTATACTGGCGGCGACACTGTATTGCCTGACCACTCTGTTTAGTCTAAAAGTGTCGCTAATCGGCAGGCTCGGCGGAATAAACCACATCTGCCGCGCGTTTTTCCTCTCGCTGGTCATGCTTGTTCTGCTGCTGCCGTGGCAGACATTGTTTGCTCACATCGTCGTGGGAGCGATATATACTCCGAGCGAGCTGGCAAAGTGGTGTGCCGCCGAGAAGAGTGGCATATTCGGCATCATCATCTACTATTTGCGGTTTACGGGCTATTGGGCAGTAGTGCTGTTACTGCTGATCTTCTCGCAGCTACGGAGTTCCCGCTGGACAAAAGCTATCCTCCGTCGTCTGGAGGTAATATAGAAGGGTGGACAAGGCTGGCTTCGGCTCTATCAGCACCGGGATCATGGGTGCATCAATGACCCAAAATGTGCCGACTGCGTGGTAGTCTGTCACCGTCTGCAGGTGCACAAAGGTGCAAGTAGGGTTAGCGGCCGTCTGCTACCTTTGTATCGCGCAACCGGCCTTGCAGGCACTATCGTCGGCTGGGGGGTTTAGGTTCTCCGACAGCGAGGACCCTGGCGGGTTGACGGCGACAGCCGCTGGCATATACCGCAGTCTGGCTATCAAAAATGAGCCTTGTCAATATGTCGTTGCCGGCGACTTGAATAACGATTGCAGGCTAGACCTGGCCGATTTCGCAATAATGACACTTAGCTTAGTCGATTGCAGCCTGAACCCGGAAGACCCGGCACGTATACCCAAATAGATCGCGGTTACAAGTCCAGGTGGCAAGTCAAGTAGTGGGCGCACCATTGGCCAAGAGTAGTCAATGACGGCAGGTAAGAGCCAGAAAAAACCGAGTCAGCCACGCGGCAGGCTGCGTGTCATCTTGTTTCATCTTACGGCCATGGTCGTTGTCCTCTCTCCGCTCGTGCTGGGCGAGCTGGTGCTGAGATTGTGCATCCCTGCCCCCGCGGTCGATCTGGATGACCCCTACGTCTCGTTCAGCGGCCTGCGTCCCCTCTTTGTCCTCGACTCAACAGGCACACGCTTTGAGATAGCCGGGCAGCGTCTGAGATACTTCCGCTCCCAGTCGTTCGCCGCCACGAAGGGGCCGGATACATTCCGGGTCTTCTGCCTCGGCGGTTCAACCGTGCAGGGGCGGCCTTACTCCGTAGAGACTTCTTTTACGACCTGGCTCAAGCTCAACTTGCGTGCCGCCCGGCCCGCCACAGATTACGAAGTCGTCAACTGCGGCGGGATATCCTACGCCGGCTATCGTCTCGTGCCCATAATGCGGGAACTACTCGCGCATGAGCCGGATCTGGTCATCATCTACACGGGGCACAACGAGTTCCTTGAGGACAGGACGTACCGGCGCATCAAGAGAATGCCGGGCTCACTAATCCGGCTGCACGGAGTGATGCTCAACCTGCGTAGCTACTCTCTCGCACACCGGTTTCTCTCTCGCCGCCGCGTCCGACGCACGGGCACCAGACGCTCATCGAAGACCGTTCTGCCCACCGAAGTCCAGGCCAGGCTCGACTTCCAGAACGGGCTGGAATCCTACCATCGCGATGAGGCATGGCGCCAAGGCACGATCGAACACTTCCGCCACAATCTGGAGGCCATGGTCCGGATGCCCCGCGGCGCGGCCGTACCCGTCATCCTCGTTAATCCGGTCTCCAACTTAAAGGACTGCCCTCCTTTCAAATCGGAGTTCCGGACCGATCTGTCCAAGCAAGAGAGGCAGCGCGTGCTCGAGCTGTGGGAACGGTCCAGACAACTGGACTGGGCCGATGCCTACGGCAAGGTCAGGCTCCTCGAGCAGGCCGCCACGCTCGACAACCGGCACGCCGGGCTTCTCTACCTGGTCGGAAAGTGCTACGAGCACATGGGGCGCTTTAGCCAAGCAAAGAAGTGGTTCGTGCTGGCCAAGGAAGAAGACGTCTGCCCGCTACGGATACTAGAACCCATGCACGACGCCATTCTGGACGTCGCCGCGCAATATCGCACAGGCCTTGTGGACGTGAAGCTGCTCATCGAGCAGCGCACCGAGGATGGAATCCCGGGCGATGAATGGCTGCTGGACCACGTGCATCCGACCATCGCGGGCCATCAGCTCATCGCCGACTCACTGTACCGAGCCATGGAGGACATGGGACTGGTGCGCACACCCGATGGCTGGCGGGCGACCCGGGACGAACTGTGGCAGCGTCACCTTTCGTCGCTGAACGGGGCCTACTATGCGCGCGGGGCCGCCCGGCTCGAGAGACTTCACGAGTGGAGTCGCGGGCCTATCTTCGATCCACCCGCTCGCCCTTCCGAGGCCACGGACGATTGACCTTTAGTAATCTAATAAAGTCAGAGACCTGAGCAAGCTGTTAGTTAGTGCGTGTCTATAAACCCGGGGACAGACAGTCCGCGCCGTTACGGAAGTGATGGGCCGAACGGCCACCTATTATGGCCCGCCCGGCTCAAGCCGGAACGTTCGACTTTTTTGCTGGACGGTTATCATTGTTTCAAATCTCAAGCAGCGACAGTGCAAAAAGTCATTTGACGGTAGGGTTATAATTATATTCGCCACATCTTTTCGGCAGAATTGTGGCTTTCAGCTCGTTTAAGAGCGGTCCTCTTTGTACGGCCCAATTCTGATTTTTGAAGGTGTAGCATGTATAGCCGTATAGAAATTGCAGGTATGAAATATCAACAAAAGATTTCCTGTCGTCAGATCTCTTGAGAGCAACTTGCTGGTGATGCACTTTACAGGACAGAGTTTTCGAGTATACTCAGACAGTTGTATGGCAGAGATCGGGAAAAATTCAGTCGGTATCGTTCAGACACAAACAATACGGCTTGTGGAACGGGATGAGCCTCTGGAGCTGGCATGTGGTAAGAAGCTTGCCCCAATTGATGTGGCTTACGAGACATACGGCGAGCTTAACGCCGCTGGCGATAATGCGATAATGATTTGCCATGCTCTCAGCGGCGACGCCCACGTGGCCGGTTACAACAGCCCCGATGACAGAAAGCCCGGCTGGTGGGATTCCATGGTTGGGCCTGGTAAAGGAATCGACACAAACAAGTACTTTGTGACTTGCTCGAATTTCCTCGGTGGCTGCCGAGGGACGACGGGGCCTTCTTCGGTTAACCCTGCGACAGGCAAACCGTACGGCTTGGACTTTCCTATCATAACCATTGCCGATATGGTGAAGGTCCAGAAGCTGCTGCTTGATAAGCTCGGTATAAAAGGGCTTTTGGCGGTGGTTGGCGGTTCCATAGGCGGGATGCAGGTTCTGCAATGGGCGATTGAGTATCCTGACTTTGTTAAAGCTGCGCTGCCAATCGCCACAACTACACATCTCGGTGCTCAGTCAATAGCGTTTGATGCGGTAGGCCGAAACGCAATACTGGCAGATGCTAATTTCGCCGAGGGTCAATACCATGCCACGAGAGGTCCCGACAGGGGTCTGGCGATTGCCCGAATGATTGGGCACATAACGTACCTTTCGGAACAGGGTATGCGTGATAAGTTCGGCCGGAAACTGCGAAGTGCCGACAGCTACAAATACGAGATCAACTCTGAATTTGCTGTTGAAACATACCTGGACCATCAGGGACAAACTTTCGTGGAAAGATTTGATGCGAATAGTTATCTTTATATAACCAAGGCAGCGGACTATTTCGACCTGAAAAAGGACTACGGGTCGCTTACGGCGGCATTTGCCAACGTCAAATCGAGATTCCTTGTAGTCAGTTTCAGCAGCGACTGGCTCTTTACGCCTTCGCAGTCAAAAGCAATAGTCCATGCGCTGGCTGCCAATCGCAAGGATGTTAGTTTCTGTGATATTGAATCGTCTTACGGCCATGATGCGTTCTTATTGGAGCCCGAGGTTTTGGGCCGTTTTATATGCTGCTTTTTGCAGGCAACCCACAGACCGACCGCGACCCTGCCGCCATGTTCGTGTTACGCAAGGAGTATGCGGCAGCTCAGCAAAGTTGAGCAGGCGCACCGGGCACGCGTGGATTATGAGCTGATACAGTCTCTCATTGAGCCAAACAGCACGGTGCTTGATGTCGGCTGCGGCGACGGAGAGCTGCTGAATAATCTTGTTAACGACAAGAACATAAAGGGTGAAGGCATCGAGCTAAACCAGGAGCTTGTGCTCGATTGTATCTGCCGCGGGCTGCCGATTATCCAGCAGGACATTGAAGATGGGCTTGGCTATTACACCGACAAGAGCTTTGATTACGTGGTACTGTCGCAGACTGTCCAAACGGTGAAGAATCCTGAAAAGGTTTTTGAGGAATTGCTGCGAGTAGGCAAGAAAGTGATTGTGAGCTTTCCCAACTTTGGTCACTGGCGGTGCAGGACACAGATGTTACTGCGTGGTAAAGCTCCGGTAACCAGTCAGCTACCTTTCAGTTGGCACGATACGCCGAATATACACTTTCTGTCACTTAAGGATTTTGATGAGTTCTGCAAAAAGTTGGGAGCCAAGGTGGAAAAGAAGATTCCGCTGTCAAAAACCAGCCTTAGCCCAGTAAGATTTGCGGCTAATCTGTTTGCCGAGCAGGCAATCTACGTAACGAGCAAAGTGTAAGAATTGTCCTGCCATGTTCGCACAAGGCGGCAGGATTCTTGGGGACAACAAAGATGAAGCAGGTTGAACGTATAGGTGTATCGCTGGATAAAGAACTGCTTTCGAGGTTCGATAAGCTCATCGCGCAACGGGGGTATCAGAGCCGGTCTGAGGCCATACGCGATCAGATACGCCGGCAATTGAGTGAGCAGCGTCTGAGCGACTCAAAAGCGCAGGCAGTCGCCGCCGTATTTATCGTTTACGACCATCATGCCACAAGGCTGGCGGAAAAGCTGATAGGCCTGCAACATTCGCATGTTCTTCAGGTGATTTCATCTCTGCACGTGCATTTGGATGAGCACGACTGTCTGGAGATAATTGTGCTTCGAGGGCGTGTCCGCCAGATCAATAAGGTGGGAGAAACCATATTGAGCATGAAGGGCGTCAAACTCGGACGGACCAACCTTATTGCAACAAAGCCGGTCTAACATCATGGCTCGTGATTCGTTGCATCCCTTGGCCACAAAGGATTGACGATTAGAGCTTGACATGCGGGACGGCCTGTGGTAATAATGGGAATCGAGATTAGGCCTCATGTGCCAGGTTACGAACCGGTCGGGGCGATTAGCTCAGTTGGCTAGAGCGCACGGATCACACCCGTGAGGTCACAGGTTCGAATCCTGTATCGCCCAATAAGGATTGCGCCCCATGAGCTGTACCCTCGGACACGAACGACGAGTCGCGAACATGAGAATCCCGCTGACCAGGATCCAGAAGCTCATCGGCCAAAGGATGTTACAATCGAAGCTGAGCAAGCCCTGTTTTTACATCGAGTCGAAAGCGGATGTGACTGAGCTGATGGCTCTTAGGCGAAAGCTGACTAAGTCCTTGGGAGTCAAAATCACAAGCAATGCATTTTTTATTCGCGCGCTTGCCCTGGCCGCGAGCAGATATCCTATCATGGTAGGGACCCTCCGTTGCGAAGATCAGAGCGCCGGCCCGGTTGGCAATCCCACAACGGCCCGCAACATTGCAATAAAACGGAAGATTTCTGGTACGGCAAGCATCAGGATAGCCGACTCAATTAACGTTGGTTTTCCAGTGCACGCCCCTCAAGGTCTCGTTGTGCCGGTAATAAAGAATGCAGACAAAAAGACTTTGGCTGAAATCGCTCGCCTGGAAAAGTCCTTTACCGAAAGTGCCCGCAGTAATAAATTAAGACTCGACCAAATGCAGGGCCAAACGATAGGATTGAGTAATCTTGGTCCTTATGGTATCGACTCGTTTTGGGGAATCGTAGCGCCACCAGCCAGCACCATCTTGGCCGTCGGCAACGTAGTCAATACGGTCATACCGCAAGATGGCGAGCCAACTATATGTAGAATTGTAAATCTTTCTTTGGCAGTTGACCACAGAATCATTAACGGCACGTACGCCGCACAGTTTCTAAGCTTCATTGCGGAGCAATTGCAGAACCCGCAACAACTGATCTGACAGCGAAATTGCCCAGATGAGGCTTCCGCGTCAGGCGACGCGGAACTTCTTTTCCCAAAGAATTTATTTGCGGCTTCCCCGCGGATGGCTATAATCTAAACCAGCAGCGTTGAGCGACCAGCCAAGATCAAAAGCAGAATAGCTCCCCACCTGAGACTCGTGGCGACAGGCGCGAGTTTCTGGGCGGTAGCTCCCCCCGCCGTAGGCGGACCTGCCACTCTTGGCGGCTTAATATTTTGACAATCCGCTGTGGTGTAGATTTAACAGGTGGTTGCCCCAGATTACCGAGAGAGCTTTTGAATCAGGCTGTACAAATCTCAGGAGATGCGGTACAATTATTTGTGGTTCTGAGAATGGTACAATCCTTAGCGATACTTGCTGAACGGGAATGACTATGGGTCGGTCTCCCACAGTAGAAATTGACAGCAGGATTCTTCACTGGGCGAGGGAAAGCTCAGGAATTGACATTGCTACTGCGGCAAAAAAGACGGGCACTACACCCGCCCGAATCCAACAGTGGGAAGAGGGTAGTTCTTACCCCACAATAAAGCAACTGCGGAAACTTGCAAAGGCGTATATGCGCCCCATAGGCCTTTTTTTTCTCCCAGAACTACCGGAAGATCCAGAGAGCATCAAGGATTTCCGGAAAATCCCAGATGAGCTTCAGGAGGAGATGTCTTCCGCTCTGCGATTCGAGATCAGGCTCGCATGGGACAGAAGAGAGGAAGCCCTCGAAATGGTAGCCGACCTCGATGAAGAACCGCCCATGATTCATGACCGGTTCAGCCTTGATAGCGCCCCAGACCAGGTTGCGCTCAAGATTCGCAAGATGCTTGGTATCTCAACTACTCAACAAATGCAGTGGAGAACAAAGTACGACGCATTCAACGGATGGCGGCAGGCGGTCGAACAACAAGGGGTCCTCGTATTTCAAACCGGAGTCCTTCGCAACCTCATAGTGCTTCCAGAGGAGGCTCGCGGCTTCTCAATCGCGAAGCACCCGTATCCCGTCATAGTTGTTACCGGGAAAGACCACGCTACAGCACGGTGCTTCACTCTAATTCACGAACTGACCCACATACTCGTCGATGACGGTGGGATATGCGATTTGCACAATCCGTTTAGGGCTACCTCACAAATTGACCGTACCGAGGTCTTCTGCAACCGGGTGGCCGGCTCGACCCTTGTGCCTGCCGATGCGTTGCTGCGAGCAGACGTTGTTCAAAATCATGGGCCCCATCCAGATTGGAGGGATGACGAGTTGGGAGAACTGGCGAGGAAGTTCTGGGTGAGCTCGGAAGTCGTACTTCGACGATTGTTGATTCTCAGAAAAACGACTAGGGATTTTTACCAGCGCTGGCGAAATGAGAGAAATGACCTGTTTCCAGGCCGCGATGGAGACGCAAGGGCTGAGATCAAGATATCAACTCCGACCCGCGTAATTATAAGAAACGGTCGACTATTTCCTGCGCTCGTTCTCCGGGCTTTGAGAAACAGGAGAATAACATCATTTCGGGCTGCGGACATCCTTGGCGCTGGTGCAGATCGCCTGCATGATGTTGAGACGGCACTTTTCGGATCATGGCACGAGTCTACTGCATAGACAGTTCCGCGATTATAGATGCATGGACGGAAAATTATCGTCCAGCATCGTTTCCTTCATTTTGGGAGCGCGTCGAAGATCTAATCGAATCGGGGGAGCTAATATCCCCAGAAGATGTTCGTCAAGAGATAAGACATCCGCCGGAACTGAAGGATTGGACGCTAGACCACGACGACATGTTCATCGAATTGGACGAGGAATTTCAAAATGAACTCAAATTGGTGCTTGCGGATCTCTCAGAGATGATGAAACAAAGGAATCTTAGGTTTCTTGCGAAGGACCTCAAGGCTGATCCCTTTGTTGTCGCTCTTGCGAAACAGAGATCAGCGATCGTCATATCTCACGAGGGAGAGCATGGTGAGCAAGGCCGCCCGAAGATTCCCGACCTTTGTCGAAAATATGGGATAGAGCACATCAGACTCGCAGATCTGATAGAGGACAGAGGCTGGAGATTTTAGTCTATTGTCCCATCTCATTATTCACTAGGGATATGGCCGAAATTTGACATGTCCGCTTGCCGCATAGGAAACGCAGCCTCCGTTTTTCTAACGACGTTAAAGGCGTGCAAATTTCTCTAAATCCCTGTAAGAAAATACAGTTTGAGGTAGTAGCCCACCAAATTGATTATTCCTCTGCCTCCTCCCTGTCCCTGCGCTTTGCCCGCGAAGCTTGCCCCTACCTAATTGCGGGGCTTGCCCCCCAGGGGCGAGGCAGCGGGGATCTGCCATCCCTGGCCCTTAGGGCTGTAGCTGCATCTTCATTTTGCATTCTGCATTCTCATTTTGCTGTTTGCATTTTGATTCTTGCTTTCCCTCTGTCTTCTCCGTGACTCATCTTCTTTATTATTTATTAGATTTTTGTTGAAAAACAGCCAATTTTTGGTATAATACAAACTTTAGTAGGTGCTGAATCTCGCCAGAGCTTGCCCCTACCCGATTGGGGGGCTTGCCCCTACCCGATTGGGGGGCTTGCCCCTACCCGATTGGGGGGCTTGCCCCTACCTGATTGGGTGGCTTGCCCCTTACGCGGGCGGCAAGAACGCGGTCCGTTAGGACTCCCTAAGAGAGAACCGCACGTTTTCGCATCAGCAGATACACGCAAAAAACCATTATTTGTCAAACAAGGCAGGCAACGCAAAGTTGTGAACTCTTAATCACTAAGGAATGATCTATATGCTCAAAATCAATAATCCTTCGCCAACGGCTGTCTTCTGCCTTTTCCCTTCTCAATTCTCCCCTTTCCCTTGTTCCTTCTCCCTTCTGCGAAGCAGCAAGCTTTACAATTGTCGAGAATCCTCTACAAATCAGCCCTTTTTATGCAAAACAAACCCAATTTCTGGGATGCCCAAATGAACGTAAACACCGTTTTGACAAAGGATTATGAAAACATATCCAATTCGACACTTGGTGAAAACAAACCCAATTCAAACCCAAACAAACCCAATCTCCCGAAACCCCAAATGGACCCAACCATGTGTGCGACAAGGAGTTACGAAAATCACCCGCGAAGCGGGAGTAAATCCAATTCAAACCCAATCGCCCAAAAGCCTAAAATGAACCTAAAGTCAATCGTTACAAAAGATTACGAAAGTATTTACCCCTGCGGAGCCCCCAAATACAAACCCAAAACAAAGCCAATTCTTCAAAAACGCAAAATGAACGCAACCCTCTGTCCTACAGGGAATTACCAAAATCAGCCCCTCCGGACATTTCCGGAGAATAGATCCGATGTCCAAACAACCAACGAAATCAGCTCTTTGCTGCGGTTTGCCACATTCTGCGATATAATATCAGTGCCAAAACCGGGGCAGATATTTTTGAAAAGTAAATACGGGGGCGAACAGCTATTAAGGAATCGGGAACATGAATCAGGATATAAGAAGCTTCTGCATCTTTTTCACAGTTGCGCTGCTGTCAAGTACGGTGGTGGCTGTCGGCCAGACACCGACCTCCCCTAAGGTCGAGATGCTCTGGCCTGATGGTGCTCCAGGCGCTAAAGGCAGTGCAGATGGGGACAAGCCGGCGCTTACAATTTATCTACCGTCAATGAAAGACGCTACAGGCGCGGCGGTGGTTATCTGTCCCGGCGGCGGTTACGGGCATTTGGCCATGGACCACGAGGGACATCAAATCGCTCAGTGGCTCAACTCGCTTGGGGTCGCCGGTTTTATTCTCAAGTACCGACACCGCAACAGTGGTGCCGGCTATGGTCACCCGGCCCCATTACAGGATGCCCAGCGAGCAACGCGAATGGTCCGCGCCCGCGCCCAAGAGTGGAATATCGATCCTGATCGTATAGGCATCCTTGGCTTTTCGGCAGGCGGACACCTTGCATCGAGCGCGGGCACACACTTTCAGCAGCGCTATAATGACGCAAAAGACCAAATCGACCGTGTGAGTTGCCGGCCAGATTTTATGATACTCATCTATCCGGTCATTTCATTTACTGAATGGTGCGCCCATAGCGGCTCCAGACGGAACTTGCTGGGTGAGAACCCCGACAAGGACCTCGTTGAGAGCCTATCCAATGAGAAGCAAGTCACGCCGGAAACGCCGCCCACATTCTTAGTGCACGCCAATGATGATAAGGGTGTGCCGCCGGAAAACAGCATATATTTCTATCTGGCCTTGCGAAAGGCCAAGGTCCCAGCCGAGATGCACATCTACGAAGAGGGTGGCCACGGATTTGGCCTCGGTAAAAAGCCCAGTGCCGCATCAAGCTGGCCCGTTCGCTGCGCAGATTGGATGCGCGGACGGGGACTCTTGACTGAGAAAACGTCACCTCAGTAAGCAGCAATAGCATCGCCCTGGCTATTGCTTCGAGGCAAGCATCGTTATGCATTATAGTCATGGGAATTCAGGATGTTCCGGCTCCTCGGGCGCCATAACTGTCTGCGTGAATTCCGAGGATGGCGCCTCAGAACCAGGCTCAGAGATCGGTCTGATTTCGATAGGAGGCCCATGCTGATCCAAGACCACAGATGCAGTATGTGTGTCTCGCATGAACTCAGCCACTTTTTGGTAATCTTCGGCGCCGTGACAATTCTGCTCATACTCAAAGATTGTCTTGCCATAGCTGGGTGCTTCGGCGAGCTTGATATTTCTTCGGACATGAACCGGTAACATCTGGGCTTGCGACCAGGCGCTATTAGTCCCGCGTGCGTTGTTGAGAAATTGCTCGATATCGGCTTTGACTTCATTTGGAAGTGAGGCCCTGCTGTCGAACATGCACAGCAAAATCCCTTTGACCTTCAGGCTTGGGTTGATTCTTTTGTTTACGAGCTCGACGGTTTGCAGCAGTTTCCCGAATCCCTGCAGCGCAAGAAAATGTGGCTGAAGGGGTATTAAGACCTCTTCGGCAGCAGCAAGAGCATTCAGGGTCAGCAAGCCAAGTGAAGGAGGACAGTCGATGAAACAATAGTCGAATTTGTCTTCGCTTGACTGAAGAGCCTCTCGCAGGATGGTCTCCCTGCCAACTATACTTACCAGCTCACTTTCAGCACCGACCAGATTAATATTTGCAGGCAAGAGCCACAGATTAATACGCACAAGCAAAATCTCTTCTTCAAATCTTGCTTGCTTGATTAAGACCTGATATGAGCCAGAGTCGTGTGTCTTAGGCTCGAGGCCAAGGTGTATTGTCAGGTGTGCCTGTGGGTCCAGGTCGATAGCGACCACCTTCGAGCCCATAGCGGCAAGGGCCGCGGCGGTATTAGCCACCGTTGTGGTCTTGCCCACGCCTCCCTTTTGGTTTAGTACCGCGACTGTTCTCATCTTATATGGTGTTTCCTGCACCCGACCAGATATCCAAACGGCGACGACGAGGAGAATCTGCTTGGGTCCCTGCGAAGTTGGGTTTCTTCACGCTTTTTGCTTTTCTGCTTTTAGTTTCCTCAGTACGGCATCGAGCACACCATTAACAAACGGACCAGACTTGTCCGTGCTGAACTTTTTTGCCAGCTCTATGGCCTCATTTATCACAACCTTAGGCGGAATATCAGGGCAGAACTTTAGCTGATAGACCGCCAATCTCAAAATGCTTTTGTCAACGGGTGAAAGCCTTGAAAATTGCCATTTTATTGTAGAAGCAGCTATCAATTCGTCGCATGGTTCTAAGTGCTCCCACGTTCCTTTTGTCCAATCTAATGCCAGCTTGCGGACAAAATCGTCTCTGTCTGCGTCTATGAAGAACTCATCCGGTGGCCGCTGGAGCAGCTCCGAGCCTTGGACATCAAGTTGATATAGGCCCTGGACTGCCAACTGTCTGGCCCTTGTTCTTCTATCCACCTTCATTCTGCGGCTCACCGCTCGTAGCCCGCTCCTGGCCGGGGCAGGTACCGCCAAGTTGGGTTGCTTCACAAACTCACATTTGCTCGATCACGTTGACCATTTCCATGGCTGTGCTTGCTGCATCAGCACCGGCATTGCCCATTCTTGTGCCGGCTCTTTCGACCGCTTGTTCGAATGTGTCGCAGGTCAAGACCCCAAATACGGCCGGTATCGCCGAATCGTAATTGATCTGCCCGATGCCACGTGCTACTTGCTGGCAAACATAGTCGTAATGGGCCGTTTGACCTCGTATGATCGCACCGAGGCAAAGAACGGCGACGTATCGCCCGCTTTGGGCTAGTTTCTTCGCGGCTATAGGGATTTCACAGGCGCCCGGCACCCAGACTACGGATATCTGCTTGTCGGCAGCACCGTGACGCTGGAGACAATCTATCGCGCCGGCAAGCAGCTTAGCAGTAATGAATTCGTTGAACCTGCTGACTACAATAGCGTAATTGCCCTTTCCGGCTGCTACCTGGCCTTTTATTTCTTTGATCATTGTTTTACTTCTCCAAACAATATTTGGTACTTGGACGGCACGAACTCGTTACGATCGGATTGTACACCGCTCGGTAGCTATACATTATAAGACTATCACTGCCTGGCTTCCAGAAAAACACTATGGCGCCAACACGGCATGGGGTTACGACGTCTGGCTACTTGGGGCTAACCTTAGCAACTGCAAGAGCTTATAACGCAAAGCTCGGACAAAATTTTCACCGCAGCCAGCACCTACTCAAGCCAGTAAGAAACCGTTAAGGCGACGGAACTTTCCTGGCGATAACGCCGTTGGTAAGCGCCTACTTATTGGGCGATAGTGGAGGTAAACCGTAATTATGATTTTTGAAGATATGGAATTCGGCTCCTACGACAAAGCCGAACACAAAGCTCACAAGGCGTTTGAGCTTTACGAAGATGGAAAAATGTCACAGGCTCTTGAGGAACTGGAGACAGCCCTTGAGATAAATCCTTCCAACGGTTCGTGGCACTTCAACAAGGCCCTTACCTTGGATGCCATAAGTCGGTTTGATGATGCGATATGTGAGTATGAGCTTGCTTTGCAGCTAAATCCTGATGACTTGGAGATATTGAATTCGCTGGCGGTAGATTACACGCGCACGGGTCAGTACGATCTGGCTATTGATACTTTCGAACATATCCACGAACTGGATCCGGCGTTCGAGCCGTGCTATTGCAACCGGATAATCACCTATACCGAAATGGGCCAGCACGATATGGCTGAGCAAATGTTTTACCTTGCCCAGCAGATAGATCCGGATTGTGCGTTGTGCTATTACAATATTGGCAACAGTCTTTTTGCTCGAGGTCAGTACAAAAAAGCTGTTCGTTGCTGGCTAAGAACGGCTGAACTTGAGCCAACCCACCCACAAATCAGCTATCGAATTGCTCAAGCCTACTGGTCCGAGGGCGATATCAAGTATGCGCACGAACACTTTTTGGCGGAGCTTCGTGTCAACCCGGGTGATGTTGATGTCATTCTCGATTTCGGTTTGTTTCTGCTCGAAGTTGGTGACATTGAATCAGCGAAGGAGAAATTTAAGAGAATACTCGAACTAAGGGGTGATTTTGCACCGGCTTTGTTCTACCTTGGTGAGATTGCTTTTGACAATGATGATTATGAGCAGGCGGTAGAACTATTCAACCAGGCACTGTTAGAGGATGATTCACTCCTGGGACCACACTACAGATTGGCTCAATGTGCGCTAATCAGAGGCCAAAAGAAACGGGCGAGAATTCACCTTGTTTCCGAGCTAAAGCTGAGTCCCGAAAATGCCGAAACGCTGGTCTCCATGGGTTCGATGTTCTTGGCAATTGGTGACTTCGATTCGTCGAAGCATTGCTTGAGGAGGGCTGTTGAGAGTGATTCGGCAAACGCAAATGCCTATTACTATCTTGGTCTTGTTAGCGCTGCAAGAGGCCGGCTTCGAGATTCCACTAAGTTTTTCACCCATGCGCTTGATATCAACGGCGACCACATTGCGGCACTAAGAGATTCAGCTTTTGTTTATCTGGTAATGGGTAGATTATCAAATGCTGCGAAAAGGATAAGCAGGGCCCGGGCTTTAGCAGGCGATGACGGCCAATTAAAGGCGCTGGAGCGCAGGATTCGGCTGGCCCAAGCCATACGAGGCATCGGTGATTTTCTCCGGCGTTTCAGTCCCCAATCCATCCTCAGAAGATTACTACAATGATTTTCTTCACTCCGTGCTTCAACATTGCCTGCCACGGAGCATCTTGGTAGTTCCACGCGGTGATGTGGCTTAAGGCCATAATTACGAAAGCAAAAGGCAAAGAGCAGGTACTCTACCTGTGGCAAGACCAGGTGCTAAAAGCACCAAAGACAACGATGATCTTTCTGCCAGACATCTGGTGGTTGGCGTTTTTGGTGAAACAATTTGCAAAACTTATCCAAATACATTAGCCTATGGCGTCGGGCCGAGTGGCGGAATGGCAGACGCTGGGGACTTAAAATCCCCTGCCCGAAAAGGGCGTGTGGGTTCGAATCCCACCTCGGCTATTATTCGTATCCGGTGAAGCGCGAAGCGTATCTTGAATAGCACAGAAGACACAAAATAATCCTATTGGGCACTCAACACCCGGCAATGCGTTGGAGATAAGCAATGGCACATAAAGACCTTAAACTTGTCGATGTAGAAATACCAAATTTGTATCGCCAGACATTTCCATACATTGAATTTCCGAAAGTAACATTCGACGACCGAAGAGTTGAGTATGATATGCCGGATAGAATCTGGATAACCGACACAACGTTCCGGGACGGTCAGCAGGCCCGCCCGCCTTATACGGCGGAGCAAATCCTGCACATATATGACCTGTTGCATGAGATAGACGGCGGTACCGGCTTGATCCGGCAATGTGAGTTCTTCTTGTACTCAAAGCGCGATAGAAAAGCGGTGGAGCTGTGCAAAGAACGAGGTTACAAGTTCCCTGAAATAACTGGCTGGATCAGAGCTATGGCGGCTGACTTCAAGCTGGTCTCGGAAATGGGGCTTGGTGAAACCGGTATTTTGACCTCAGCAAGTGACTATCATATATTCCTGAAGCTGCGAAGGACACGGGCCGAGGCGATGAATGCGTATATTGATATTGCCAAAGCTGCGCTGGATAGTGGCGTTATTCCACGATGTCACTTTGAGGACATAACGCGAGCCGATTACGAAGGTTTTGTGCTACCGTTTGCATCTGAGTTAATGAAGCTTGCCGAACAACACAACAAGCCGGTCAAGATACGTCTTTGTGATACGCTCGGCTTTGGCCTGCCGTGGCCTGCTGTGGCTTTACCACGGAGCATTCCCAAACTTGTATTTGGGCTCCGGCAAATCGGGGTTCCATCAGAATGGCTTGAGTGGCACGGGCATAACGATTTTCACATGGTTCTGATAAATGCTGCAACGGCATGGCTGTACGGCTGCAGTGCCGCCAACGCTGCGATACTTGGCACCGGCGAGCGAACGGGCAATCCGCCGCTGGAAGCGTTGGTCGTTGAACATGCTCAATTAAGAGGCCAGAACAGTGGCGTCAACTATGCGGCGATAACAGAATTAGCTGAGTACGCCAGAACAGAGCTGGGCATCGCGATTCCGCACAATTATCCGCTTGTTGGGAAGGACTTCAATGTCACGCGGGCCGGCATCCACGCAGACGGCTTGCTGAAGGACGAAGAAATATACAACTGCTTCGATACCGACAAACTGCTCAACCGACCCGTTGGCGTTGCGATCACTGATAAGACTGGTGCGGCTGGTATAAAGCACTGGATAGAAGCCAGGTATCAAATTGAAATCCCCAAACACGACCGGCGTATAACGAAAGTAAAAGAGAGAATCGACTCCGAGTATTCAGCGGACCGTGTATCGGCAATATCGGAGGAGGAAATGTTCGAGTGGATTCGGGAGGCCTTTGGCGGCGATTTGCCCCCAGTGAGGTAAAAGGAATTGCCGGATAGAAAGATCAAAGCGGTGCTGTTCGACTTTGGTGAGACTTTACTGAACTTCGGCAAGGTCGACACTATAAGGCTTTTCCGACAAGGCGCCAGATTATCCTACGATTACCTCAAAAGTGGAGGCCAGCCGGTCGGCAACTTCGAGTGGTACTGTTGGCGAAACCTGATGCATCTGCGGATACGACACTGGCTGAGCTACATTACTCGAAGAGATTTTGATACGCTGGCGCTGTTTAAGAAGATCAGCACCAAGAAAGGCATTAAGCTCCGTCCGGAGCAGTGGGAACATCTGGCATTGCTCTGGTATGAACCTTTGAGCAAGATAGCACAGGTCGAGCAGGATATTGCTGAGACTCTAGCGGCACTCAGAAAAACCGGTCTAAAGCTTGGTATCGTCTCCAATACTTCCGTGAATCGCTGCTGTCTGGAGGAACACCTGAGACAATTGGGCATACTGGACTTCTTTACAGTTAGAGTCTATTCATACGAATTTGATTTTCGCAAGCCGGACGTTAGAATCTTCAAGACTGCCGCGGATAGAATTGGCGTGAAGCCAGAGAATATATTGTTTGTAGGTGATCATATCAACAATGATGTTAAAGCCGCAGCAAAAACCGGCATGCAAGCCGTTCTCAAAGTGGGACCCGCAAATGTCGGCAAAAGGATTCCGAAAGCGACGTGGAAGATAAATCGGCTTTCCGAGCTGCGGGGCCTGATAACAAAAATCAACGCAGCAAGCTGCGTAGTAGCGGATAATGTTTAGAGTATAGTATTTGTACCGGATTTTCACCGAAGGCCTGTCAACCCCGCGAAAGCGGGAATCTATAAAAAAGGCCGAGCAACCCCAGCCCGGCTTTTGTGGTAAACAATATACTTGCTGGCCAAATTTACTCTGGCAGGTCCTCCGGCGCTACATCCTTAACACTCAGGTCGCCGTATATGACGCGGTAGGTTTCTGAATCTGTAGGACGATACCAGCAAACCGGAGACTCCTCATCGCCGAACTTTACACCCTTGCCCACGTAGTTCCAGTCGTTTTCATCCTTAAGCAGTTGAATAAATGTATATCCACGTAGCAACTTCAAACCAAATTCAAGCTTTTGTTCCTGTGAATATTGCGACCATTTTTCGCGATTCTTCATTACATCATC
>Ga0209427_10001455_pt1 | contig 27293 bp, 33 predicted proteins | sample DeeMarSWOR136_30_FD_187465 | JGI IMG/M metagenome (GOLD analysis project Ga0209427, IMG submission 187465) | Marine sediment microbial communities from White Oak River estuary, North Carolina - WOR-1-36_30 (SPAdes) (version 2) | ecosystem: Environmental > Aquatic > Marine > Intertidal zone >...
CATATCTCTACCGGAGGCAGTACAAGTTGTCTGAAGATGAGATATTGAAGCGATGGGAAGAAAAACCTATGCTTAAACCAAAAATCGAGAAGGTTGTTGTCAACATCAGTGTTGGAAAGTCAGGAGAACCTCTGGAAAAAGCTGTAAAAGTCCTAAGAGATTTGACAGGTCAAAATCCATGCAAGAGAAAGGCTAAGCAAACCATTAGAGAATTTGGAATAAGAAAGGGAGAATCCATAGCATGTGTTGTAACGCTTAGAAAGCAGAAGGCAACAGATTTCCTGCAAAAAGTTTTGCCTGTTGTCGAAAATAAACTCTTGAATGATTGTTTCGACATTTATGGCAACTTCTCCTTCGGTATTAAAGAGCATATCGAAATTCCAGGGGTGAAATACACACCTGAAATTGGCATATTCGGCATGGATGTATGTGTATCCCTCAGCCGTCCTGGATATCGGATTAAGAAAAGGCGGAAAAAAAAGGGGAAAATCGGTTCAAAACATCTCTTGACACCTGAAGAAGCTATAGTGTTCGTTAAGGATTCTTTGGGAGCTGAAATATTATAGTTGTTGGAAAGATGAGTATGAGCAAAAATATGTCTGAAAAGGAGAGAAGATTTGGAAAGGGAGTAAGACGATGTATTAGATGTGGGTCTTGCGGTTCTGTCATTCGACGTTATAAGCTGGATTTATGTCGGCAGTGTTTCAGAGAAGTGGCTGAGAAACTCGGCTTCAAAAAGTATGAGTAATGAGGAAAATAGGATGGACACTTTGGCAAATGGTTTGACAACAATTGTGAATAATGAAATGCGTAACAAACGCGAATGCTTAGTTAGTCCAGCCTCTAAATTGCTTGGCAGGGTTTTAAGAGTTATGCAGTTAAATGGTTACATCGGAGAATTCGAATTCATTGATGACGGGCGCTCTGGGAAGTTCAAAGTTCAGCTTTTAGGAAGAATAAACAAATGCGGAGCTATTAGACCACGCTTCCCAGTAAGAGTCGATGAATTTGAAGAATGGGAAAAAAGGTTCTTACCATCAAGGGAAGTCGGTGTACTCGTTGTATCAACTCCAAAAGCAGTACTTTCTCACAAAGAGGCGAAAGAAAAACATATCGGAGGTAGACTGCTAGCGTTCGCTTATTAGAAAGGGTGCCTTAAATGCGAGCCATAGAAACCTCCAAAACCATTCAAATCCCAGACGATGTGAAGATGTTAATAGAAGGACGAAGAGTCACAGTCGACGGACTGAAGGGAACATTAACCCGTGATTTTTCTCACACTCCGATTTCAATAGAGCTTGAAGGAAAAACAGTTCGTATCTGGGCTGAGTGGCCAAGGAAGAAGGAGGCTGCCCTTACAGGCACAGTATACTCGCATATCCGAAACATGATTACTGGAGTGAGGAAAGGTTTCACATATAAACTGAAGATAGTTTTTTCTCACTTTCCAATATCCGTCAAGGTTAAGAACCAAACCATTTTGATTGAGAACTTCACAGGTGAACGAAGTCCAAGAAAAGTCAAGATGGCAGGTGACGTCAGAATTAACGTTCAAAGCGAAGATGTGATTATTCAAGGCATAAATCTCGAAGATGTAAGCCAAACAGCAGCAAACATCGAACAGGCTACCAAGGTGAAAAGAAAGGACCCCCGTATCTTTTTAGATGGCATATACGTTTACGAAAAAGGCGAGGGAATGGAAGAATGAAGAAGACGGAACAAAACAAAGCTGTCCTAGAAGAGGCTTTAAAACTTAGGAACCGCGTAAAGAAGAAAAAACCTAAATTTGTTAGGCAGGAAAGCTGGCGGTACAAACGCCTAGACGAGAGTTGGCGTAGACCCAAAGGAATAGACAACAAGATGCGAAGGAAAATCAAGGGTTGGCCACCCACAGTAAGCATCGGATATAGAGGCCCAAAAATCGCAAGCGGTCTTCATCCATCAGGACATAGAGAAGTTTTAATACATAATGTTAACGAACTTAAAAAAGTCAACCCAAATACTCAAGCCATAAGGATTGCGCACACAGTAGGTAAAAGAAAGAGAGCTGATATCCTCGTCGAAGTAAGAAAGACAAAAGTAAAAATTCTAAATTTCAAAGAACCTAAAGAGTCAATTAGAGAAGAAAAAGAGACAGAAGAAGAGAAACCTGAGGAAAAGGAAGAAGCGAAGGAAATAACAGAAAAAGAAAAAACAAAGCGTAGAAAAAAGAAGAGTAGAAAAGTGAAAGAGGGACAAAGAAGTAATGGCAAGCCTTAAGAGTCAGCGGCGTCTAGCAGCCCAAATACTGAAAGTTGGGCAAAATTGTGTGTGGATAGATCCTGCAAGGATATATGATGTTGAAATCGCCATAACCAGAGAGGAAATTCGAAAACTAATTCATGAAGGAGCAATAACACGGCTTCCTGAAAAAGGTGTAAGCCGGGCAAGGGCACGAATTTCTCATAAGAAGACAAAGAAGGGAAGAGGACATGGGCAAGGTAGTAGAAGTGGTTCATCCCACTCAAAAATTACAAAGAAAGAAACTTGGATGAGTAAAATTCGAGCCTTGAGAAGGAGGCTTCGTGAGTTAAAAACTGACAAAATAATCACTTCACACACATATCGAAAGTTATACAAGATGGCGAGTAGCGGAAGATTCAAGTCCATTGCTGGCATGGAACGATACTTGAAGATACATGACCTTTGGAGGAAACGATGATGGCGAAGGGACCACGCTATTGTGTTCCATTTAGAAGAAGAAAGGAGGGAAAGACAGATTACAAAGCAAGAAAAGCCCTATTGTTTTCAGCAAAACCACGTTTGGTGGTTCGCGATTCTCTTAGAAACATAATTGTCCAGGTAATGGTTGCCGAAGTCTATGGAGATGAAGTCATAGCTTCGGCACACAGCAGACAACTAATTAAGAAGTATGGATGGAAGGCTCCGAAAGGAAACATTCCCGCAGCTTACCTCACCGGTCTTCTATGCGGATTGAAAGCTAAATCAAAAGGAGTAAAGGAAGCAATCTTAGACATAGGATTAAATTCCCCTACAAAAGGTGCAAGGGTTTTTGCAGTTTTGAACGGTGTTCTAGACGCTGGAGTAGATGTACCCCACACCGGAGAGAAGCTTCCAGATAAGGACAGAATAGAAGGTCAACATATTGTGGAATATGCAGAGATTTTAGCCTCCAACCCTGAAGAATATCAAAACTGTTTTTCGAAGTACTTGGAGCAGAAACTCCCCCCCAAAAACCTTCTAAAACATTTTGCGAAAATCAAAAAAGACATAAACGCATCATTCAATGGAGGCAAAAAAACTTGACATATCCTAGTCGAGCATCAAAAAACCTTGAAGAGTGGGTCCCCAAAACACGTCTGGGAAAGATGATATTAGAGGGCAGAATTACATCTATAGAAGAGATTTTTATGGAAGGCTTACAGATACGCGAACCACAAATTGTTGATGCTTTACTTCCAGACCTCCAAGAAGAAGTCATTGACATAAATCTGGTTCAAAAACAGACAGATGCCGGTGAAATATCAAGATTTAAGGCAATAGTTGCAGTTGGAAATAGAGACGGTTACATTGGCCTAGGATTTGGAAAAACAAAGCAGGTGCGGGCAGCTATAGAAAAGGCTGCGGTAAATGCTCGTCTAAACATAGTTCCAGTTAGAAGAGGGTGTGGAAGCTGGGAATGTGGCTGTGGAAAATTTCATTCAGTGCCATTCAAGATTGAAGGAAAATGTGGTGGTGTACGAATTGTTATTCTCCCTGGACCGAGAGGTTTAGGTATTGTAGCAAGTGAAGTAGCAAAGGTCATTCTCGCCCTTGCAGGCATAAAAGACTGCTGGACAAGGAGTTATGGATCAACGAGAACTATTCCTTCTTTTGCTTACGCAATCTTCGACACCTTGAAGAAAACCTACAGCCTCACAACCCCAACGGATTGGGTGAGGTAAGTGGCTGAAGAAGAGAAAGAACGCAAATGCATAGTGGCTGTGAGAATCCGTGGGACAATTAGGGCCTCACGACAAGTCAGAGAGACTCTTCAAATGCTTAACTTGACAAGAAATAATTACGCGGTTCTAATAGACAACCGTCCCTCATTCCTTGGAATGTTGAAAACGGCGCAGAACTTCATCACTTGGGGTGAAGCCTCAAATGAAATCGTGGAAATGTTAATTAAGCAAAGAGGAAGGCTTGCCGGTGACAAAAAGCTGTCAGATGAGTATGCACAGAAATTTGGTCACAAATCTTTGGAAAGGTTAGCTCAAGAAATTTTCAGCTGTCATATTGAATATTGGAAATTGCCAAATGTGCGATCAGTCTTTAGGTTGCATCCGCCAACCAAAGGCTTCAAAGGAAAAGTCAAGAAGGGCTACGGCATGGGTGGAGAGCTAGGGTATCGTGGAGAAAAAATAGAGAAACTGATAAAGCGGATGATGTGAATCGCACCTTAAACACTTTTGTATGCGATACGTTTTATAATTACCTCTTTAATGGCATGTTATCCGAGGCTAAAGCAATCTTGAGCGCGAAGTGGCGGAGATATAGACACTATTCAAAACGATTCCACATCTCCAGAGGTCATAATAGAGTCGGAGATAGAAAAACTCCCAACCCATTCAGAATTAAGAATATGAGGATTAGACGAGGAAAATACCCTTACAAGCATAATAATCTGAGTATTTGTAATAAACGAAGGAAATGGAAGGAACCTGAACCTCTGATTGATGTTTTTGAAGATAAAGACAAAATAGTAGTTGTCACCGAGTTTGCAGGGTTTAAACGTGAAAATCTAGAAATCCATATAACCGATCAACAGTTGACCTTGTCTGCTGAGGCTTCAGGTCGGAGATATTACAGGAATCTAATTCTTCCCAGAAAGGTGGCTGCAGACACCTTGCACACATCATACAAGAACGGTGTGCTTGAAATACAGTTGAAAAAGATGTTTGAAGAAAAAGTCATGGACAAGGTAGCTGGTTGAAAATGCCGCGGAGGCTTCAAAAAACTAGAAAGAAACACGGTTCGAAGACTCAAGGCTTTGGCGGAGTTGAGCAGTATAGAGGAGGGCTAGGAGAAGGGTGTGGGCAAGTAAGATTCCATAAACATAAATGGACGTACGTAACAAAACACAAATCCGGTTGCTCTAGCAAAAACGTGTGTGCCGAAGGCCCCAGAGGAAAAATGAATGTTATGGATGTTGATGTACTGAACGAAATGACTGACCAACTATCAACAAAAAAGGAAAAAGACAAGTTCTTCAATGCCCTAGAAAACCTTGACTACACAATGCCTGTCTGTGCAGGCAATCCTACAAAGTCATTGGTTGCAAAGACGCCCTTTTGTTCAAAGCTTGCAGACGAAAAAAAAATAGAAGTTGGTGGACAGACATTGATAGAAAATGAAAAGTTGGAGAGTGGCAGATAATCCATGGCTGGCAGATTCCTAACTTTATTTAAACCAATTGCTAGGATCATTCCGGAAATCAAGGCTCCGGAACGTAGAGTAGGATTCAATGAAAAACTATTCTGGACGGCAATGGTACTCATTATCTACTTGATAATGACTGAAATCCCACTATATGGCATTGAAACAACAGCGATGGGAGAACTCGCTGCTCTCCGAATAATTTTTGCTTCCAATCGTGGAAGCCTCATGGAACTTGGCATAGGTCCGATAGTTACAGCAGGACTAATACTGCAGCTCTTAGCTGGTTCTGCCATGATAGACTGCGACATGTCACGCCCTGAAGACAGAGGCTTATTCACAACAGCCAGCAAAGTCTTCTCCATAGTACTCACAGGAGTTCAAGCATCTGCTTACATAATTGGCGGAATGTATGGTTCTATGCCAGGCACAACAGCAATAACGGTTTTCCTACAGCTTCTAGCAGCTGGAGTAATTGTCCTACTGTTAGATGAACTTATACAAAAAGGCTGGGGATTCGGTAGTGGAATAAGCCTATTCATCATGGCTGGTGTTGCCCAACAAATCTTCTGGCAATGTTTTTCTCCGAGCACTGGTTTATTCGTTGGAAGTCTCTCGCGAGCTTTGGATCTATTAGCTGATAACATGCCAATAACACCATGGATATTTGGGGAGGGTGCATACCCATCACTGATAGGATTTATTGCCACAATTGTTGCTTTCTTAGTGATAATGTATGTGGAAGGAGTGAGAGTTGAATTGCCGTTATCTTATGCTGGTTACCGGGGTTTCCGAAGTCGATATCCCATAAAACTCTTGTATGTATCTAACCTTCCAGTGATTTTCGCGTCAGCTCTTTTCGCAAACGTATATTTCTTTTCACAAATCTTCTGGAGTATGAATGGTCAGCCTAGCCCTGGACAAAACTTCTGGCTTGACCTGCTGGGAAAGTTTGAATGGATCACGCCTGAAGGAGGAGGACAGCAAAGTCTTCAACCTGTGGGAGGTTTCGTATATTACGTGCTTTCACCGCGCAGTTTTACAAATTTCCTGGAAGACCCACTGAAGGCTTTCATCTATCTTGGTATTTTGATTGCTTTTTGCGTTGTTTTTTCGCTCACATGGCTTGAAGTTGGTGGTTTAGACCCGTCAACAGTAGCTCAACAACTTGTAAGTGCAGGTATGCAGATTCCAGGGTATAGACGATCTGGAAAAGCGATTGAAACCATTCTTAAACGTTACATTCCTGCAGTTACAATTCTTGGCGGAGTAGTTGTAGGGTTGATTGCTGGTATCTCCGATTTCTTTGGAGTTTTTGGTTCAGGAATGGGTATACTGCTTTCTGTCGGAATAATCTATCAATATTATGAGATACTAATGAGGGAAAGAGCGGCTGAGATGTTTCCAGCTTTCAGAAAGATATTCGGAGGCTAAGAACTTCAAAAAGAGTTATATTTGCTATAACAAAACAAGAATCATCAGAGGTTAGAAAAAATGCTCCCACAATCTTTATTGGAAACCCCCCTAAGCACGATTTTCATATTTTCACTTGCAGCCACAATCTCCTTTCTGACTTCGCTAGCGAACCGTCTTCTTACAGATCCGAAAAAATCAAAGGCTTGGAGGAAAGAGGTTTCAGAGTGGAATGCTGAACTGCGCAAAGCCCAACGGAGTGGAGATAAAAAGCGCGTAGAGAAACTCATGAAGAAACAACAGCAAATCTTGCAGATTCAATCCAAAATGATGTGGCAATCAATAAAGGTAATGCTGCTGTTTATTGTTCCACTCTTTCTTATGTGGCAGTTCCTGGGACAAGACTATCAGAACAGTCCAATCGCTTTTTTCCCAGGGATAAGTGACAATATAGGAGTAATTACCATTCCATTAATAGGGATGCATTTTTCCTCTCTCATGTGGTGGTATCTCTTATGCTCTTTTCTTTTTGGAACAGTGTTCTCTCACTTGTTTGGATTGGTAAGTGTGGAGTGATCAGGAATGCCCAGACCTAGTAAACGTACAAGAAGCGAAAAACGTGTCAACAAAACCTTACCGGGTGGCAGAAAAACAATTCATTATAGGCGAGGAGTTAGCTCTTCACCACATTGCTGCCTTTGTGGTCGACCAATAGGTGGAATCTCGTGTCTTTCCCCATCAGAAACACGCAAACTAAACCGAACTAACAAAAAAGTTTCACGTCCTTATGGAGGACAATTATGCCCAAAATGCCTCAGAAGCACCATAAAACAAGCTGCAAGAACCCTTTGAGTAGGTTGAAACCCTCTAGGACCATGGCTGAAGAACCTGTAGTGATCTGTATCTGTGGAATGGCGGGAAGCGGAAAAAGCACACTGGCTAAAAGACTGGCTGAAAAATATGGGTTCAAATATTATTCAGGTGGAGACGGGTTAAAAGCTTTAGCCATAGAAGAAGGCTACAAGCCTCTTAAGCGAGGATGGTGGGAAAGCAAAGAAGGAATGCGTTTCTTAGAAAAGAGAAGCAAAGACCCAAAATTTGACAAGATTGTTGACAATAAACTTCTAAAACTAGCACAGCGAGGAAACGTAATCTTGGATAGCCGAACTATGCCATGGCTTCTGAAGAAAGGCTTCAAAATATGGTTAGAAGCCTTCCCCGAAAAAAGAGCGGAGAGAATAGCAAGGAGAGACAGTATAAGCATTAGAGAAGCCTTAAAGGCACTAAAGAACAAAGAGGAAAAGACGAAGACCATCTATCAGAAGCTCTACGGTTTCAACCTAGGCGAGGATTTCAATCCATTCCACCTGACATTGGATACAAACAACCTGAACGAAGACGAGGTTTTTCATATTCTCTGCACCGTAATAGACAATATCATTCTAAAATGTCCCAAAAAAAAGATGAGCGCGCACTAGCAGAAACAGTTGAGAAGGCACTTAAGCTCATAGAGGTAGGCTTCTAATTTATCTGCACTTAGTTTGTATGCACTTATAATGATATCGTGCTGCTCAGAAAGCGAAAATAGTCGTAGAGGACAACCGAAAAATCTGTCCTAAATGGGAAAAACCTGTCCCTAAGAGTTATTTATAGGTTGCACAGAGTTCTTGTTTCGGGTGCAGGTTTGAAGTTTAAATGTAGAGATGTTATATCTATTAAAGATTTTACGCGTGAAGAAATTGATTACATTTTGAATCTTTCTGAAGCTATGGAGCCTATAGCCCTGAAAGGTTCAGACATGCTTAAAGGAAAAATTCTTGCGACACTGTTTTTTGAACCAAGTACTCGCACTCGTTTAAGTTTCGAGGCAGCAATGCACAAACTGGGTGGTTCTGCAATAGGTTTTGCAGAGGCTGAGATTGCGTCTGTTAAAAAAGGTGAGAATCTTGCGGACACCATTCGTGTTGTGGAGAATTATGCTGATGTGATAGCATTGAGGCATCCGCTTGAGGGTGCGGCTAGACTGGCTGCAGAATTTGCAAGAGTACCGATTATTAATGGTGGTAGTGGAGCAGAAGAACATCCAACACAAGCCCTCCTAGACTTGTATACAATAGTAAAGGAGAAGGATAGAATTGATGGATTGAAAATAGCTCTCGTAGGCGACCTAAGATATGGGCGAACAGTTCACTCGCTTGCCTATGCCCTTTCCTTGTATAATATTGAATTATACCTAGTTTCTCCGGAATCTCTGAAAATGCGTCGAGAAGTACTTGAAACAATAAAACAGAAAATACCTGTGACTATAGGTAAGAGCATTGAAAAGATAGTTTCGCAAGTAGATGTTTTGTATGTTACGAGAATACAGAAAGAGCGCTTTCCAGATCTAGCGGAATACGCAAAAGTCAAAGGTTCCCATAAGGTTGACCTCGAAACTTTAAAGAATGCCAAAGAAGACCTAGCAATTTTGCATCCGCTACCAAGAGTGGGTGAAATAGCTGCTGAAGTGGATGATACACCACATGCACGCTACTTCCAGCAAGTTTGGAACGGTATGGTCGTCAGGATGGCGCTTCTAGCTTTAATATTAGGTGGCATGAAATAGCGGTTTTCATCTAACAAAATTAGAAGGCTACTGATTTACCATGTTTACTTAATGGTGTTAAGGTGCTTGTTGACCCGCATGAAGGACATTTATGTAGTATTCCGAACCAACTTCTTTTACAGTTCTTGCAGTAGATCAGATTACGTTTGTATGTAAAAAATTCTATTCCATGTTTCTTAACAATCCTTTCAGTCCAAGACATAAGCTCATCTGGTTTATGGTTGTCTGTTCCAAGTTCTATTACTGTCAAGTTTCCACCAGCGTGTAATCCATGTAGTCTCTTTTCAATTTTCAAAGGCTTCAGATAGTTTTCCGCGTTTTGAAGGCTTAATCTGCTGATAGTTGAGTAAAAAGGTTTTTCTCTTGTTCCTGAGAATTGAACCTTTGCAATGCCATACCTTTCAATATCCAGCTTCACCAATCTCTTAGATCCTTCAAGATCCGGCAAAATGGCTGGCAACACACGCTTTCTGCGTCTCTTCCCGACGTTATGTGTGAAATCCAAGATGCTTTGAGTTATTTTCTCAGCAAACATCAAAACTTCTTCATTTTCATAGATGCTCTTCCCACAAAATGCCTCAGCAGCCTCCTTCAACCCTGCAAAAGTTACTAGGCGAGAAGAAAACTTCAACCTGAAATAATGATCTCCATCCACACTTTGCATCATAAACGGCATTAAACCTCTGCCACGCTGCTTGATTGCTCTATACTTGATTTCTAAAGCACGCACTGCCATTTCAAGCCTCTCACTTAGAATGTCAAAAATCTGTGTTTCATCTTTTTCACATTCGTATATAATCCGTGGAAGATTCACTATTACCTTTCCTATGTTTCCTGTGCGTAAAGTATCAATTTCCCAATCTTTTTTGAAGTCTGCTTTGAGTCTATAACCTGAAGCTGAGAAAACACTGTGTTTTCGTTTTTCTCCTAGTAGATTAGCGAAGTATGGAGTTCCCTTCTTCGTAGCAAGGTTGTGGGCTTGCAAAAGAATTTCTTTCGCTTTTCTGTCATTAAATGTTTCTGAGCGTATCTTCACAACAATTGTTGGATTAAATAGTGGCTTGTGTAGGCTTTCTTCAGCAAATATTTCGAGGATAAGTGATGCCAAGAGTTGACTTTCTTCTCTGAAGTCTCCATAGTTGCCCATGATTTTGCCGGAAGGCTCGATGACTTTCTTCTCAGCTACAAAATCTGGTGTCACAAGTTCTAAACCTAAGGAGGCCTCCATGTGCTGGCTTATGTTACATATGAAAGAACGTAAAGTTTCTTTTACTTCAGTAGTCTCCATGTCTTTTATGAAAGGTGCGAGGAAGATGTTGAAGTATTCAAATGTTTGTATACTGCTGATTTCTTTGGCAGAGTGAAATAGAATGTTAGAAATCATGGATAATACATGTTGAAAGCTTTTTGGCTGTGAATAAGAAGGCTGAAAAACATTGGTTTTTTCTGGGTTCAATCCTTTTTTAAAGAAAAATCTTAAATCATGTATTATTTCGGTTGGTTTCAGAATCCAGCTGCTTAAATTTTCAATATGTAAAGAACCGGACAGATGTGCATCCGCAATGTCTCTGGGCAGTATGTTTAAAAGTGTATATTCTTTCAAAACAACTTTTCCAGCCTCTACACGTATAGATGTTGATCCTTGAGAAGTTCTGCTTTTCACCTCTACAAGGGATGCGACGTCATGAACTGGGAGCCCTAAACGAGTAAGCTTGTGGCGATATTCTTCTAATCCTTTCTCGATTAAGATTGCGTTTACAACCTCCCTTATAAGAGGAGCTGTAAGATACTTTGTTTTGGATTTAAGTAACCGCTTCTCAACCCTTTTAGCTACTGTTTGAGCCAAATCTACGGGCATGCTAGCTTCTTCTATAAGGGAGTCTACAATCTTGTTTGTATCAAAATCCTCCAATGAAAAACGGGAGGTGCGGACAAGAATTCTTCTCCTTTTACCTGATTTTCTTTCAATTTCCCCTGCAACATTGACCACCATCCTACCTAGTTCAGTTAGGCGATATTTCTTTGCTTCAACATCTGCTTCAATCAAGTCTATCTTAAGCAAAAACTTGAGATGATATGCAAACCTTCCAGCATCCCTACTCGGGTTCATCTTCAAAGCATTCATCAATTCTGTGTATGAGAGAGAACCTATATCAAAAAGCAAGTTCAAAATATTCAGTCTTATCGGTGACGATACTGCCTTCAACACTTTCACTGCATGTAACCGTCGGGAAGGAGACAACTTCTACAACTCCAGAGTAGAAAATATGACAACAACAGTTTAAAAGGTTGGGGAATACCTTTATTTCTAGCTTCAGAAAAATTGAGTGAACGTTTAAGGGGCTGTCGGCTAGCTTGGTCTAGGCTTGGAGACTTGGGCTCTCTAGACCCCGGTTCAAATCCGGGCAGCCCCACCAAAGCTTTGGACATCAGGCTAATACAAAACAGATGCAAAACCTGTTATACATAATTACAACACTAGGATTTGTGAGAATGTCTGAGCAACTGGATGATGCATATCTCCCAAAAATAGAGGATATTTAGACAGACGGTGCAGGTCTACTGTCCAAAACTACTGGTATCTCTAACATCTTTAATGTTTGATTTTCTTTTCTTACCACGCGCAAAGTTACAGTTTCCCCAGGTAATGTATGTTCTTCAAGGTAACTGGCTAGATCATCACTGTTTTTGATGCGTGTGTAATTCATACCGTTTTTTTTCATGGCAATTATCGTGTCGTCAATCTCTAATCCACTTTCCTTAGCGGGGCCAGTGTCTAAGAAATCAACTATTCTCCATCCGTATGTTACATTAATGCTCATCTCTTGAGCGGTTTCGTAATCCATGTTCTTTCCTGCGATGCCTAGGTACGAATATCCTTCATAAGTACCGTCCCTTACCAGCGATGCAATTTCCTTAAGTATTGTATTTGATGGAACCGCGAAGCCTAAGCCTTGTGAGTCTTCAATTATGGCTGTTGTTATTCCTACAACCTTACCATAATAGTTCAATAACGGACCACCAGAGTTTCCAGGATTTATGGGTGCACTTGTTTGTATGATATTAGCTATTCCAAAACCTCCTGTGTACTTCTCCTCACTTATTGTTCTTCCAAGAGCACTCACGATACCAGTAGTCATTGAGCCAATTAAGCCATACGGATTTCCTATGGCTATCACAAGGTCTCCTACTCTTAACGTTGAGGATACAACGGCTTCTAAGGGTTTGAATTCATGTTCAGGCGCGTCAACTAAGAGTACAGCTAGATCCGCATATGGATCTGTTCCATTCTCTATAGCTGCATATCCATTTCCGTTTGAAAATGTCACGCTTACGCTTGTTGTGTCATGAACAACATGGTAATTGGTTATCACAACCATTGTCCCTGAGAAGTCATATACAAATCCGGAGCCTTGAACAGTTCCTTCATTTGTTGTTCCAATAACTAAAACAACCGAATCCTTCACTCTCTCATATAATTCTGCTAGAACAGTGGTGTTCTGGTAGATTGTGATGCTCTGGTTAGTGATATTCTGAAAACCATACAGTTTAGAGATTTGGTTTTTGAGATTCGAAACTTCATGGTTTAAAATGTTAATCTCGCGGAAGGTTATATAACATGTTACTATTCCTCCAGCTATTAATCCAGTTACAAATATCAGTATGAGAAAGACTGAGGAAAATTTTACGTATCGCTCTTCAAACTCGCCCATATTCTTCACCTTTCAGACAAAAATCGAACATTTTCTTAAATAAAAGTTCCGCAAAACCATATTCAGTGTCCTTCCTCTAATAATTTTGTAGATGCTAATACTGCCAGAAATGGTGTTATGGTGATTGCAACTAAGAAAGGGCAGTAACGGGAAGAGTCATAAAGGACACCGCCGATGTAGGGTGCTATGAAGGAGCTGAACATGCTTACTGTTTGAGGGATGGAAATCCAACGAGCTCTAATAGATTCTGGGGCTAATGGGCTGACAATGGCGTCCATCAGAGGCCAATTTAAGTATGAGCCTCCAGCTATGAAAAAGGTTATCAGTAAAATAGAGAAGTCGCGTGATGCCATAAGGAGTATTAGTGAAAAACAGCATAGAATCATAAGGGTGGCAAGTGCATACGATTTTTTCCATCTATCTCCAAGTCTGCCTAGAAGGATTCCTAAGACTGCTGAACCGAAGAAGGAAATTGAGCCTAGGATGCCTATCTCAAGATCACCGTAGCCATATTCTTCCCCTAAAAATTGTGGTACAAAGGGACGAAATAACATCAAGGTAAACATGATCAAAGCAAAGAAAATCGATATAACCAACAGTTTTCTGGTTCTTAAAAGCTTGAAAAAGGAACTACTCTTTTCTTCTCGATATTGACGTTTTACATGTTGGCTGTTAACAAAAACAAGGGCGAAACCAGCCAATCCATAAAGGATGGAGGCTGAATAGAAGACGAGTTGCATGCCTACAGTCTCAGCTAGATATCCCCCAAAAGCTGGGGAGAAGATATAACCGAGGGACCAAGCAACTGAAAGCGCCGTAAAGGTTGAAGTCAACCTGCTTTTATCTGCAGACGTTGCTACATAGGCTGTCCTTGTCGGTCCGCCAAGCCAAAAACCCCATAAGACTATCCCTGGAAGCATTTGAATCCAATTCTCAGCACAAGAGAAAATGAATGGTGCAGGCAACCAAGCACTCCATCCAACAATCATAATCTTCTTACGATCATATCTGTCTGCAAGAATCCCACCGACAAGAAGAGTGAGAGCTGCAACCAGGCTCATGACAGCGTAAAGTATTCCAACTTCTTCAGAACTAGCCCCAAGACTCTTAGTCATATAATAGGGTAAAAGATAAGCGTAAAGGCCATCACCAAAAGAACCCGTAAGATTTGAAATGAAAATGATTTTTAAGTCTCTGTTCAGCACTTCTGTAAGGAAACCCAACCTCCAAATTTTGTGATGTATAGTCAAAGTCACCTCAGAGATTTCTCTCGCAGTTTTAGCTACCGATGGTTATGAACCGAATGGACGGTGGTTTTTATTATTTTCTAGCATAGAAAAGATATCCACAGTCTTCCTATGGTTATTTCAATTTATTTACGTTGGAGTAGTGCCTGGAAATCTTTCTGTCAGTACTAACTCTTCAGTGAACCATTTTTTTGTTACGTACTTTTTAGGATTTGTTCTTAAGTGTCGTCTGATTCATTAATTAGCATTTAAGACAACGTAAATACATGCAGTTTCGACATACACCACCAAAACTGTTTTGATCTAAGAATCGTTGGATTCAACAACTGATCAGAGTTATTTTCTTCTATCAATTATGTCTAGAGCTTCAGGTCCTGTACCTATAAGTACTATCGGGATGCCTGTTTTTTCTTCTATCTCAGTTATAAACTGCTTCGCTGCTTCCGAGAGTCTAGCGTAATCTCTCACTCCTTTACATTTCGTGTACATGATATCTAGCTTTGTTAGGGCTAGCTGGGTCGCTCCGTTAATCATAACAGCCTTTTTGGCGTTTTCAAAGTTGAATGGAGCTGAACGTCGTTCACGGCCTGTCCCAGCAGCCATTTCAAACCATCCTCGGTCTTTTGCTTCTTCTTTTGCTAATTCTCCTGGTAAGGGCCCACCACCAACTCGTGTCATAAAGGCTTTGAACACAACTAACACTTCGTTGACCTTCGTTGGACCTACGCCTGCTTCTGAACATATTGCAGAAGCGCTTGTGTCCCTTCCAGTCACGTATGGGTATGTTCCATGGAAGAGTGAAAGCATCAATCCTTGCGTACCTTCCAATATAACTCTTCGGTCTTTGCTTATTCCATTGTTCACTTCTTCTGCTACATCCGTCAAGTATGACTGTAGTTCTGGAATGTCCTTTGCAAGTTTCGCTGTTCTGCCTACACGCTCTTCAATCGCTGGACCTACACCCCAACCCGTTGTACCTATGCCCTTTAAATGTCCCCTTGTTTTATCTTGGAATGAATGTTTTTCTTCGATTATTGATGTTTGATGATCAATGCCTATTCGACTCTTCACATTTGTTTCTTCAACTTCTTTGAGAAGTTGTGGTAAATGGATATTTACACCAGCCCCAATCAATAAGCGACATTTTTCGTTTATGAAGGCCGCTGGAACCATATGTAACGCGTACCGTTTGCCTTGATACCATACAGTGTGAGCAGCATTGACTGAACCTGTTCTAACACAAATGTCCAGTTGATCTTTCAGGGCTAGATATGATATTATCTTCCCTTTACCTTCATCTCCCCAAAAACCTCCAGTAATAACTGTGCAGGGCATTTTTTTTCACCGCGAAGAAAATTTGTCAGAGATTATTTAAGATTGTTTGCCAATTTTATGTAGAAAATATCCAGTTACAATCCGATAGCGTGGATTAAGTTCAAGTTAAGTAGGTCTGCCCGATTTATGTTTCTCAACGGTATTTTTAATGATCTTTTTCTCCCATATGGAATACATTTAACGAAGACTTTTCTCCTAAACTTGTCTTTCTGTATCTCAGCTAATACAACATTCACTATTACCGAACCATCTTTCAGGTGAAGGTTCACGTTCCTTCCAAGAAGAGACTTCACCGTGTTTATGTTGAATCTTTCCATGAATTACCACTCCAAATCTTTTTTGGCAATTTTATTCCAACAGTGCCTACAAATTGGTCGTTTCTTTCCTTCAAATAGTATATATACTTCAATATTGATGTTCTCACATTTATCATTCCATGGATTTCTACACCGTTCCATCATTGTGCATCTCCAATAGCAGATCAATGACAAGATACGTAGCTGTTCTGCTTTTAAAATTCTCTAAGAAACGACATTTATGTACTGTGGAGAGAGATGAGTTAAAGTGAATTTTCCTTTTGTTTCAGAAACCCCAAATCCATGCAAGGTGACAATGCAAAAAATTAAGGTTGCTTCCCTAATTAATACAAAGCATCTTAAGCATTATTTCCTCATGGGTTAACCTCAATAAAGCCACAAAAGACATTCATGAAAGGCGACAATGGATTTGCGGGGGTTCTAAGATTTATGTAAGCCGTTTTTTCTCATTTATCCCTAAATCATATGTACGTTCATAAATGAGCACGTTGAAGATTCTTGTTTTATTGGCGATTTTTGAATCCTCCTTGTCCTAAATAATGCTCCGTGTGTGCTTAACTAAATCAGACAAATAATAAACACAAGTTTTAAAGATTAAGCAATCGGTGGGTTTTAAATCTGTAAGTGTGAAATAACACGATGGTGTCTCTCTTAATGATTGACTCTTATCAATTTGGCGAAATAGTGATAAATGGTAAAAAATACGAAAGTGATCTTATAATTTTTCCAGAAAAGATTATTGACAACTGGTGGAGGAAGGAAGGACATAAAGTGTATATTGAAGATTTAAATGAAATCGTCAAACGTGAACCAACACCTGAAGTGCTTGTTCTCGGAACAGGCTGCTATGGATTGGTAAAAGTCCAATCCAGAGTTAAAACCAATTTGAAATCTTACGGAATCGAATTGACTGCTCGACCGACAAGAGAAGCATGCCAGATATTTAACAAACTTTTATTGTCTAGAAAACGAATTGCCGGAGCTTTCCACCTCACGTGCTAGTGCGTAACTACGTGGAAACAAAATCTTAAGTGAATCAGACGTTCATAGTCTAAGCAACAGAGGAATTAATGAAATGTACGCCCAGTTGTTGAAAGAAATTGAAGAAGAAGCCACAAATCTTCTAAGCGATCTAATACGTCTAAATACGACCAACCCGCCAGGAAACGAAATAGAAGCAGCAAAGTATTTAGCTCAAAACCTAAAAAGAGACGGATTCGAATGCGAACTTTTGGAATCTACCCAAGGAAGAGGTAATCTAGTCACTCGCATCAAAGGAACCGGTGAAAAACCCAGCTTACTCTTGCTTTCCCATTTAGACGTAGTTGCCGCAAACCCGAAAGAGTGGAGCGTAGACCCCTTTGGAGGCATAATCCAAGACGGTTTCGTTTGGGGACGCGGAGCAATAGATATGAAGTCAATGACTGTCATGGAAGTAATGGTTATGAAACTTCTGAAAAGAAACAACCTACAACCAAAAGGCGATATCATACTGGCTGCAACGGCCGACGAAGAAAAAGGTGGAGGAGCTGGAGCAGGATGGCTTATTCACAACTATCCGGAAAAAATCCAAGCAAATTACGTGATAAACGAGGGTGGAGGCTTAGCAATCTCATTCAACGGAAAAGATGTCTATACGATTCAGACAGCTGAAAAGGGAATCCTGTGGCTCAAAATCGTGGCAAAGGGTAAGCCTGGACACGGCTCGGTTCCAGGTGCAGCCGATAATGCCATACTTCGCATCAACAAGATTGTTGATATACTTGGAAATCACCGTTCAAAAATTTCACTGGTGCCAACCGTAAGGCAGTTCTTAAGCGGAATCGCAAAAGAAAACGATCTTCTGCAACAAACCTTGTCGGTTTTACTCCAAAATCCAGAGAGGGGAGACCAAATCTTAGACATGCTAGCGCAGAAAGACAAGGCCTTTGCTGAAGAGGTACGTGCAATGTTTAGGATGACTATCACACCTACAATAATTCAAGGTGGCACAAAAGAAAACATAATTCCTTCAGAATGCGAAGTAGTGTTTGACTGCAGAATCCTACCTGGACAAACCCCTGCTCATGCCATAAAGGAAATAAGAGGTTTACTAAAAAGTGTTGATATAACAAAATTGGATTTTGAAATTATTCAAGCCAACGAGCCATCCGAATCTTCTATGGATACACCACTTTACACGCAGATTGTAAAAGTTCTAAAAGAGTTTGAACCAGACTGTTCTGCGACACCAATTATGCTTACTGGTGGAACAGACTCTCGGTTCTTCAGAAAAAATGGTAGTATCTGCTATGGTTTTCAACCAATACGGGCGGACCTACCTTACAGTGAAATTTTAAAGATGGTGCATGGCATAGACGAACGAATCTCTATAGAGAACCTAGTATTTGGAACAAGCATCTTATACAGTCTAGTTAGAAGATTTATGACTTAACATGGAAACGATTGGGTACACCTAATCCTCTTTTTTTGTGTCTCTCATTTTTCAATGTTCACTTTTTCACTTGAAGGTGAAATTATAAATATGTGTTTAAAGATTTCTCTAGAAGGGATTTTGGAATGCCAGCAATAGAGATTGGGAGAATCTGTGTGAAACTGGTTGGTCGAGAAGCAGGAAGAAAATGCATAATAGTGGATACAATCGATAAGAACTTCGCATTAGTAACGGGTCCAAAAAACGTGACCAACGTGAAAAGGCGAAGAGTGAATATCAACCACATTGAACCACTTCAAAACAAAATAAAAATTAAGCGTGGAGCCTCTGACGAAGAAATAATTAAAATACTTGAAGGTTCAGAGAAACTAGAAGAAATGAAAAAAATCGTAAAACCAACTTTGTCTCTAACTTAGATTTTTTCAAGCCGACAGTTGAAAAACATGGCTGTTCAGTTTATTTGATCCAAAAAGTTTCATCTATGAACAGAAGAATGCTCTATAAAATGGTGAAAGGCTTACAGCAACCTTGCAAGGCTATGTATTTCTCATAATATTCTTTTTTGTGGATTCCAATGTGTAATCTGTGGAATTCCATCGGTGTTTTTCTTGGTATGTTGCTTTTTCACTATTAAACAAATAGTGATGCAAAGATAATAAGAATCCGAAGAACCCGAAATCAGTATTCATCAAATTTATAATGTTATTCGCGCGCGCTAAAGGAAGACTGAAAACTCCAGACAAGAAATCATCGCTGAAAAATTTTTGAAATGACTTCGAGTTCAACTCTTAAATTAAGCATTTTGGATTATTTGGCAATCACTCAGACGGTCTTTTAACTATCTTTTGTAGAAATCAAAAAAGTTATTCGGGTTTGAAACTGGTACAGTAACCACAGTATAAGTGATCCAGAGATTTCAACATTAAACGTCAAATGTGCTATGGAGAGAACCAACATAATATCTTTCAGAAAACCTAAGAGCTTTACAGTTTGAATACTAGTGAAAATCTAAACTCTTATACCTCTAAGCTATTTCTACTGTTAGGAGTCAAGTTTAACATGCCTAGAACAGTTGCCCCATGGGAAACTGAACCCAAAATACTAGTTAAGGCTGAAGACGAAACAAATCCCCGTTACGGTCATAAGCCAGAGGAAAGATCACCTAAGGAATGCATAAAATACGGCATCATCAACTTAGATAAACCAGCAGGCCCAACAAGTCATGAAGTAGCTGCATGGGTTAAACGAATACTGAACCTTCAAAGTGTCGGTCACGGCGGGACTCTAGAGGCATAATCTTACACATAAACCGGAGAAATCCCCATGTGACCGGTATCCTACCAATAGCGTTAGAGGAATCTAGAAAGATCGTTCAAGCTCTGCTTACAAGTGGAAAGGAATATTGTTGCGTCATGAAGCTTCATAGAGAAGCAAAAGAAGAACGCGTCAAGAAAGTCCTGAATGAATTTGAAGACACAATTTATCAGAGGCCGCCTCTTCGCGCTTCAGTCAAACGTCGACTGCGCACTAGAACAATCTACTATCTCGACTTCCTTGAGATGGTAGAGCGAAACGTTCTCTTCAAGGTAGGCTGTGAAGGCGGAACATACATACGAAAATTATGTCACGATGTGGGTGAAGTCTTAGGATGCGGAGCCCACATGCAAGAGCTGCGGAGAACAAGATCTGGCCCCTTCACCGAGAATGGAGACATGGTGACGCTGCATGACGTAGCCTACTGGTTTATGGAATGGCAACAAAAGAAAGATGAGACCATATTAAAGCAATTCATTCAACCCATGGAAAAAGCTTTAGCTCTAGTTCCAAAGATTTACATCAGAGACTCAGCTGTGGATGCCATCTGCCATGGTGCAAACCTTACAGCACCAGGTGTGTTATCCTTTGAAACCAAGATAAGAAAGAATTCAATGGTCGCAGTTCTCACTCTAAAAGGCGAAGCTGTAGCCTTATCTAATGCCATATCTTCCGCAAAAGAAATTTTGGATATGGATCACGGTATTGTTGCTGTAAGCAGAAGAGTTTTGATGCGTAGGGGGACGTATCCCAAATGCTGGAAAAGTGGCGATGTATAAAATGTCCAAGAAAACTTCAAACCACTATTTCGTATCTAATCCAAAATCAAAGATAAAACTTGGGACAATACACACGGTTCTTCGTGGAAGAACTTTCGAATTTCTGACATCCTCAGGCTTATTCTCTAAAAAACGTGTTGATCTAGGCACAAGACTACTAATCGAGTCAATGATTCTGCCTGAAGAGGGACTTATTCTGGATGTTGGATGCGGTTACGGAGCTATTGGAATAGCAGCCGCCACTTTCAATCCTAATCTGAGCGTAGTCATGGTTGATGTGAACAAACGGGCCATATGGCTTACAAAACAAAACATCAAACGTAACAACCTTAGCAATATTGAAGTCAGACGGGGCTACCTTTACGAACCAGCAAAAGATTTAAACTTCAACTGCATCCTTTCAAACCCACCGATAAGTGTTGGAATGAAAGCTGTAACAGCAATAATTGTTGGAGCACCAAGACACATGGCAAACAAAGCGTTCTTCCAAATGGTTGTACGTTCAAAAATAGGCAAAAAAAGACTGCGAACTCTCTTGGAAAAAGTTTTTGGAAACACTGAAATACTTACGAAAAAAAGCGGATATCGTGTCTTTATTTCAGAAAAACAATAAAATGTGCTTCCAACTGACGCTGTTGCGTATGCCGGGGTCTCCTAGCCAGGTATGGAGCAGGCCTGGAAATTATGAGATACCTGAAAGCCTGTGGCCTCTTGAGGCCTCGTGGGTTCAAATCCCACCCCCGGCGCCAAAAGCGTGCGCTGGTCGGGGAACATTGACTTAACAGAGGTGAACAGATAGTTATGATGCTTCAAGAGTGCTTTGACCAATAATTTCCAATGCTTTCAAAACCTTTGTGATCGCGTTTATCCATCTCAGATAGGCGTTTGCTGTTGCACGCAGAGCAACAGTATCCCTAGCCTTGATTTTCAAAACTAGACATTTTTTTTCTTTCTCCAAAAATACTGTGGATCGCTTCGTTAGGGGTTTTCTAACTTCAGGTTCCAAAGCTTCGAATACAATTTCCAAGTGCGTATCTGAAGGAAACTTCAAACGTACCAGAGCACTAGCCTTCATCTAGACAGCTCCCAAACCAAATGGGATATTTCCATCTGCGGACCAACCTCAACAAGCTCCGGAACAAGCTTGAACATGATAATTATATGATTTGGAGAATATGCTGATATCTGTATAGCAATATCAAAATTTCCATCATAGACTTCCTTAAGCGGAAGAATTGAGATGTCAAAGAATTCAGATAAAGCGTCTCCAAGCCTTTTGACCGCTGAGAAGTGCCTCTGTGAAGTTGTGATAACAACTGACTTTCCCCTTCTTCTCTTGGATATATTCTCTCGGAAATCCTTACGCAATTTTACTTTATTCACATAAATCAAAGGTGGAACAGCATTCAATCCCTCCTCGTCCACCTCAAAAAACCCGATTTTTCCCAAACCTTTCTTCCATCTACTAGTAATCATGACTTTTTCTGCATTAGACTCCAATGCTTTCTCAGCTACTCCGTCAAGACTCAATTTGCCACGGTTTATTCGTACAACATTTGGAATAACATATGAAAGATCTTTACAAAATGCTCTGGTGTTTTTGGAGGGTCCCCGTGAAGTCGTTAATAATATGAACGATTTTTCAGCCAACGCTTAAATCACTAACAGAATCAAAAATCCTGTCTACTTATTTTTCTTCTTTTCTTCTCTTAATGTCTCCTTGGCTGCACGTTTTGCTACTATTCCCAGCTTTGTGGTTGGAGTATATGCTCCACCAGTAAATGTGAACCCACATTTTCTGCACTTCCAAAGGCCAACGCTTATCCTCTTCACCCGCTGAAGGCCGCACTGTGGGCATTCATGCAATTTCTTCAGTACCTCAACTATCTTAATATATCGTTTTCTAACAGTAGTTCCGTAACGGGATCCTAACCCACGTGTCGGCCCAACTTTCTTCGTTCTCTTTCCCACTTGCTTCACAACTTTATTTCTTTATGGATTTCCTTAACTTTCTCCATAGCTATTTTAGTCGCTTCTAATATTTCTTTCAGTGTTAAATATCCGCTATCGCCTTTTTGGATGGCGCATATATTTCCATTATCATCAATGGTTATTGTCAGCCTGGCATCCATCACCTGTTCTTCTTCAAGTCCTGGATCAACAATAAGTTTGTCATTTATCTTCGCAAAAGTGATAGCAATCGGACGCTTTCCTACTGGAAGGGGAGTATAACCTGGTTTTATCTTTACTTCATCTTCTTCTATCTCATACTTGAACATCTTCGTATTAAGTAGAGCGGCGATGGCAGCCAACGCAGAAGCATCGATAAGGTTTCCATCATGGTTAAGCACGTAGACGTCTACGAAAACCACGAATACTTTCTTTCCAGGTTTAACGCATAACTTTTTCAAGTCGATAGCCTTTGATTCTCTGATTCCCCTATCAACAACTCTGGCAAGCTCTATCGCATCTTCACGTGGTGGTCCAGGCTCAAAAGTCGGTGACGCCAATGGTACAAGCTCAGCATTTACAGTTAAGACTCCTTCATCAGGTGTATCTGGGAATGGTTTACCAATTTCAATTTTTGTACCAACAATAACCTCCGTCTTTCCGAGAAGCACCCTAGCTGAGCCTTCAGCATTTTCAATCACTCCTTGTTCAACCTTCATTTCACGGTAGTCTGTTATGCTTCTATCATCCAGCCTCTTTCCTTTCTCGACAAGCTCTTCAATCTTTTTTCGCTTCACTTGGATAATTATTGATGACACTATTCTTCAACCTCCTTCTCAACGTTTAAGTACTTGGCTTTTAACGCCTCTTTTTGTAGTGTATAGATTTCTCTGCATCCTTTAAGGGCTAAATTTACAGTTTTCTCAAACTCTTCAAGACTCAGAATTCCATCCATCTGTAACAGAGTTACAGCATCAAAATTTGGCATTAAAGCCACAGGCACATCAGCACCACCTTTCTTGTCTTCAGTACCCATCAAATCTAACACTATGGTGCTGTCAACTTTTCCAGCTGCGCAAGCTGCCACCAAATCCCGCATTGGAATGCCTGCATCTGCTAAGGCTAATGATGCAGCAGTGATACTTGCACATCTTGTTCCCCCATCAGCCTGCAGAACCTCAATGAAAACATCTATGCCAGTTCTCGGGTAATATTCAAGGAAAACAGAAGGTTCAAGAGCTTCTCTAATAACTTTTGAAAGCTCTATGTCCCTTCTCGATGGCGCTGGTGACTTGCGTTCCTCAACAGAGAAAGGTGCCATGTGATACCGGGTTCTCAGAACCGTTCGGTCTGGACGTGCCAAATGTTTCGGATGTAGTTCTTTGGGACCATATATGGCAGCTAAAATTTTGTTTTTCCCTTGCTGGATGTATGCTGAACCGTTGGCATTTGGTAATATGCCTATTTCAAATTTTATCGATCTTAATTCTTCTGGTTTTCTTCCATCCAATCTCAAACCTTTCTTATCAATCAACTTTTCAGTTTTTTGGCTCATTCTTTATTTCCTCCTTTTCTTTCTTTAATCATCTGGGCTATATGGTCTGTTAGACCACTTGTGTGGGATTCAGCCTCAACTTTTTTAATGGCCATAATCGCTATTTGTTCTTCTTCTAAGTTCTTGCCGGTGACTAATATAGCACCGTTGCGTCCAAGGATCATGTGGCATCCTGTTTCCTGTTTTATCATGGATATCATTGAGCCTTTTCTACCTATAACGCGTGGAATCTTCGTCGGAGTTACCTTTACAACTTGTCCGCGGGTTATTTTTCCTAGTCCTGGTTCACCAACTGTCAATTTTGGATTATGCGTCCTGTCATAGGCTATTATCTTTGCAATCACCAAGTCTCCCGCATCAAGAACTTCGGACAAATCGTCTTTCTGTGGTCGGAATCTTCTGCTTAAGACATCTGAAGCTCCTAGAATAGCCAGATATGGTGAATTTATGTCTACGATCCATCCGTTGAAACCAACTTCCACAATGGTTCCTATTACGGTGTCCTCCACTTTTGGAATGTAAAAGGCTCTGAGAGCTAAGACATCCACTTTTTTATCTGTGTACTCTACAAGTCCTATCCTTGAAGCGTAAATCTTTTTGTCTTCCATGTATGTATTTTCGCCTGCAATATATTTTTCATCAGCAACCAGATCTCCAGGTGTTACAAGTTGTCTTCTTTCAATATAGGTTGGCATAATTTACACATCCAAGATAATAATTATCCGTTTTTAGGAGAGCATTTTTGCTTCTGCTATTCCCTTGGTTATCTCTCCAATTTTTTCCAAGAATGGACCATATAAGCCTGCTGGCATCTCTAAAACTCCGTACCATGAGCCATCTCCACGCCATTCGTCAAGTTTTATCTTTCCGAATCCCTTAACTGTTCCGTAGGCTTTCGCTGCGTATTCTGCTGGTATGCGAACCTCAACAGAGACTTGCTCCATTTTCAAGGGTAAAATACTTCGCAACAATTTGATTATTCCTTTTGCTTGTTCTTCCAGTGGTTTGAATGGATCTATTGAATAGTGTATTTGTTCCATGGCTTGTTCTATGCGTAACGGTGGATGTGGAAGATTCGTTTTCGGATCGACGCATTGTCTTGATATGAAGGCTATTATCTGCTTTCTCTTGTCTTCACTCATTTTTCTACGTTGTTCAGTTGTGAGTTGTATTGTTCCTTTTTTCAGGATTGCTTCCGCCACTTTAAGGGTATCTGTTGTTCCGAAGACGTTGCGCAAGCTTTCTTCTGAGACCTTTGTACCTTTTTTCGCGTCTGAGAATATCGTTTCAGTAACTAAAATTTCGGTTATTGCCGATTTTTTTCCTATGCGGTATTGTAACGCTTTTTCGGGTTTCACTAGAAGTTCAAAGTGTTCGTTATCCTTTGTGAAACGGGCAATTGTGTATTTATCACCCATCCGTATTTCACTTGCCTAAGCCTAACTCCTTTATATATTCCTTGAGTTTGTCGTCGCTTAACATCTCCATGTTCATGGTTGCTGAAGGAATGACCGCTATCTTTATTCTAGGCTGTAGCTGTCTAGCTTCCAAGGCTTTCACTAGACATTTTACTGCAAGTTTAATGATGTCTTCAAGAATCATTTCCTCACGATATTCCCCTTCCAACATTTTCATAACCGTTTCCCTGCCCGCACCTTCTGCTGTAGCTTTATAACCCCTATACGTTCCGCTTGGATGAGTACCAAACACATGGCTTCCAGTTTTGTCCACTCCACCAAAAATCATTGAAACCCCAAAAGGTCTCACGCCAGCATGCTGTGTATAAAGCTGTTTTATATCGCATATTCTCTTTGTTACTACTTCCACATCTATTGGTTCATCATATGTTAACTTGTTACTTTGCGCGTTTATCCGTGCCTGGTTTATCAAAACCCTCGCATCTGAACTTAACCCAACTATGGCTGCCCCTATATGATTGTCAATCTTAAAAATCTTCCAAGAAAATCTTGCTTCTTCAAGAGGATCAACCGTCTCTTCTGCTCCTATAACAACCCCTTCAGAGCATGATATTCCTAAAATAGTTGCTCCTCGGTTCACCAATTCCATCGCATATTCAACTTGAAACAGCCGACCGTCCGGTGAGAAAACGGTTATGGCACGATCATACGCTCCTGGTGCCGCAAACATAGACATTAATATTTACCTCACTGTATTCCTAATTCACTTGCAGACTCTCATATAATAACTGAACTAAAAACCTTTTCCTATCCGTTTTCGTTTCTATTTCAAGTTCTCATTTGCATTTTAGGAAGATCAACGTACTCTAGGATGTCAAGTCCAAGGTTCAGGTTCCATACACAATTTTTAAAAGAGTTATTCTACTTTTCAAATGTACCTAAGAATATGGTTGAACGAGAGTTGAAACTAATATGCCTACATGGGTATGTACAAAATGTAGAATTGAATACACAAGTAGATGCCGCAAGCATTTTGTTCAGAATATGGAGCACCGAAAGACAAGCATAAGAAGAAGGTATAACTAGCGCGCGTGTGAGCCCGTACGGGTCACAGAATCCTCGTGGAAAAATGATGTATAGACTATGTGCGCTACTATTTGAAATAACATCTAGGAGAGAAGCACTATGGACGGAAGACACAAACGATACTTTTTAAGAACGAAAGAGGCAAAGCTAATCTTAAGTGAAGCTTCAGAGAAGCTTGAAGTTGATTTTACACATATTTTCAATAGTAAAGCTGCAATGGAATTGGTCGAGACGGACTTCGCTGAAATATTTATCATAAACAGTGAGCCATTACTCGTTAGAATCGGAGAAAAAATCTTTCCGACCTTGGTTTTCACTGAACGTTTTGATTTGATGCCCAAAGTTGTTGTTGATATGGGTGCGGTCCCACATGTATGCAATGGTGCGAATATTATGGCTCCTGGAATTGTAAGGTTTGAAGGAGCCTTTAGAAGAGGTGACTACGTATCTGTTGTGGATGAGAAGCATGGTAAAACAATTGCAATAGGCGAAGCCATTTACGATGTAGATGCCGCAGAGAAAACTGCTGAAGGAGTCGTCATTAAAAATATCCATTTCGTTGGCGACAAAATATGGAATTCTATTAAAAAATCAAAGAACCTTTGAGATAAAATTGAAACAATTACTTCAACCATCCTGGAAGAAGGTGAATCCTCATGTTTGCTTACATTGGTTCCAAGATCAAAATGGTCATTTGTAATCATTATTC
>Ga0209427_10001456_pt1 | contig 27289 bp, 26 predicted proteins | sample DeeMarSWOR136_30_FD_187465 | JGI IMG/M metagenome (GOLD analysis project Ga0209427, IMG submission 187465) | Marine sediment microbial communities from White Oak River estuary, North Carolina - WOR-1-36_30 (SPAdes) (version 2) | ecosystem: Environmental > Aquatic > Marine > Intertidal zone >...
GAAGGATGGACCTGCCGAAAAAAAATAACAATAAACCATACCAAAGTAGCAGGAAACCTAAATAACTTCCCAATAGTAATAAGTATAATTGATGAAGATCTAAAAAACAAAGCACAAAACGATGGAGACGATATTTTATTCATGGACAGTCCAGGAACAGCCAATAGACTCTTCCATGAAATAGAACAATACAACAGTTCAACAGGAGAACTAGTTGCATGGGTAAATATTAATAGCCTGTCTAGCAACACAGATACAGTTTTGTATATATATTATGGTAACCCAAGTTGCAGTAATCAGCAATTCCCAGATAAAGTATGGGATTCCGATTATTGTGGCATATGGCATTTAAATGATTTCCATGATAGCACTATCAATGGAAACGATGGGCAGAACCATGGTACTGACAAGTGTTCTGGAAAAATTGGAAATGCTAAAGATTTTACAGAGACTGAGAAAGATTATATCAAACTTAGTGATTTGCCAGAACCTGCTGATGGTAGTAATTCAAAAGCAACTTTTGAAGCATGGATAAACCGGGAAACAGATACACATGGTTCAATTATTTGTAAATTAGATACAACTTATGAACCAGATATAAGATCATATAAATTAGAAATACTTAAAACCGGTCAAATAAGGTTTTCAGCACAATCAGGAACATATCATCCATCAGGTAATATTATCCGCTTTACAACTGATGATAATTTAATTACAACTGGTACTTGGCAACATATCGTTGCTGTAATAGATTTATCTGTAAAAAACAATACAAAATTATATTACAATGGTGAGGAGCAGGCTTGGTCAATTATTATTTTAGGAACGGCACCAAATCATTTTTATGATGTTTCTTTAGAAGAAAGATTAGGAATACTAGCACAAGAATCAGGATCAGTATATTATGATGGTGCAATGGATGAAGTAAGAGTATCTAAAATATTTAGAAATGATGATTGGCTAAAAACATCATTTAATACTATGAACGATCCATCTAGTTTTTTCAGTCTTGGTCCTGAGGAATCAAGTCCTTAACATTCAATTTTTTCTTTCCTTTTATATTATCAGTTTTTGTAGTGATAAACATGACTAAAAAGAAATAATAGAGTTACTATTACACAAATGTATATTGGTGTAAATTTGAAAAAAAAAGATGTAAAAATTGCTATTCTAAGAATAGAAGGGACAAACTGTGAGCAGGAATCATTCGATGCTTTTAAAAGAATAGGTGTTAATCCTGAGTTTGTACATTTAAAACAACTTCTAAATATTGATTGCAATAAAGATGAAAAACGTGATGTCTTTGATTATCAATGCCTTATGATACCAGGTGGTTTTTCAGCTGGAGATTATATTAGAGGTGGCGCTATTTTTGCTGCAAGAATTAAAAGCAAGCTTGAAAAAAACTTAATAGAATTTGTTAAACAGGAATATCCAATCCTTGGGGTTTGTAATGGTTTTCAAGTTTTTACTGAACTTGGTCTTTTACCAGGTATCAATGAAATTTCAACAAAAGTTCCTGATGCATGTTTAAATATAAATGACTCAAATAGATTTGAATGCAGACCGACCTTACTCAAACATGAAAACAATGGAAAATGTGTTTTCACATCAAAGATTCCAAAAAACGACATCAGACTTATACCTAGTGCTCATGCAGAGGGAAAGCTTTTGTTTCCCCTTGACAGGCAAGAAGAATATTTAAATAAGTTAGAAAAAAACGATCAAATCGTGTTTAAATATGTTGATCCTGATGGAAATTACGCGGGTTATCCTTGGAACCCTAATGGATCGATATCAAATATCGCTGGAATTTGTAATAATATAGGAAATGTCTTTGGAATGATGCCTCATCCAGAAAGGACATTTTACAGACATCAGCATCCAGATTGGACAAGGGCAGATTTAAATGAAAAATTAGGGGATGGAAAAGCTGTGTTTGAATCTGTTTTAGATTATATCTGCAAAAGGTTTTGAAATGCCAAAGGTAATGACCTGTTTGTTGATAAGTAATGATGGAAAAATCCTAATTTTAAAAAGAAGTGATAAAGTTAGGACATATAAGGGGCAATGGGGCGGAATAACTGGTTATATTGAAGAAAATGAAGAACCTTATATGACCGCAATAAAAGAGATAAGAGAGGAAGTTGGTATCAAAGAAAAAGATGTTAAACTTATAAAAAAGTTAGATCCTATTGCCTTTACAGATATTTATAGCGGGATAAAATATGAATGGGAGATTTATCCTTTTTTATTTAAAATTAACAACAAACAAAAAATTAACATAGATTGGGAACATACAGATTATAGGTGGATACTTCCATCTGAAATTATAAATTTCAATACTGTTCCACTTTTAAAGGCGATAGTTATAGATTTATTTACATGAAATTTTGTATAAAAAAACCGTGGAGGTGGTGAGGAGAGATATATTAGGGAAACTCCCCTCCCCATCCTTTATATTAATGTGGATATGTAGGTATTTAAAATTTTTTATTTTATTTATAAATAAAATTACTACACTTCGATAATCTTTAAAATTACAGGGATAAGAAATGCAAATAATCCAATAAAAATTGCTACCAGTGTAAATTTTCTATAGATTTTTAGATGAGGTTTTTTCTTAAAAATCAGTTGAAAAGACGTGCTTAAAAGCATAGTGTCAGTTAAAAAAACAATGAATAGATAAGAATAATTTAGGTAATATATTTCAAATCTTTCCATAAAAAACGGGAAAAGACTTAGGACAACTGCAATTATATAAAAAAAAGCAGCAAGAATATTTGATTTACGAGCACCTATATATTTTGGAAAAGACTTTACACCTTTTTCTCTATCTCCCTCAAAGTCCATTACATCCTTCATGATTTCTCTTCCGGATCCAGATAAAAAAGCAATCAGCGATATTATATAAATTGAGGAATCTATATCTAAAATAAGCATATCATTGGAAATAACAGCAGCTCCTCCAAAAATAAAGGGAATTGCCATCACATATGATATATAGAAGTTACCAATAAGTTTGATTTTCTTTAATTTTACATCATATAAAATTGCTAGAAGTGCGGTAATTAAAGCAATAATAAAACATGTTAAATTTACAAAATATGAGCAAATAATTCCTAATGGAAAAAAAATGTAAAATAAGTATAAGGCTGATTTCGGTGATAAATCACCCCGAACTAAGGGCCTATCTTTTCTTTTATTTTTTTTATCGATATCCAAATCGCAGTAATCGTTTAAAGCAAATGTACTTGCCTCAAGAAAAAGTGCTGTAAAAAATGTAAGTATGAATTTATCAAAAGAAGGCATTCCTTCCCCTTTTAATGCAATCAAAGATCCAATTAGTATGGCTATAGCAATCATCACACCATGTTCAAGTCGCATTAGCTCCCAAACTGCCTTGATTTTCTTCATATATCACCTGATTTATGGTTTGATTATGATTTTTATCGACTCTTTTGCTTTGGCTGCGAGTTTAAATGCATCTTCTGCTTTGCTTAAGGGAAACCTATGAGTAATCATATCTGTAACTTCCACTTTTTTACTCTTTATTAGTTTAATTGCCTCTTCTAAATCCTTTGGTGCTCCTGCATATGTTGATAGTATTTTTACTTGCTTGTTCCATAAATCAAACATTGGAAATGGAACTTCTACTCCAGGTTCAGTTGGTGCAAAAAGTAGGATTGTTCCACCTTTTTCAACTGAAATCATTGCTTGTCTTGCAGCAGATTTAACACCAGCACATAATATGACAAGATCTGATAGATTTCCATCATTGTGTTTTTTAATTTCTCCAGGTACATCATCTTTTGCATTAATTACAAAATCTGCACCCATTTTTTTTGCAGACTTTAATCTGTAATCATCGATGTCTGTTGCAAAAATCCTACTTACACCCATTGCTTTTGCAAGTTTGATATTTAGTAGACCTGCAACTCCACTACCTATAACAAGAACTGTTTGCTTAGATTTAATTTTTGCAATTCTTAAACCTCTAACAACACAAGCAAGTGGTTCAATGAATGCTCCTTCTTCATAGGATATTTCATTTGGAAGAATAAAAACACCTTGATCAATGTTTATCTCAGGAACCTTTAGATACTCTGCAAAACCTCCTGGATAGAAATTTGTGGAATGTAATGTTTCACAAAGAGTATGTTGATCATTTTTACAAAAACTACAGCTATCACATGGAACATGGTGAGAGACAAATATTCTGTCTCCGACCTTGAATTTTTTAACGTTTTTTCCCATCTTTACAATGTCGCCTGCCATCTCATGGCCAAGTACTTTCGGAGCTTTTTTTATTCTGTACCATTCCATTACGTCGCTTCCGCAAATACCGCATACCTGAACTTTTACTAGAATTTCGTTATCATCTATTTTAGGAATTGGCATTTCTTCAATTCTTATATCGTTATTGTTGTAATACATTGCAACTTTCATTTTTTCCATGTTAAGACCTTTATGTGGAAAGTGTAATTATTTATTATAAGTTACCAATATTCAATTTCCAAATAGATATACAAAGAAATGTTTTAAAAATATATAACGTCATTTTTTTATTGATACAATTATCTGATAATTTGGGATTGCACTTTTTTCCAAGATAATTTGAGAAAAAATCGTGGATTCCGAGGGATAGATTTTTAATATTATATTTTTAAATATTTATTAATAGGGAGGAATTATAATTGCTGAGTAAGAATCCAAGAACAAAAAAGCCGAAATGTTTTATATGTGGTAGTAAAAAAATCTATGCAGGATTTTATAACTCTCTATGTAAAAAGCACTATATTGATTACATTAAGGAATTACATTGTTAGTTTTCGTAACTCAAGTTTTTTTACTTTTATAGTCTTATATTACTATGGTATTTAGAATTTTATAAAGTAACGGAAACTTTTCTAAAGATCTAAGCAAAAATTGAAAAGTTAATGCTTTGGTTCTTGGCATATTAATATCTAATATTCCCCATTCACTCTCTGCATTATACAAATCCTTTGCTTTACATCTAATAGTATAGTTACCTTCCACCCAAACGTTTGATTGTAAATGAGTTGTCCCAGAACTAAATGGACCCATCCATCCAGTATTTGTTCCATCTCCCCAATCAGTATAATACCAAATATCATCTCCATCAGGATCAATAGTTATAAAAGTATATTCGTAAACATTTCCAGCTTTACCATATGTCGCACCAGAAATTACAGGTTTATTTGGTGGATCATTTAAGAACTCAATTCCTTGTTGCAAACGAGTTGTACCAACTGTTGTCCCCATATAATCTTGTAAAATCGAACCTGGACAGCCTTCAAATTCAATTTGATAGGTGATGTCAAAAAAGCTGTCAATATTAAAATTTCCACTAGGCATTTTAGTCAAGATGAACTGACCAGGACTAGGAAGACCATAAAAAGAGCCTGCTTTTATTCGAAACACACAAAAATCTGGATCGCCGAATAACTCTCCAACTAATTGGTATATTTCACTAATAAATGTTTGAACGGGATCACCCGGAGTTCTAGGTGCAGTATGTATTTCAAATGAGACCGGTACTGCAAGATACCGATTGAAGCCAGTTAGATCACCCGTACCAGTAACAACTAATTCAAGGGTAGCATCAAATTCAAGGACTTCACCACCTAATGGTCCACCTGGAGTCCTTACAATATTATAAAAATCATCAAATATCGGATCTAACTCGATTGTAGAATCAGGCGGCAAGCCATTAATTATATAGAATGGATCTTCAGATGATTCATAAGGACAATCTGCAGGAAGATCTGCAGTACCACTTCCATTGTCAGGTGCAATACATTGATCTATTATTAATAAAATTTCTTCAGTTTCATCCATTAAATAATCGCTCTGAGTTAATTCTTCTTCAATTGATGCAGATACAGATAAACTTGTAATTAATAGCATCATACAAATTATAATTCCTATTTTTTTATTTCTCATATTTTATCCTCCCTTTTCAATATTGTAATAAATTTATATCTATTAGCTATTTATAAAATTATTGTTACAAAAATTTGTGCAAAATAAGGATTTTTTATGCAAAATACCATTCTGCACAATTAATTGGTTCTTTTTGTGCAAAGCCAAAAAATTAAAAAAATATTTATACCATAATGACATATAACTATATATAATTACATATAGTTAGATATAATTATATGTGAGGTGTTTAATATGAGTGAAGAAAAAGATGACAAAAAATTTACTACGATATCAATACCAACCCCATTGGCGGAAAAAATAAAAAAGAGAATAAAAGGAACAGGATTTACGTCTCTTTCCTCTTATGTAACATATGTATTAAGAGAAGTAATATCTGGAATGGAAGAGGAAGAAGACGAAGCATTTACAAAAGATGATGAAAAAAGAGTAAAAGATAGGCTTCGAGCGCTAGGATATATAGATTAAGGTGAAAATATGCCAAAACCACACGGTGGAAGACTGATTACCAGACAAATTAAGAAAGAGTCCTACGAAACAAAAAATCTTATGGAATTTGAAATAAATACAAATCTTTCTGAAGATGTTTTAAACATTTCACATGGAGTATTTTCTCCATTAGAAGGATTTTTATGTAATAATGATTTGCAAAACGTAATTTCAGAAAAACGATTATCTGACGATACTCCATGGACAATACCAATACTTTTAGATTTTGATAAAAATAAATTAAATGGTATCAAAGAGGGGGATTCTATTCTACTTACAAATAAGGAGTATGGTCTGCGTAGTATATTAAGTATAGATGAAATCTACACTTTTGATAAAAAAAAGCTGGCTCAAGAAATCTATAGAACACAAGATATGAATCATCCTGGTGTTGCTAATGTATACAATATGAAAGAACACCTTTTAGGTGGAAAGATAACACTTATTGAAAGCAAAACTAGAGAATATGATGAATACAATCTAACACCCAAGGAAACACGGTTTTTATTCAAAGAAAAAGGTTGGAGAGATATAGTTGCTTTTCAAACAAGAAACCCTCCACATATCGGTCACGAATATGTTCAAAAAACCGCTCTTACATTTGTTGATGGTTTATTTATAAATCCGATAATTGGTAAGAAAAAAATTGGGGATTTTAGAGATGATGTAATACTTGCCTCATATGATACATTGATGAAACATTATTACTTAAAAAATCGTGCAGTTATGTCAATTCTTAGAACATCTATGAAATATGCAGGACCACGTGAAGCTATACATCATGCAATAATGCGTAAAAACTATGGATGTACCCATTTCATTGTTGGAAGAGATCATGCTGGAGTTGGTAACTATTATGGGCCATATGATGCACATGATATATTTTCTCAATTTCCTGATCTGCAGATAATTCCATTGTTTTTCAGATCATTTTCTAGATGTTTAAAATGTGGCAGTGTCGTAAATGATAAGATTTGTCCACATGATCCAAAAGATCACATTAATTTCAGTGGTAAAAAGATAAGAGAACTTCTACGGGATGGAAAAATTCCTCCTGAAGATATGATGAGAAAGGAAGTTGCAGAGACGATTCTAAAATTTGACCACCCATTTGTTGAATAAAGGAAATGATTTACATGTTTGAAGAATTAAAAGGCAAAGGTATCTTGATTCATCATTGGGATACAGATGGAATATGCTCTGCTCGTCTATTACTTAACCATCTATCTGATAAAAACATTGTTAACAAAACACCAATATTAGGCAATTACTATCTGACAGAAGAAGAACTAGTTGATTATTCAAAATATGATTTTATAATTGTTGCTGATATGTCTCTTCCTGAAGATAATATCCTTAGACTTGCAAAAAATGCTCAAGTTATGATATTTGACCATCATCTAGGAAAAGTAATCGAAAAAGTATTTCATAACAACCCAGTAATCAAAGGGAAAAACCCTGAAAAATATCCTTCTGCAAGCTGGATTGTAAATGATTTTCTGGGTTATGAGATAAATCTTTTTGCATTACTTGGAATAGTTGGTGATCATGAACAGAAAATAAAAAATAACCAGGTTTTTTACAAACTAATTACAGATTTTTGCAATGAAAACAACATAAAATTTGATGATATGCTTAAAATGGTATATCTTCTTGATTCAAATTATAAACTTGGAGACAAATCATCAGTTGAGGAAGCACCAAATATTCTAATTGAAAAAGGAACAGCTGATTATATTTTAAATAATGAAAAATGGAATGAAAACTACGATAAACTTAATCAGGAAATGGAAAAACAACTAAATATGCCGGAAGATGAAATCGACGGAATTATTCTTAAGAAAATTGATACCCCATACAATATAATATCAACATTAACGAGAAAAGTTGCATGGAGCTCAGGGAAAAACACAATTATTATCAATACAGGTTTTTTTAATGATAGAGATCAAATATACGTTCGAAGTAAAAAAAATGCAGAACCAATGATTATGAGAGGTAAAACTCTTGGTTTTAAATGTGGAGGGAAAAAGGAAGTTCTTGGGGCAATTGTACCTAAAGACCAATCTGACTCATTTATCCAAGAAATCTTAGATTATTTAAAAATTTGAGATAAAAAGGTGATAAAATATGGTAGAAAAAAAAGCAACAAATGTAACGTGGCATGAACATAAGGTCACAAAAAAAGAAAGAGAAGAACTTTTAGGGCAAAAGGGAGTAGTTTTATGGTTTACGGGTCTATCTGGTAGTGGAAAATCAACGGTTGCAAACGAGGTTGCATACAAATTACATACGATGGGTCGTCTAACATATGTTCTTGATGGAGATAACATCCGTCATGGACTCAATAAAAATCTTGGGTTTTCACCAGAAGATAGAAACGAAAATATTAGAAGAATATCAGAAGTTGCAAACCTTTTTGCAGATGCAGGGACAATAGCTATCACTGCTTTTATATCACCCTATAGAAAATACAGAAATTTCTGCAGAGAGCTAGTTGGAGAAGGAAGATTTGTAGAGATCTTTTGTAAAGCATCTATTGAAACTTGTGAAAAAAGGGATACAAAAGGTTTATACAAAAAAGCTAGGGAAGGAATTATTAAGGATTTCACAGGAATTAATGCTCCATATGAGGAACCAGAGAATCCAGAACTTATTGTTGATACAGATATAGAAACAGTTGAGGAAAGCGCTGATAAGGTTATGAAGAAACTGGAAGAACTAATGATAATATAAAAAAATGGGTAGTATATGACACTTGATAGAAATATAAACTATATAATATCTGGATTAGAACGTTCCGGAACATCCATGATGATGCAGATATTAAATGCAGGCGACATACCATGTGCATTTGATGATTCAAGGTTACCTGATCAAAGCAATCCAAAAGGTTATTATGAGCTTGAAGGTGGAAAAATTATAAATAAAATCATGGATGGTTCATTTCCTTTTAAAAAATATAAAGGGAAATTCATTAAAATTACAGCATACGGTCTTAGATATCTTCCACCAGGTAATTACAAAATAATATATTCAGAGAGAAATATCGAAGAAATTCTTGATTCAATGGAAAAAATGATAGGTAATAAAGATGAGAACCGTGAAGAAACAAAAGAAACCTTTGTTAAATTAAATAATCTTGTGAAACAACAAATATTAGAAAGAGAAGATATAGATGTTTTAATAATTAATTACAATAACATCATTTCAAACCCAGAGGAAAATATCAGCAAAATAATAAAATTTCTAGATATTCCAACTGAAATACTTGATAAAATGATGCAGGCCATAGATAAAAAATTATACCGCCAAAGAAGAACATGTTAAAGAATAATAATTTTTTAAAAAAATTATTAAAAATTCGTAATCGCAGGGATATATTTTTTATCATACTTGCTTTTTTAATTGTAGCTATCTTTTATATTGCTCCAACACCCAAGGGTCTTTCACATGATGGTCAAGTAATGATTGGGATTTTGATTTTAGCTGCAATTTTATGGATTACTGAAGCAATTCCATTAGCTGTAACAGGTCTACTAATAATGATAATTCAGCCCCTATTACATGTTATGTCACCAAGTGATGTTTTTTCTTCCTTTGGAAATCAAGCAGTTTTTTTCTTGATAGGTGCGTTTATTTTAACAGGCGCAATTGAAAAACATGGTCTTCATAGGCGTATTGCTTTGAAGTTTCTCAGTTATTTTGAAAAAAGTCCGCGTTTTTTTACATTAGGAATAATGACTTCATGTGCTTTTTTATCATTTATCATGCCTGAACATGGCGTTGCTGCACTATTTTTACCAATTATTGCTTCAATTTTAATTGCAATGAAAATCGTTCCAAAACAAAGTAATTTTGGTAAAATAAGTATGATTAGTGTTGCATTTGGTTGTTCAATAGGTAGCCTTGGTACATTGATTGGTGGTGCACGAAATATATATGCAGTTGGTGTATTATCAGATATTGGTATAAATATCACTTTTTTTGATTGGATGAAATATTCAATGCCAGTTGTTTTTATTGCACTTCCATTGGTATGGCTTATTTTACAATTTTCCTTTCCAATCGAAATTAAGGATATATCTGCAGCAAGAAAGGAGATAAAAAACCAAGTAGCTGTAGAAGGAAAAATGAGTAAAAATGAATCAATAGTATTAATCATTTTGATAATTACTATTATACTTTGGATTTTCTTTTCATCTCATCAATACTTTGGGCTTGCAGTTATTGCAATTCTTGGAAGTGTTTTATTGTTTCTAACAGGTGTTGTGAATTGGAAAGATGTAGAGAAACGAGTTCCTTGGGGAATCATATTACTATATGGTGGAGCAATAACACTTGGAATAGGTATAAATGATACAGGTGCAGGTAATTGGATTGCGGATCAAATATTCAATATGGCAGGTGTTAATCTTTATCTCGTGATTCTTATGATGATTGTTTTAACTGTATTGCTTACTAATGTTATGTCAAATATTGGAGCAGTTGCTATTTTACTTCCAATTGGCATAGCAGTTGCCCCGGTAGCAGGAATGAGTCCTTTACTATCATCAATGATTATTGCTTTAAGCGGAGGGCTTGCTTTTATGTTTGTTATTGCAACACCAGGTAATGCAATAACATATTCTTCAGGTTATTTTTCAATACGAGATTTGTTTAAAGCAGGAATTTTTGCAAATATTATTTGTATTATTGTTGTATATCTAGTTGCATTGTTATACTGGATAGGAGTGTTGGGTTTACAAATTATTTAAAAATGAGGGAAATATGTTTAAAAATGTATTAATACCAATATCATCAGAGTTTTACAACAAACTGGTTTTAGAAAGAGGCTTTTCACTTGCTGAAAAATTTAATAGCAAAATAAATCTTATTTATATAATAGAAGAAAAAACATTAAATCAAACAGACAGACTTTCAAACTCTTATCGAACCCCTTATGAAATAGCAGAAACAAAAAATGAGATAATTAGAAAACAAAAGTTAGCAGCAGATAATATCATCTTTGAAGATGCTAAATATTTCTTTAGCAACAAAAAAATTCCTTTTGAATCTAAAATTCATCAGGGAGAATTTAGCAAAGTAATTAAAAATGAGCTAAAAAATAAAGAGTATGATCTAGTTTTAATGGGATTTAATAAGGAATGCCTCCTTCGTTATAGAGTTTTTGATGAGGTGAAAATCCCTATCTGGGTTGTAAATAAAACCGATGGGAGATCAATACTTGCAGTTTGTTCTAATCTTGCTCCAAATATAAAAGTTCCGGATATAAGTTTAAAACTTTCAGAAGTTCTTAATTTAGAACTAAATATGATCTATGTAATAGATATTGAAGATAGTGTACAGGTAGATGAAAAATTTAAAAGATCAGATAAGAAAACAGAGAAAGACCTAATGTTTATTGCTCAAAGTTTTATACAAAAAATGGAAAATAAAGGAATAAATGTAATACTTTTAAAGGGTAGTTTTGAAAAAGAGGTAATCAAAGCAACAGAGAAATATAATCCTAAAATTGTTATAATTGGTAGGGAACAAAAGAAAAAAGGATTGTTGGGTCTACCTGTAAAAAATTTTAAAAGAAAAATGGTTGAAAAATGCAATTATTCGATATTATACTTAAATTAAAACTAATTTAATATCCATAATTTTCATTTGATATTTTCAGGAGCCATTAGATTAAAAATTTTTTTATCATTTTTACTTATTTTTAAAAGTTCAGAGGGTGTTACAAAAATTCTACTTTCGTTATTTTTTAGAAAATCAATTACCTCAGCTGTTAAATTAAATTGTTTTTCAGAAAGATTTGCATGATGAAATTGTAGTGTGAATATCAAATCTTTATTATTTTTTTCATAAACCTTGATGAATTCTTTAAGTGAATTTTGCCTAAGGTTGTTACTTAAAGGTATTATTAGTATGTCGTGTTTTGTTTTCCTCCAGGAAAACATTAATTTAAAATGGTTTTTTAATAATGCATCTATTACACTGTCATTCCAAATATTACCGGGTGGACCAAAGGTTATTACCTTACTTTTTAGATATTTTCTTTCTAATTTTCTAAATTTTTTTAGACTTGAATCATGGCTTTTGAAATTCCTATTGAATTCAACCGGAAGAATTCTATTTTTCTTATTAAGTTTTCTTAGTAAAAATGGTATATGACTATGAGAATACCCATGACAAAAAACTTCGATTTGCTCTTTGTTTAGCAAATTTAAATAATTCTTTAATTTATTATTTTTAATATATTTTCCAATTAGTCCAACCGCTGCTTTTGCATCGTTATTTAAAATTGCATCAATCCATTTTTTAAAATTTTTAAAATTCCTTCCAACATCATCATCTTTGAATATTACATATTTTTTTACCAATAATCCTACCTCTAGATTTTTATGTGTAAGAAATTGAATCATTTAATATTTTATGTCTAAGTCTTAAAATTGTTAGTAAATGTAAAATATGCGTATTAAGCTTACAGCTAAAGGCGATATGAATGAAAGCAGTGATTTTAGCTGCCGGTGAGGGTAGGAGATTAAGACCGTTTACTGAAACTTTACCAAAGGTAATGCTACCTATTGCAAACAAACCTATTCTTGAATATGTTTTTGATGCTGTAAAAAAGAGTGGGATTTCTGAAATAATTATTGTTGTAGGTTATAAAAAGGAAGTTATAATGGATTATTTTAAAAATTATAAAGGAGTAAAAATAACGTATGTTCAACAGGATAAACAATTGGGAACAGCTCATGCTTTACTACAAGCTAAAAAATACATAAAGGAAACATTTATTGCACTGTCTGGAGACAACATAATTGATTATAAGAGCATATCAAATTTAATCAAAAATAAATCAAAATATTCAATTCTAATTAAAGAACATCCCCAACCATCCAAATATGGTGTTGTTTTTGTTAAGGATGCAAAACTAAAGGAAATAGTTGAAAAACCAAAAGAAGAAATTGGAAAGTATATTTCAACAGGAATTTATAAACTTCCAAATACAATTTTTAAAGAAATACAAGAGTTAGTATCAGATGGCATCAATGATCTTTCTTCAGTAATTCAATCAATATTATCAAAAGGAGAGACAATTAATACAATAATTGCAAATGAATGGATGGATATCGTCTATCCTTGGGATTTAATTCAGGTAAATGAATCCTTAATTAATAATATACCTTCCTCAAAAGCAGGAGTTATAGAAAAAGGAGTTACAATAAAGGGAACTGTATCAATTGGTAAGGATACTACGATTTATTCAGGGTGTTATATTGTTGGGCCCGTTGTAATTGGAGAGGGTTGTGAAATTGGACCAAATGTCTGTATCTTTCCATCAACAACAATTGGAAATAATTCAGTTGTTAACCCTTTTTCAGAAATTAGAAACAGTATAATTATGAATGATACCTACATTTGTTCAAACTCATCAATAATTAATTCAATTATTGCCAAAGGGACAATTATTTCCAATAATTTTTCAAGTATTTCTGGTGACAATACATTGGAAATAGAAGGCGAGTACAAGAAATTAAAAAATATTGGTGCAATGATTGGTGAGGATTGTACAATTGGATCTAATGTTGTCATTGATCCTGGAGTAATTATTGGTAGGAAATGTAAAATTGAACCAATGAAAAGAATTAGTGAAAAAATTGATAGTCTAAGCAAAGTGATGTAAATTGTGCGGAATAATAGGATATGTAGGATTTCGAGATGCAAATAACCTTTTAGTTGATAGTCTTAAAAGATTGGAATATCGAGGCTACGATTCAGCAGGGATATCTGTTATTGATAAAAATCAACAACTTTTTAAAGATGTTGGAGAGATAGATAAATTTAGGAAAAATCTACCAAATTTTAAAGGAACAATTGGAATAGGACATACCCGTTGGGCAACCCATGGTGGTGTTACTAAAGAAAATGCTCATCCTCATCTTTCAAATAATAAAAAAATTGCAGTTGTTCACAATGGAATCATCGAAAATTTTAGTAAATTAAGAGATAATCTGGTAAAAAAAGGATACAAATTTTTATCCCAAACTGATACTGAAGTAATCTCTCATTTAATTGAAGATAATTATCAAGGTGATCTAACAAATGCTGTAATTTCAGCATTAAAAAAAATAGAAGGGTACTATGCACTTGTTGTCACAAGTACTGATGAACCAAATACTATTGTTGGAGCAAGAAAAGACAGTCCTTTAGTAATTGGTGTGGGAGATAATGAAAACTTTCTAGCATCTGATATCACTGCTTTTCTAAAATATACAAATAGGGTTATTTATCTTAATGATGGGGAGATTTGCACCCTTTCAAATAAAGAAATAAAAATATTTGATGAAAATAATAGACAGATACAAAGGGAGGAAAATATAATAAAATGGGAACTGAAAGATGCAGAAAAGTCAGGTTTTCCACATTTTATGCTTAAAGAAATTTTCGAACAACCTGAAACCACTCATCATGTGATAAGAGGAAGGGTTTTAGAAATTGATAGGACAATTAGATTCAATGAAAAAGTGGAATATCTTTTAAATAGTGGAATTAGCTCAATTACTATTGTTGCATGTGGAACTTCATATTATGCCGGACTATGTGGTAAGTATTTAATAGAAAAATTAACAGGCATTCCTGTTATTATTGAACTCTCCTCAGAATATCGATATTTTGGAACAAGAGATAAAAATTCACTAGTTATTGCTGTAACTCAATCTGGCGAGACTTTAGATACAATTGCAGCTCTTAAAGAAGCGAAAAACTCTAGTTGCAAGACCCTTGTTGTAACAAATGTTGTTGGTAGTACTGCAACCAGAATTTCTGATGCATATATTTTAACACAATCCGGTCCTGAGATTGGTGTTGCAGCAACTAAAACCTTTACCTCCCAAATACTTGTTTTGTTTTTAGTTGCATTGAAAACTTCGATAATAAAAAACAAAATTGGATCTGACAAACTTTATGATTATATTCTCCAACTTAAAGAGCTCCCTAGAAACGTTCGACAGATACTTGATGAAAATAAGGAGATATCAAGGATAGCAACTAAACTTAAAAAAGCAAATTCAGTCTTTTACATCGGAAGGGGGTTGAATTATCCATTATCATTAGAGGGAGCTTTAAAATTAAAAGAAATATCATATATTCACGCAGAAGGTTTTGCAGCAGGTGAACTGAAACATGGACCATTTGCATTACTTACGAAACATACTCCAGTTGTAGTTATTGCTACAAAAGACTCAACTTATGATAAAATTATAGCTAATATTGGCGAGGTGAAAGCAAGAGGTCCACAGGTAATTGCTATTGCAGAGGAGGGCGATATCGAAATAGAAAAACATGCAGATTTTGTATTAAGATATCCTTCAAAATCGGTTCTTTTATCCTGCATTCCAATAACTGTTATCCTTCAGCTTCTTGCATATCATGTTGCAAATTTAAGAGGTTGCTCCATTGATAAACCTCGAAATCTAGCAAAATCAGTAACAGTTGAATAGGGGAAAGTAAAAAATGAAATGTGTAATTCTGGCTGCAGGAGAAGGTAAACGGATGCATCCGCTTACTTATACTCGCCCTAAGGTTATGATTCCAATTGCAAATAAACCAATTCTTGAATGGAATCTTATAAATGCAATTAATGCAGGTGTTAAGGAATTCATTTTTGTAGTTAGTTATAAAAGTGAGATGGTGAGATCTTATTTTGAATATGGTAAGAAATGGAACATAAACATTGAATATGTAAACCAAGGGGAAGCACTGGGAACCGCACATGCAATTGGTATGGCTGAAAAATTTGTTGATGATTTCATTGTTTTATGTGGGGATACAATCTTTGGTGAGCAGGATATTAAAAATGTGCTTTCTGATAGTAACAGTATGGGACTTTTTAAAATTGAGAATGCTAGTGAATATGGAATTGTTGACACAAAAGGCGATAAAGTTATAAAAATCTATGAAAAAATGCAGGAACCTTTTTCAAATATAATAAATGCAGGTATATATCATTTTAATAAAAAAATCTTTGAATTCATTAAAAAAACCAAGAAGTCCTCAAGAGGGGAATATGAAATTACAGACTCAATAAACATGATGCTTGAAAAAACTGATATTAATGGTGTACACTTAGAAAAATGGAGAGATGTAGTATATCCTTGGAATTTACTTGATGCAAATGAAGAAATCTTAAAGAAAATTGAAAAAAAGATCGATGGAATTGTTGAAAAAAATACTTCAATTAATGGAAACGTAAGTATTGGAAAAGATACCAAAATAATGAGTGGAAGCTATATTGAAGGCCCTGTTGTGATTGGGAGTGATTGTAAAATTGGTCCAAATTGTTACATAAGACCATACACAACTATTGGTAATAATTGTCATGTTGGCAATGCGTGTGAAGTAAAAAACTCAATTATTCTTGATAATAGTAATGTTCCTCATCAGAATTATATTGGAGATTCAATTATTGCAGAAAATTGTAACTTTGGAGCTGGTTCAAAAGTAGCAAATCTACGACTTGATAAAAAGAATATTTCAGTAGTCCTCAATGGAACCAAAATAAGTACTGGTAGAAGAAAACTTGGAACAATTGTTGGTGATAATGTTCAAATCGGGATAAATTCTATGCTCAATGTCGGAAGTATAATAGGAAACGATTGTTTTATTGGACTTGGTTCTATTGTAGAGGGTGAGATAAAATCCAATAGTAAAATCCTATAACTCTTATTTTATTAATTGTTATATACATCTTTTTTTATAACTGGAACCATTATGATAGCACGTAAATCCTTTTTAATAGTAATATCTACTTTCTTCATAGATTTCCTTGGTATTGCTGGTGCATTTATATTAGCAAAACTATGGGGAGAAGCATCAGTTGCCGCCCTTGGTGCTATCGGATTTGCATTATCGTCAATTTCGATATTTAATGTTTTTTCATCTCTTGGTCTTGGTCATGCTCACGTAAAAAAAGTATCTGAAGGAAAAGACTTAGGAACCTGTCTTGGTACATATATTGTTATAGAGTTATTTGTAACAGGTTTAATGCTGTTATTCATTTTTATAGGTATATTTATTTTAAGTAAGGTTTTTCATCAAAGCTTTACAGATGCAACAACAGAATCAGTTTTTTTTATCATAATTGTTTGGGCAATTTTTAACTCACTTAAGGCAATTCCAATTGATACCTTTACTGCTACAAGAGAAACAGCAAAAAGACAAATTGCATTAATTTTTGAAAACTTAACAAAACTTCCATTACTAATTATTGTTGCCTTAGCAGGTGCAACTGGGCTGCTTGCTTCTGGTAAAATTTTTAAAGTTAATGCACCCATCGAGTGGCCAGGTTTTCTACAGCCTCTTCAAAAATTTATCGCTGATCATGCTCTTGGTTCACTTGCAATGACATATGCCCTTGGCATGATGGCAGTTTTTGTTGTTGGTATGTATCTTTTAAGAAAGTATCCAATTAAAAAACCTAATCTAGCAATGTTTAAGAGTTATTTTTTATTTGCAATACCATTAGCATTTTCATCAGTTGCCTCAATAATTGCTCATAACATTGATAAAGTAATGATAGGATTTTTTTGGACATCAACTGAGGTTGGATACTATTTTGTTGTCGAACGTATTACAGGATTTATTGCTGTTTTTTCAATGGCTGTTGGTTATATTTTATTTCCAACAATTTCAAGTTATCATTCTAAAAAAAGTTATGATAAAATTAATAAAACAGTTCATTTAGCTGAAAGATATATCTCTATGGTTTTATTTCCACCAGTTATATTTATTATTTTATTTTCTAGACCAATTGTTGAAATAACGTTAGATACTGCCTATTTGCCAGGTGCAAGTGTCCTTGTTATATTATCCATCTGGGTATTTATTAGGAGCATATCTTTACCTTACTCAAATTTATTGATTGGAATTAATCTACCAAAGATTCAAGCTATTCTTGGAGTAGCTATGTGTGTGGCAAATATTATTTTGAACTATTTAATTATTCCAGAAAACGGACTGCTTTCAAATATTTCTATTGGAAGTTATGTTATATCAATAAACGGTCCAAATGGTGCAGCATTATCAACAGTTTTTGCAGGTCTCATTGTTTATTTTGGAACGCGTTGGGAGGCAAAAAAACATACTGATATAAAAATCCTGCAGATCTATTATTTAAAACATTTATTAGCAGGAATTGTAATGGGCGGAGTTTTATTTTATTTAAATACATTTATAATCCAATTCAGATGGTTCCATTTGATATCATTTGCAGTACTTGGGCTTTTAATTTATCTTGCTATTTTGTATATGTTAAAAGAGTTTAAGAAAAAAGACTTTTTGTTTTTTTGGGATTTAATATCTCCTAAAAAAATGGCATCATATATTAAAACTGAGATGAAAGAAGAATCACATATTAAAAAATAATTATAAAACTTTTAACAAACCTTTTTTTCAATAATATTTTTAAAATCACTAATTTTTGGATTTTTAAGACCTAGTTTTTTGTTACAGCTGTAAAAACCATATTCTGTGTGAATTCCCTTTTTTTGCCCGTGATCTGAGATGATTAAAACAGCTACGTCTTCATCAAGTTTTTTTATCAAATCTTCAACAAAATTATTAAACATCATATAATAATCCATCATTTTTATTTTATTTCTGAAAAATACATGTTGTATTCCATCAAGAAGGAAGAAATATTGCATAGCAACATCCCAATCTTTATCAAGTAAATCATAGACTTCGTTAGTTCTTTCTGAAAATTCCTTTCTGCAACCTTTTTCATAAATTTTTCTATAATTTTTATCCTCAACTGCTCTAACTGTTCCAACTCCTCTATATTCAGGAAATGCATCGCTGTCATATACAGGCACATGCAAATGTATTGAATTGATATTTTGATTGTCAAATAATGTTGGAGCTTTGATATCCTTGCGAGTAGGGTTTACACTTCGTGATTTACGATGAAAATATTTGAATATTTTTTCAGATTTGGGAAACCGTGTTCTAACCGCCCAATAAAAATCATCAAACTTATCTCTTTTGGCAATTTTAATTGTTTCATATCCCATTTCCTTTGGCTCTTTACCTGTTATAAAACAAGACCATACAACAACAGTTGCCGGATGAGAACCATCCTTTGTTTTTGTTAGTGGTACAATTGTTTTACCATATTCTTTTTGTTTAAGATATTTTAAATTCCATTCTTCTATAAGTGTATACTCTAGTGCATCTATTCCAAGTATCAAAACTCTCATTGTAATTCACTATCCAATTCATATGTCATATTGTATAAATTTAGGTGCATCTGATATAAATCATTAATATAAGAATTATGTAAAAATGTTACGATTATATAAATTTATTATTATCTCAGCTAAATAATAATTTGTTAATTTCTTCTTTGGAAAGAGGTTTTGCATCTCTTGACGCATATCTTTTTTGTCTGCTTTTTTGTGCATTTTTATAATCTGAAGTTTTAAGGTTAATTCCAAATTCTGCTTCTGGAGGTATAATCAGCATATCCTTTGTTTCAAATGCTTTTTCACCTTCGGTTTCAGTCATAAGTTCTTCAAAGATTTTTTCACCAGGTCTAGGTCCAATCACTTCTTTTTTTATATCACTTGTTTTACATTGATATTTATCTGCATATTTCTTAATTACAACATCAGCAAGATCTCCTAGTTTTACAACAGGCATTTTTAGAATAAATATTTCACCACCCTTTGCAATTAATGTTGCTTTGAAAACAAGTTTTAGGGTGCTGTCTATAGACATCATAAATCTCGTCATTTTTGGATCAGTTATTGTAACCATTTTTTTATATCTAATTTGATCTTCAAATAATGGTATAACTGATCCTCTTGAAAATAAGACATTTCCAAATCTAACACATGAAAAAATTGTTTCAACAGCGCCTTTATAAAAATTTGCATCAGTAATAAGTTTTTCTGCAAGAAGCTTTGTTGCACCCATAGTATTTACTGGATTTACTGCTTTGTCAGTACTTATGTTTATCACTTTTTTAACATTATTTTCAATAGCTGCTTCTATTACATTTTGCGTTCCAAGAACATTTGTCTTTATTGCTTCAAAAGGATTATATTCACATAATGGAACATGTTTGAGAGCCGCTGCATGATAAACTATATCGATTCCTTTCATAGCAGTAATAAGTCTTTCTTTATCCCTAATATCCCCGATTAAAAATCTTTTATTTCTGCTAGTTCCAATTTCTTGGCTCATTTTAAATGTGCTATCCTCATCATTGCTAAATATTCTTACAACCTTTGGTTCATAGTTTAAAATGCTTTTAACAATTTCACTTCCGATACATCCTGTTCCACCTGTAACCAAGATTTTTTTATTTTTAAATGTGTTTAACAATTGTGTTTCCATTATTTATCACTCACAACAATCTTTGATTTTACCAATAATATAATCCATTTCTTTATTACTCAATGTGGGATATAGTGGCAATGTAAGAACTTTTTGGGAGATAAGTTCTGTTTTAGGTAAATTTCCTTCTTTACAGTTAAAAAATTTTTTATACAATGTTTTTAGATGAATTGGATCAAAATAAACCTTTGACATTATACCTGCTTTTGTAAGATTTTGATGTAGTTTTTCTCGTAATTTACTGTTTTCAAGTTTTATTGTATATAATTGGTAAACATGAAAATGATCTTTAATCTCATCTGGAATTTTAATACCTTTTATTTTTGATAGTTTCTCATTATAATAACTGGCTTTCTCTCGTCTCATCTTAATTATTTTATCAATTTTTTTAAACTGGGATAATGCAAGAGCTGCAGTAATGCTTGACATTCGATAGTTATATCCAGCTTGGATATAATCAAAAACAGTAGTTGTTGTAAAATAATCGTTTTTCTTTTCAACTCTGCCATGCGACCTAATTAGTTTCAGTTTTTCAAATACATCCTTTGAATCGGTAACAATTATTCCACCTTCACCTGATGTTATGATTTTGTTTTGACAGAAACTAAACATAGCTGAATCACCAAATGTTCCTACTAGTTCTTTTCCAATTTTTGATCCTATTGATTCAGCAGCATCTTCTATCAATATTAGATTATGGTCTTCTGCAATTTCTTTTAGAGCTTTTATATACTTACAAGGGGCTCCTCCATAATGAACAGGTATTATTGCTTTTGTTTTACTATTAATTTTTTCTTTAACATCTTCTGGGTTTAACCCATAAGATTCGTCTTCAATTTCAGCAAAAACTGGTTTTGCACCTGTTAGAACTACTGCATTAGCAGTTGAAATAAAGGTAAAAGAAGGGACAATTACCTCTCCAGATATGATATTGTGAGCCAGTATATTTGCATGTAATGCAGAAGTACCGGAATTAAAAGATATAGCATATTTTCTATCAGTATAATTTGCTATATCATTCTCCAGTTGTTTTATTTCAGGACCATTTGCCCAAAAACTGCCTCTCTTTATTACTTTTGTAAGAGAAGTGATATCGTTATTATCCCAGTATATTTTAAAGAGTGGAATTTTCCAGTTCATTATTAAATCTTCCTTATAATCCTAGCAGGTATCCCATATACTATAGTATTATCAGGGACATCTTTTGTAACGAAACTATATGCTCCAACAATTGAGTTTTTCCCAATTGTTACACCAGGCATAATTGTACAATGCGTACAAATTTTTGCATTTTCTTTAATTATTATTTTTCCTTCTTTATTATCTATTGTTGATACAGAATATAATGAACAATGTGAACCAATTTGAACGTTTTTTTCTATTACAACACCATTTTTTGCATTGATATATGTAAATGCACCAATATCAGTATTTTCACCTAATTCTAAATTATCTTTATGATAAACTAAAAAGTAGTACTTAGATTGAAGTTTTTTATTCTTTATCTCTGGTTTTTTCCAATTTTTAAATCTTTTTTCCTCCATTTATAATCCTCTTTAGTAAGTAATTTGCTTTTGAATTAATTTAGTATCAATTTTTATCTGTTTTAATATTTTTACAATTCTTTTTGAGGATTTTCCATCCCCAAATTTATTTTTACAAGATTTTATTTTTTTTAAAAATTCTTTATTATATAGGGCATAGTCAATCGATTCAATTATTTTCTTTTTTTCTGGTTCAGTATCGATTATATTCACAGATCTACTCCTTCCACTTTGTCTATTACCTATATTAATAACAGGAATTTTAAATGATGGCGATTCAATAATACCGCTACTTGAATTTCCTATCATTAGATTCGATGATTTCATTAAGGCTAAGTAATCATCATGAGAGATGTTTTTTAAAATCTTAAAATATTTATTATCACTATATCTTTTAATTAAGTCTATAAATTTTTTACTACCTGCATCACAATTTGGATAAAGTATAATTGTTTGTTCTTTTAATTCTTCCAAAGTTGAAAATAGTTCTTCCATTTGTGAATAACCTTTATCTTTTAAGGTTGTTACAGGGTGTTGTAAGATAAGTAAGGTTATTTTGTTTGGATTTAAGTTGTATTTACTAAAAATATCTTTTTTTGATGGTAAATTTTTATTTAATATTGTATCAAGAGTCAAAGCGCCAACAATGAAAATTCTATTTTTTTCTTCACCCATTTTTATAATTCTATCAGCATTTTCTTTTGTATGAACAAAATGAATATGAGCAATCTTTGTAATAGCATGTCTTATAGATTCATCAATGGATCCGCCTGAAACATCTCCTCCATTAATATGTGCAATTGGTATGTTCAAATACATCGCAACTAATGCAACAGCCAAAGGTTCACTTCTATCACCTAGAACTATAATAACATCTGGTCTATTTTTACTAAAATATTCTGCAAAATTTTTAACTCCTGATGCAAAATAATTGGCCATATCCTTTAGTGAATCTCCTTGTAGTTTCATTTCAATTTTTACTGAATTTGGAAAATCTTTTTCAACTAATTTGTAAGTGTTTCCAAATTCAGATAATAAATGCATTCCAGTTATTATTGGAATTAATTCTAGAGTTCTATCTTTTTTTATTTCTGTCATTAATGGTTTAAGATATCCATACTCAGCACGAGTTCCTGTTATAACTGCTATCTTTTTCATTTTATTCAATCATATTATAATTAATAATTTCATCTTTTCGAATGTTAATTTTTGTTTTTTTACCAATAATTTTATCGATATCTGCAGGTATTATACCTGTTGCTGGTCTCTTAATTTCAATTGCATGCCTAGTAATTTTTGTACCTTTTTTTAATTCTTTTTTTGTTACAAGGCTTTTTCTTATTAATTGTTTAATATTTTCTTCATCTTTTGTAGGTTTTTTATCAAAACTTCCTAGTATTTTTTCTGTTTCTCTAATTTTTGAAATCATAATTTTAAATTCTCTTGGATTTAGAGAGGATTTATGATCAGGTCCAGGTAATTTTTTATCAATCGTTAAGTGTTTTTCAATCACATTTGCACCAATTGCAGTTGCAATTATTGGAACTATTGTCCCTAATGTATGATCTGAATAACCAACTATACAGCCAAGTTCATTTTTCATTGTAATCATTGCATTTAGATTTACTTGATCAATTGGACATGGATAACTTGTTGTACAATGCAAAACAATAATTTGTTTATTTCCTTGAGTTTTTATTGTTTCTATTGCATATTTTACTTCTTTAAGAGTAGACATTCCAGTTCCAAGAATTATTGGTTTTCCTTTTTTTGCAACATGCTTTAAAGCAGGTATATTTGTAATATCACCTGAGCCCATTTTGTAAGCAGGAACTAAATCTTCTAAAAAATCAATTGCATCATAAGAATGTGGCGTTGACAAAAAAATAATTTTCTTCTTATCACAATATTTTTTAAGGATGAAAAAATCATTATATGTTAATTCTAGGTTTTTCAACATTTTAAATTGACTTTTTTTTTCTTTTATATTTTTTATTTGATATTCTACTAAATCCAAAGATTTTGTTACAAGATTTTCTGTCTTATAAGTCTGGAATTTTACAGCATCAGCTCCAGCATCTTTTGCATAGTCTACTAATTTTTTTGCAATTCTGAGATCACCGTTATGATTTATTCCTGCCTCTGCAATAATGAAAGTAGGTTGACCCTCTCCAATTAACTTACTTGATATCCGTATTTTTTCCATATTTTGTTCACCAGGCAGTCCAACCACCATCAACCATTAAAACATGACCTGTAATATATGATGAAGCTTCAGAAGCTAAAAATAATACGGGACCTACCATATCTTCAGGCTTTCCCATTCTTCTCATCGGCGTTTTTTCTTCATATTTTTTAACAAAACTTTTAGATTGGTTGTTAAATATTCCTCCAGGACAAATTACATTAGCCCTAATACCATCCTTTGCATAATAAGTTGCTAAATATTTTGTAAAAGTTATTATTCCACCTTTTATCGCTGAATATGCAGCAGGCATTGTTAAATTTGTTCCATTGTAAATAGAAAAATCAGGTCCTATAACTCCATAAATCGAACTGAAGTTGATAATTGATCCATTTTTTTGTTTTTTCATCTGTTTAACAATTTGTTGACAGCATTGAAAATAGCCATTTAAATGAATATCAACATTTTTCTTCCAAGATTCATATTTAATATCTTCAAATTTATCAGCCCAATCTGAAGTTTTTGGATATGCACAATTGATCCATATATCGATTTTCTTTTCGATTTTAACAATTTTTTCAATGCAGGATTTTACCGATTTTAAATTAGTAATGTCAGTTTCAATCCAATTTAAATTTTTATTCTGTTTTTGTAATTTAATACTTGTATTTTTATCTATGTCTGCGATATAAACTTTAGCTCCAGCTTCTGCAAGACCTATCGAAACCGGTTTTCCTATAAGTCCAGCACCTCCAGTAATAACTACTATTTTTCCCTCTAATGAAAATTTATTTAGAGATAGTTTATTAGTCAAACTTAAACACCTCTTTTTTTAGTAAAAATTCAATGAATAAGAAATCTATTTCTCTATCTATATCAATTGAGGAAATTTCAGGCATTTCATAAATAATACTTTTTTCAGAATATATCGAATTAGTTTTTATTAAAAAATCTCTTTTATAAATATATATGGAAGCATTCAGCCCATATACTTGTGGAGCGTCTTGTCGTCGAACATAAGACCCTTCTTTACATAAATGAGCATATCCATTTTTATCAATTTCAACCATATTAAAATATGGATTTTTATGTGCTACTGAAACGCTAAAAAGATTATTTGCATCACTATTTATAAATTTAATAAAACTTTCATCAATAAATTTTAATTTTCGCAAAGGTGCCGTGGGATCCAAATCAACAATGACATCATATTTTAAATTATCTTGTTTCTCACAAATCTTTACAATATGTTGAAGAACAGGTATTTTTGATATACTATCAGTTGCTAATTCAGGTGGTCTTAAACAAGGTACATCTGCTCCATATTTTTTTGCTATATCTGCAATATCTTTTGAATCAGTCGAACATACTATTTTATTCGCTTTTCCCCATTTTTTTAAATAATCAATAGAATAAGCAATAAGTGGTTTACCAACTAAATTTCTTATGTTTTTATTTTTAAAGCCTTTTGATCCACCTCTTGCGCAAATTGTACCAAGAATTTTCATTAATATTACCTATTCAATTTCAAAATTATTATTTTTCTTAAATTCCATTATCTTTTTAAATAATTTTAATGCTTCTGAGAAATTATTCATGATATTATAGTTACTATTATGATAATTTTTAAAAAAATAATCTATTTGTTTACTATAAGTAAAATCCTTATTATAGTTATAATTAATTGTTTTTTCTTTTTTATTCTTTAAAATTTTTATAGTATTATTTATCATATCGCCTTCTAAATATTCATTTTTGTAATAAATTTGAATCTTTCTTTCGTTATTATGACTAAAATAATCTAGGTGCAAATCACCTTTTAAACCAGATTTGCAAGTAATTTGCGCATTTAAGATATCCTCACTGCTGATTTTTAGATCACTAATTTTTCCATAGAAACCTTCAATTCTTTTAATTTCACCAAATAACCAATTAATATAATCAAATTCATGTGATAAATCTAAGATAACGCCGCCTCCATATTCTTTTTTTGAACTATATGATTTAGAATAATCTTGATTGATTCTCCAATCTGGAAGATATGAACTACAAATAGTTCGAAAATAAATTGGTTTTTCTCTATTTCCTATCATTTCCATTAAATTATTCAAAACAGGATGAAATCTCATATTATAGGCAATATAGCTAAATAACTTTCTTTTTTTAATTTCTTTATCTAAAACATCGGTTTTTTCCAAAGAATGAGAAATTGGTTTCTCAATAAAAAGATTAATGTTTCTTTTTACACATTCTAAAGAGGTTTCTATATGAAGATGTGTTGGGTTTGTAATAAAAGCTATATCTGGTTTAATTGAAAATGCTTCATCTAAATTATAAAACTCTTCTAATTGTAAACTATTTTTTTCTTGATGTTTCTTTGATCTATATGCAAACATTTCAAATCCAAAATTATCTTTAATTATGCTTGCATGTTTTTTACCAATTGAACCTAAACCGAAAAAAAGTATCTTTAAATTATCTGAACTTTTTTTTTTCATTTAAACTGTTATAAGAATTCTATTACTTAATAATTGGTTAAAAATTATTAATCTATAATTTATCAACATTCCTAGGATATAGTTTAAATACCTGATATCTAATAAGATATTGAAAAGGGAGGAAAAAACCGATGAGAAATACATCTTATAAAAAAATGTTTATTTTAGGGATAATAATAATTTTGATTGGAACAAGTATATTACCAACAATA